>Ga0247610_10007920_pt1 | contig 10855 bp, 25 predicted proteins | sample 174DNAGHGhighgp2_FD_193483 | JGI IMG/M metagenome (GOLD analysis project Ga0247610, IMG submission 193483) | Sheep rumen microbial communities from Palmerston North, Manawatu-Wanganui, New Zealand - 1742 DNA GHGhigh gp2 | ecosystem: Host-associated > Mammals > Digestive system > Stomach > Rumen... | reverse complement strand
TGCAAATAACCATCAATGTCCCAATTATAAATTATATTATTATATCTTATCTTTTTAGGTACATCTTCCCCATTTGCTATCTTGTTTAAAAGTTGAATAACAGTCATTTTACTCATAATTTAACCTCCATACATACCCATAAGAACTTTTGCTTCTTCCCAAAGCACAATTACTAATACAATTTTGTCTAAAACCAAGTTCTCTTTCAACATCTTTTTGACTATCCCATTTTTTTATGAAATTGCCTTGTAAATCATATTGATATATTGGTTTTGATTTATTTGCATCTTTACCATATTTACCATACATTTTATTATTTTTACCTTTTGGTATATTAATTTGACCATCTTTCCAAGCAACACTCGTATTGTATTCTTTTGAACACCATTCTAAATTATTTACATTATTATTTAATTTATTACAGTCAATATGATTTACACAATTATAATTATTAGGATTATCAATAAATGTTTCTGCTACTAATCTATGTACAAAATATTGTTTCATTTTATTATTATTTGATAATCCAACAACATAATACATTCCATTAAATATTTGTTTTAGTTCTCTACCTTTTATAATTCTTTTTGCTTTTGCTCCATATTGATTAGAAACATTTACTTTTTTATCTAAACTTCTTACTCTACCATCATTTGAAACTTCATAAATACCTTCAAAGTCTTTTATAGGTTTCCACTTTATTACTTTCATTATTTATTCTCCTTTATCTCCATAATCAAACAACCATCCATCTTCTCCATTTGTGCCTATTACTTCAGGTGGTATTGCTTTCACATTTTCTTTATCTAATAATAATTCTAAAGCACCATTTATTATTGCTTTTGTTTCATTATTTGTTGCTTGTTTTAACATTTGCTCTAACCACCAATTAGTTTTGTCTATTGTATCTTTTATTATTGATAAATCTGCTCCTAATTCTCCATTTTGTTTATCTAGTTCTTTTATGATATTATTTAGTCTTTTATTTTCTTTGAATAATCTATTTTCTACTGTATCGGTAGCATTTCTTACATAATCAATACTATTTCTATTTAAAAATTCTTCAATATCAGTAGTTGCATAAAAACTAAACTCTTTAAAACCTAATTTATGCTTTGCTCTAACTTTATATTCAAATAATAAATCACTCACTCTTTATCACTTCCACTTATTCTTTTTATAATAACTAATATTCTATATAATGTATTTTCTAATCTTCCTTCTAATGTTCCATAATCTCCACAATAATTATCTATATCTTTTTCTAATTCTTTAATTAAATATTCTAATTCCTTATCTTTCACTCTTTATCACTTCCTAAAAATGTTTTATATTCCTTTTGTGTATCTTGATATTTCTTTAAATCTTTTTTTAATACTTCTAAAAAGTCACTATGACCTATAACTTCTAAATTATCTGTTCCATCGCTGTATTTATCTTTTATATTCCACTTGCCTTTATGAAAGCCATCTTTGAAATAATAAATAAAATTGCCATTACCTATATAACATAGTATTCGATTTTCTCTTAAACCACCAAATTTGTTTAGCACTATATCTCCCTTATTCACTCTTTATCAACTCTTTTCAATATCTTTACTAAATCTTTTTTAGGGTTATCTACTACTGGTGCATAACTCATTTTTTCTACATATTCAGTAGCTCTTTCTATTCTCGATAATAATTCTTCTCCATTTCTTATACAACCTATTAAATGGTCTATTAATTCTTCTTTACTGCAATTCATCCAGAACTCTTTATCTCTATCATTCAAACTGTTATAAAATGGTAAATATTCTTTGTTCATTGTCTATCTCCCTTCTTGTATTTGCTTTAAATGTTTACATTCTTTCTTTTGGCATTCTCTTTCTTTTATATCTAATCCTCCTAGATAACACTTATGTAAATCACAATATGCTCTACAATGCTTTTTTTTGATTATTTTCCCATATATTCCCATAGTAAAGTTTTGATAATTATAATTCCCTCTTTTGTATTTCTTCATAGTTTTCTTTCTTTCTTTGTATATCTCTTTTTCTAAGCAACTCCTACATACTAAGTATTCTTTATTCTTTTTGTCTATTGTAAATAATTCTTCTGTGTATTTATTACATTTACCACATATCATTTGGTATTATTCCATTCTCTCGAAATTTGTGATTCTATTATTCTTATTTGCAACTTAGTACTTTGTATTGCTTCTTGATTAGCTTGATATATTGCTTCTTTTACATCCCTTTGAAATCTCTTTTCAGCAACTTCTGGAATTCCATATACTACTTGCTGGATTAATGTTACTGGCATTCCTTTTTCTGCTCTTAGTTTTAATGCTTCTTGTCTTAATGTGATTTTATAGTCTTTCTCAGCTTGAGCATATTCTGTTCCAGTTTCTCTTAGTTTCTTTATTGATATATTTAACTCTTTGATTTTTAATTGTAATTCATTAAATAGATCATACATGTTTCATATACCTTCCTTTGAGTACTTTGATTATGGTATTACATAATTCTTCATTATCTTTTGTTTTATTCTCTTCTAACATTTCAATTGCTGTTTGTATTCTTTTGATTAGTCTTTTCTTATCTTCTTCAAGCCATCTGTTTTTATCTACTAAGTAAATGTTAGATTTGTACATTTGCTCATTTATCTTATCCATTTTTCTTTTCCTTTCTATGTATTCTATGGCTTATCATTGAATCATAATTCGTACATTTTCTGCATTTAGTTCTAAATCTAGTATGTTCTTTATTAGCCCATGCCCAATATTCTGGGATTAATGGCTTAATTTCATTGCAACTATAACACCATCTATTTTCTTCCTTCATAATATTCTCCTTTTTTAGAATGGTAAATCATCATCAGTTATTTTAATTTGTTCTTCTCTATTTGTCTTTGCACTTACTTTATTGAAATCAACTTCTTCATCTTTTGTCATATCTTTTTTTGATTCCAGATATTCTACTTCTTCAATTAGTACATAACTTTTGTATTTTCTCTTTCCATCACTTTCATATGTATCTACTCTTAATTCTCCTTGAATACCTAATAGATTACCTTTTCTTTGATACTTTACTAAGTTTTCAGCTTGTTTATTCCAGATGATACAAGTTATAAAATCAGTTTCTCTTTTTCCATCTCTTATTACTGGTCTATTTGTTGCTATAGTAAATTGACAAATAGAAGTTCCATTTTTTGTTGCTTCTAATACTGGATCTTTTGTTAATCTTCCAGTTAATAATACTCTATTCATTTTTATCTCCTTATATAAAACTTGGTAATTGCATTTCAATAGTTGGTAGATATCTTTTATCTTTTACTGTTTTATTATTTAATTCTGCTACTGTCATAGCACTCATAATATCTATCATATTTTTGCTCATTTTTTGATGTTGTAATTCTTTCTTTTTGATATTCTCTAACATGTTAGTTTCTTTATCACTTATAATCACATATACATTTACTTCTTTAGTCTGTCCAAATCTCCAGCATCTTCTTATTGCTTGATAAAATTGCTCATAACTATCACTAAGCCCACAGAATATCATATTATTGCAATTCTGCCAGTTCATTCCAAATCCACATATTGAAGGTTTACTTATTAAGATTTTTACATCTCCTTCACTAAATCCAGTCATTCCTTTTTCTTTATATTCTGGATTATCACTTCCTTTAATTTCATAACCTTCTGGAATTGCTTTCTTTAATTCTTGACTTTCATAATTGTAATCGCACCATATTAAACAATTATTCATATCTTTTACTAATTCTTTTATTTTTTCTATTTTTTCTGGAATACTTGATTTTCTAGCTTCTCTTCTTTCTCCTAAAGTTTCTGCTGGAATTGCAAATAATGTATCAGTTTCCCATGTTTCACTTTTTAATATGATTTTATTTATATTTAGTTTTGGTAAATTATACATTGATCCATCATAACCTAAATTAGAAGGATTATTTATTAATATAGCCCATTCAGTTATCCATTTATAAAACTCAAACTCACTATGTCCTTTTAATCTCCATCCATTGCCATGAGATGCATCATTAATAAAATACATTGCTAACATCTCATTCATTGTCATTACATTTAAAAACTCAGCTTGATTTCCTAATTCAGTATAATCATTTGGAGATGGAGTAGCACTACAACTTAATTTATATGGAGTATATCTAAATAAATCTATTAACTCCATTGTTGTTTTTCCAGAATATGATTTTAATATTGATGATTCATCTAAACATACTCCTACAAATTGACTAACATCAAACTTATGTAATTTTTCATAGTTAGTTATATTTATTCCATCTTTTATATCTTCTTCTTTTTCTATAATATTTACTTTTATTCCAAACTTATCTCCTTCTTTTGCAGTTTGTTTACTTACAGCAAGTGGAGCTAATATTAATACTTTCCCTTTAGTATGTTTTACTACTGCATCTGCCCATGCTAATTGTTGTATAGTTTTTCCCATTCCAGTATCCTCAAATAAAGCACATTTTCCTTTTTTTAGACACCACTTAACAATTGCTCTTTGCCAGTCAAATAGATTAGGATTTAATTCACTATCTTTAACATCAAATCCACTATCAACTCTTTTTTCTTCTTTTTCTATTAAAAACTTAGAATAATCTTTAGAATAATTTAATTTTTCTTTACTTACATTGTACTTATACATTATGACACCTCATATATTTCATCTTGGAATAATGATTCTTGTTTGAAATCATCAGCATTTTTACAATTTATTACTGCTTGATTATAGTAGCTTGTTTTTAATTCACATCCTATTGCTTTTCTATCCATTTTTAAGCTTTGATATAGTTCACTTCCTATACCAGCAAAAGGACTTAATACTACATCTCCTTTATTGCTCCATAACTTAACACATCTCTCTATTACATCTAATTGTAATGGACATATATGTTTTTCATCTCTTTGCTCTCTAGCACTTGTTTTTTGTAATGTATTAGACTGATTAATATCCATCCATACTGGACTTGCATATTCTTGCCATAAATCAACTGGGAATGTTGAATCAGTATTAGTTATTCTTTCTTCATTTTCTCCAGCTTTTCTAAAAGTTAGAATATAATCAGCTATTCCTTGTCTACACATTGCACTATCTTTTTTTATTTGTTTATGTAATAATCCTAGAGCTTTAGTTCTTTGCATTGCTACTACTGGATCTTTCCAGATAGTAACTCTTGAATGATATATGAATCCTACTTTTTCAAACATTCTAATTATTTCTCCAGGGAAGTCAGTTAATCCTATAAATCCATCTTTCATCTTTGAAGTTGGTAAATCCATGCAATGTACACTTACTAATCTCCCATCTTTTAATACTCTATGTAATTGTTGAATAATATAATCAAAATGATGATAAAACTCTCCTTTATTTCTACAATTTCCTAAATCTCTATTACTATCACTATAGGTATATAAATCAACAAATGGAGGGCTAAAAATTGAATAATCAATACTGTTATCTGGTAATCCTTTTAAAACTTCACAACTATCTCCATTGTAGATAGCGAAGTTTCTTCCTATGTGTTGATTTAATACTTTTATATCTTTTGTTATTTCTTTTACATCCTTATTCATTATTCTTCCTCTTTTCTAAAGTTTCTACTGCTTCTTTTAATTGTTTTGTAGTCATTTCAGTATTTGAATTGACATTGTAATGTTTTAATAAATCTTCATATATGCATTCAGTATCTATTACTAAGTCATTTAATTTGCTCATTAATGCTATTCTTTCCATTGATTCCTCTTCACTAGGTATTTTTTCTCCAGTTAGTAATTCATAACATTTAATGTCATATTCACTAGCTTTATTGTTTAGATACCATTTAACATATTGACTATTTCTTTCTATTACTTCTCTAAATGTTAATCCTTTATGCTTTCCATATGGGAATGTCCAGTTTTCAGCATCTTGTAATGTAGGCTCTTGATTATTAATTGCATTTTGTACTTCTTCTGCACTTGCTACTGATGTATCAACTCCTAATCCTAACATTCCTAATGCTCTTCCTACTGCACTTGTTTCACAATTCTCTATATAACTTGTTTTGTTTATAAATGAACTATCTTCTTTTTCATATGCATGTCCTGTTCCTAATGTACATCCTAGAGCCATTACTCTTGCTTTAAATACACATACTCCATTCTCATTACTTAACATCTCAGTTTCTATTGTTCCTTCTGGATATAGTTTTCTAAATGCTTTTATTCTTTGATTAACTTCTACATAATCTTTTCCTTTGATATTTGTAGATAACATTTCACTATTAACTTTTTCTAGATCCTCATATTTCATTTTCTATCTCCTTTGATAAAGTATTTCTTCCAATGTACTTTTTCTCCATATCTATTTATTCCAGTTTCTATCTCATCATCTATCTCATAATTAAGTCTTAATCTTCTAATGTATTCACTCAAACGAGTTATCCCTAATTCTTCAAATGCTTCTTTAGTTGTTATTGAACCATGATGCAATATATAGTTATATACTCTATCTTTAGCTCTCATAATTAATCTCCTTATATTTCCAAATATAACCTCCAGCACTATTCCTTTTACCAATGCAACATGCACTTATTTTTCCATTAGCTATATTTAATTCTTTTTCTGCTTGTCTAGTACTAAACCACTCTTTTATTAAATTTCCTTGCTTGTCAAATTGTAGAGTTGTTTTAGCTGTTCCACAATTAAGTTTTAATCTACAAGCTTCTTTATTGTTATGTGAATAACTACACCATTCTAAATTATTTAAACAATTATTTTGTTTATTACCATCAATATGATTTATGCATGGAAAGTTATTAGGATTATCTATAAATGCTGTAGCTAAAACTCTATGTAAATGATGGCTTTTTGCAACTCCATTTTTACATAATGAAAAATATGGATAACTTTCATTTTGAGGGAAAATAATTTTTATGCTTTTTTCTTTTAATATTTGATTTCTATCATATCTTTTATGTTTTAGTCTTTTTACATTTCCTAAATTAGATATTTGATATAACCCTTCATAACCTTTTATATCTTTCCAAATCTCATCTTTCATTTCTTTTTAAACTCCTTTAATTCTTTCTTTAGTTTTGTATTTTCTTCTTTTAGTTTTAAATTAATCTCAAGTAGTTCTTGTATTCTTTCATTGAATAAATCTTGTTGTTTTACTCTTACTCTATGTTCTGTATTTAACTCTAGTATCTTTCTTTCTAATTCTTCACATTTAACATCATATTTTAGTTCTAATGTATTGTATTTCTTTCTAGTTTTTAAATGCTCATATATTTTCTCTTTCATTATTGCATCTCCTTATTTTTTCATTCATTCTATATTTGAACTCATCCCTTTTGCTTTTAAATACATAATGTTTACACCAGTTGCATAGTACTTTGTCTTTTTGTGGTAATATTAATACTCTATGTCCACAGTTACATGTATAAGTATGTAAGTTTAGCTCATCTTGTAGTCTTTCCATTTTTGGTATTGTTAATCTATCTTTCATGCTACCATCTCTCATATGGATCTGGATCTGGTGGTAATGCTCTATAATTCTCTTCTAAATCTCTTTTTACATCTCTTAGTTCTTCTTCTAAGTTGTCAACTTCATCTATTAAATCTTCATAATCTCCTACAAACTCTTCTAATGTAATAATGTCTTTATTTGGGAATCTCTTTTTAATCCACCTATTGCAACTTCTCAAATCTATCTTTATATCTCCAAAATCCATATTATTCTCCTAACTCTTTCAAAATGTTACTCATTTCTTCTTTTTCAGTATCACTAATACTTGAATTAATATCTTTATCCATCCATTCTGGAGTATTTACTTTTTCTTTTCTACTCCAATTAAGGATAGTTGCATAATGTGATTTATACTTCTTGCCTGTACTTGCTATATAACTTGATAATTTTTCTATATATGGAAGTAAATTAGCTTTTTTCAATTTTTCATATTCTTCTTTTGTAAGTTTTACATTTTTAAATTCTCCATATATATATTTATCTATACTATTCTTATCTATACTATTCTCTTCTATACTGGGTATACCATTGGTATACAGTTGGTATACCAGACTATTATCAAGACTCAATTTCTTCTTTTCTTCTTTGTACTTTGTTTCAACATATCTATCAGTTCTTAGATAGTTATTTATTCTCCAATGCTTAATTACTATTACTCCACTATCAAATGGAATTATGTATTGTTTTGCTACTAAAACTTTTAAATCATCATCTTTAGCTCCTACCATTCTCATTATTGATTTCCAGTTGTTTACAAATCCATCATCATCAGCATTCATAGATAAGTGAAAGTACAATACTTGACTAGAAGTAGGCATCTCTAAGAAGTCATCAGCATTGGTAATAGTCTTATCAAACATTCTCTTTTGAGCCATAAGCACCTCCTAGCACTCTCTTAATTGATCTTCTAAACTCATTAAGTAAAAAACTACTACTGCATTAACTCCACATCCAAAGTATGTTAGACTTGGTAAATGTCCACCATTATAAAATGGAGCAAGTGTAAAGAATATAAATTCCCATATTAGAAATCCTATTCCAGCTAATCCTAGTAGTAATTCAATAATCCTAAATATCATTTTTATTTTTTTCATTTTTGCATCCTCATTTCTCTTTTATTCTTTTTTTTGATATAATTTAATTAGTCATTTCTTTTAAATAATTCATAATAATCTTTGTTAAAATAATTGCATAGTGTTTCAATATCTCCTATTGTCCATTGACTTTTTCCAGATAATCTTCTACAGACTGATGCATGTGTTATATCTAGTACTTTTGCTATTGTCTTTTGATTATCTCCATGCTTAGCCATCTCTCCAACTAGATTTGGATATAATATCTTCTTCATTGCATCTCCTTTCTGTAAACAAAAAAACACCCAAGGTAATTTACCTTGAGTGTTCAACTACTTGAAATTGATATTATGTTAACTTCTCAAGGCATAATTATAAAGTTTTTTGTTTACCATTTATAATTCCATTATACTATCCATATTGAAATAGTCAACATAATTTTAAGATTTTTTTACAAAGTTTACAATTTAATTTTTTAAGTGTCAATTTTTTATTATTATTCAAGTAGTTAATGCAATTACATATCCTTATCCTAATAATATATTAATAAGGTTTATAATATATATCCATATTATATAATATAATAAGGATTTAGTACTTTTGATACAGAAGTTTTTGATTTGTTGCTTTTTCTTGTATCTCTCTCTATCTTTACTTATTAACATATAGTATTGATACCCTTGATAATACTTGTCTTTATATTTGTATTCAATATTCAATACTTTCCATCCCATAGATGTAGTATCTCCAATATCATATGGCAGCATTGTTTTTCTTAATCTGTAGATGATACTTCCATCATTTTTTTGGTATGTTATTTGCATCACTCCTACTCCACCTCCCCTTTTGATAGGGAAGTATTTTATCATACTTTTGTAGAATTGTCATTAAAAATCTTTGGAGGTTATATGAAAAGCAAATCTTATAAACTAAATAAATTAGAAAAAAATAGATATTCTATTGTTACTGATAATCTGGAGGAATGTTATATTTGCCACTCCCCTAAGCATCATCTTCATGAAGTCTTTGGAGGCAATAATAGAATCAACTCAATGAAATATGGCTGTGTTATACCTTTATGCTCCCATTGTCATGCAATTCTACATAAACATGGAGAATTAGACTTGCAACTCAAAAAAGAGCTAGAAAAGGCATTTATTGATGTCTATAAGTGTGATATAGATTATTTTAGAAACATCTTTTACATTAACTATCTATAATAATATGTTATAATGTATTAAAGGAGGCATTTATGGATATACCAATAACTATTCAAGGAGCAACTAGAGAATATGAGCATGTTGAAGCAGAAGAAGAAGCTGCTAATACTATTATTGATGATTTAGGAGTTGATAAATCATTATTCAATTATGTTAAGCCATGTGATGACTACTCTACTATTAAATATAAAGAATTTGACTTATTTAGAATCAAATATACTGATAAAGCAAAATGGATTAAAACATTAATGCCAACTGAGATTAGAAAAAAACACATAGATGATCCATTGTTTGATGCAGAAAAAAATAAGAATAGAGTTTTTTGGAAGTCAAATATAAATGACTTACATGATTATAAAGATGTTTTATTAGATACTATTGAAATTATAAGCAAATAAAAAAGACTAGGATTTCTCCTAGTTTTTTTATGGCCTTTTTATAAGTTTTCCTTGCTTTAATAAATTAAGCATTTTTATATTTTGAGATGGACTTCCTACATATGCAGTTATTCCATTTGCTTTAGCTATTGCTCTTCTATTACTAAATGAACTATCTGCTCCTATAGCTCTTAAAGCATCTACTATAGATCCAGATTTCCCAGTATATTTAGCATAGTATTTTACACTAGGTTTTGGAGTTGCTTTTTGTTTTAGTCTAAAATAATGTACTCCTCCTCTATTGATTTGTATTACTCTACATGGATTAGGATTTTGACTAAAGAAGTAATTTTTAGCATGGTCAAATATTGCTATATGTCCATATTCCCATATTGCAACATCTCCTTGTTTAGGAGTACTTACTACATCAAAATATTTTAACATTAGTTTATATTTCTCCCCTTTTAACATATTACTTACAAGTCCACATCCAGATAATACACTTGCTGGAAGTTTCAATACTTCTGTGAAATATCTTTGTGCTAAATCCCAGCATTGAAAACCATAATAGCCATCATAATCTGTATATTTTCCATTATACTTTTTATAAAACTCTTTATATGTCATTATTCCACATCCTTATCTTTT
>Ga0247610_10007919_pt1 | contig 10856 bp, 7 predicted proteins | sample 174DNAGHGhighgp2_FD_193483 | JGI IMG/M metagenome (GOLD analysis project Ga0247610, IMG submission 193483) | Sheep rumen microbial communities from Palmerston North, Manawatu-Wanganui, New Zealand - 1742 DNA GHGhigh gp2 | ecosystem: Host-associated > Mammals > Digestive system > Stomach > Rumen ... | reverse complement strand
CCGGACGAAAAATTGATATTGAGCGGTTCCTTATCTTGGATCATCTCCCATCCCCACAAAGATAAAACACGATACAAGGCATCTTGCGTTGTACTGTTAGATGCGTACCCAAAAATAGGAGCCGTTGCTCCACATCCATGCACAAACAGTCCACACACTCCTCTGTTTTTGGCCCCTTGTCTTAGCATCCGTACCCGAAATAATGCATTTTGCAAAATATGACGATAAAATAACTGGGTAAATTGTGGATTAAGACGAGAATATTTCTTCAAATATAATGCTTCGTAAAATTGATTTATATCCGGCACATCCGCTAGTGATGCGCTAACCCAGCAGTAGTTTTTTGCTTGTTTTGCGTTTTCATCTTTACGCAATAATTTTTTGGCGCAAGAACGGATATTTTCGGGTTTTAATAAGTAAACACGACGGGAGGCAATTTTGTGACCACCTAAAGAAATTAGATCAGCTAGTGCAGTAGCGTTATAATCCTCGTTGAGCGAGCGAAAAGCAATTAAAAATCCCGGAAATTGTTTTTGAGCTGCCCACATCAACTCTTGATATTGCATCTTAGATATTGGCACATACAAATTGGTGGAAAGCATAAAATTATTTAGAATAACTACTTTGTTCATTTGAGCTCGTTTTGCCATCCAGCCCAACAGCCCTAACAGCGGCGCAAATAAATATTTGAGTCCCCCTATCCCAACGATATTCATCTCTTCTTTGCAATACGAAATATAATGCGTATACAACGAACACACATAGGAATTTTCATACTGGGCTGTGTTTTTGGTTACCGGTAATAAAATATCATCAATTTGAGCAAGCCATACCTCGGTATCTACGTTATGGATGAGAGCCCGGCTACCCTTTTCTATAAAAGGTTTTACATACTGATAAACCGCACGTGCTTGGGGATTATCCGGGGGCGTATAAGTAGCATATTGTTGCGGACTGATAAAACGTATCATACCGAAAACTCCCGCACTACACGCTTTTGTTTATGGGTCAAATCCGTAGCGGGCCGCCACACCGTTACATCAATTTGTATGGGTAAAACTTGTTTTAGTTGCGTGAGTAATTCTGGTGGGCATTTAATATCAACCGGCAAAGCCAACTGAGCCTTTGTTAGGGAAACTTGCCGAAATTGGAAATTACCCACAAACGGCAAATATTGAAGTACAAGCCGTACAATAAAATCCGGAAACACCGGGTGCAATGGGTTACCCGGAGCATATAGCACATCATCACACCGTCCTTCTATGCGCTCAATTACCAACGAAGGGTTACCACAAGAGCAAGGCTGGGAACTCAATGTCAAAATATCATTCAGTTCATAGCGAATAATCGGTTGTGTGGTACGGTTAAAATCAGTTAATACCGGTATAAAACGGCCCGAGTTTTTCTCTAAGTGTTTTTGCTGAACAAGCATCAACTCTTCGTTTAAGTGCAAATGCCCTTGCGCACAAGTACAAGCAATAAGACCTTCGGTAGCTTGGTAAATTTGATGTACTTTTTGTTTAAAAATACGGCTTATATATTGTTTCACATCATCATACAGCACATCTGCCACCGAAATAATTTTTATTGGGGCAATATGTAATTTTTTTTGTTCTTGCGCTTGGGCCAATAGATACAGTACCATAGGTGGTGCAACCAAAATATCGGGCCGAAAAATTTGCAAAGTAGAAATGTGTTGTTCAAACGGTTTTTTCAAATCAAAAAATTTAAACTGTATAATATGACTCTTTACACTTTCATACAAGTTATTATCGGCTCGCAAGAAAAATGCAATTTTCTGTTTACAAAAAATAGATTTAGGTAACATTTTAGCCAAAATGGTCCCGCTCCATTGAGCTTGCTCCCGCGGGCCAATTAAAAACACGCCCCTTATCCCTGAAGTGCCTGAAGAAAGCCCTACACTATATTTGCCTATTTTGGGAGTAAAATCACGCGTCGTTTCGGCCTGTTGGGCGACATGCTGTGCTTGCTCGAGAGGAATATTGGCCGTATTAAGCTCGTCAAAATGAGTCATCAAAACACGTTTATCCATACAAGGCCAGGAAGATAAATCTTTATCGGAAAGATTTTTAGTGTGATAAAAGGGACTATGATTTTTCATATACCGTAAAATACGTTTGAGTCGCTTTTGTTGGTATCGTTCCAACTGAGCACGGGAAGAAAATCGCAATCCGTATTTGGCCCGCAGATAGTAAAAGAATGTTAAAAATTTATAAAACATTATTCTTCCTCGTGCGTGAATAAAATTTGTACTTCTGGCCAATTGGCTAAAGCAGAAAGGGTTTGTAAATAACATATTTTATCTTCACTAAACAGTAAAGCGATAGATGACGGCTCTGCACCGAGTTTTAAATTAGTTTGCCGCCATGCTGCATCGGCGGCCAGTAAAATATTCTCGTTTTTAAGCCATAATCCCAACTGTCCCTTGGCATGGCCGGGAAGTTCTACCGCATACAGATTGGGCAAATCTGCCAAAGGATATACTGTTAAATTGTTTAATTTTTGGGCATTACTTGTACTTACAAATACCACACGCTGTTCAAAATCATCCGGCAAGAACTTGCTCACAAATCCTTTACAAACCTGACGGAATTTTGAAAGTTTTTTAAGTGCTTGGTATCCCTCCTGCGAACAAATAAACCGGGCCTTTGGGAAATCACGCAAGCCCCCAATATGGTCTGCGTGGAAGTGGGAAATAAAAATATATTTTATATCATCCTTGGATATCCCCAACGCACTTAGTTGCATAGCTGCAGTTTGATTAGAGGGTATTGTTACCGGGATAAGTGTTTTATACAACCAAGCCGGCCATGATTGCATAATGTGGCCTACGTCAGCACCATAACCACTGTCAAACAATAAATATCCCTCTTGCAAAGGTACTAAAAAACAACGTGCCTGGAAATGTAACCATTTCCAACGCCCTTGTTTGGAAGCAAGTCTTTCCAGTTGCGTGCAATATCCGCAAGATAATATTTTAATGTTTCCAACGTTGCGTGACATACGATAGCCCCTGTGTAATAGTTACTTTCGGCTGATAACCCAGTTCCCGGCGTGCTTTATCAATACAAAATGTTTGGCTTTTGGCAATGAGTCCTATGCTATACGTGGTAAAAGGCGGCTCTGTTTTAGGGCAAAATAACTGATGCCATTTTTCTAAAAAATAAGCATACATTTTGGCTAAAGCAAACGGGATCCGTTTCCCATGATAGGTATATCCTAAATTTTCTACTAACTGTTTAACTGTTTGCTGGATTAAAATACTTTCCCCGTTGGTAATATTATAAATTTTCCCATAACAAGATGTTGGAGCTTGCAACGCACATATAATGGCTTCTACCACGTTATCAACGTACGTTATATCGGTTAGCGGACCGCCATTATCGGTAAATTCCGGGAAAAATTTTTCATTATTTACTTTCAAAAGACGCGGTAGTAAGGAACTGTCTCCCACCCCAAATATAGCACGCGGACGTAAAATAATACCTGGTAACCCTTTACGGACAAATTTTAATACCTCTTGTTCTGCCAAAAATTTAGTTTCGGCATAATGGTTAGCCTTCTGTTTAGGCAGTGGCATATCCTCGGTAATTTGTTGGTGATTTTTAGAGTCAAAATATACACTGGTAGATGAAATATGCACAAAGCGTTTAACCCCTTGTTGCAAAGCTTGCTCGGCTAATAACCGAGTAGCCACTACATTGTTTTGATAAAAATCATCATATTTGCCCCATACGGAACTTTTTGCCGCACAGTGGACAACAGCGTCTACTCCTTGCCATGCTTCCGGCGGTAAGAGACGAGTTAAATCGGCCTGAATAAATTTAATTCCGCTGGGCGATTTAGCGCGATTGCGACCAATCCCCACCACTTGATGACCTTGGCTTGCCAATATTTCACAAGTCCGTTTACCCAAAAAACCGGTTGCCCCTGTTACAAGTATTTTCATAAAAATTGGCTCCATTAAACTCAATATCTACGGTGCTGGCCGCCGTCGGCCCGCCATACCAAAGTCCTTTGAATAACCACCAAATCACTATCGGAATTTGCGCTAGCCACGCAAGGGGGTCTTGTTTAAACGATACAAAATCAACCGCTCCAACACACAATCTGTGGGCTTGCAGGGTTTTAAGAGGTTGCAGTACCCCATAACACCAAACCGCCAAGCGGGAAATCAGCACAGAAGGGTTATCCTTTTTAACTGTTTTTTCATTACATAACAACCGCACAAAATCACTATCTAAAAACCCAAGGCCATTTGTTGCACGCGGATTACATTCTATAACGTATAATTCATTGTTATCCGCTTCTATAAAATCAAATGCAATTTGTCCTGTAAAACAAAAATCTTGGCTAATACGCGTTGTTATTTCTTCGGCTTGCGGATGGGATATACGTTTAAGCAAGACCCCTGCTCCTTTACCCGCCGTTAGCACCGGCTCATACACACATTGGGCAAGCACTTTCCCCTCTTTGCAAAAAGCATACGAACAAATTTGTTTTCCGTTGATAAACTCTTGCACAATATGATGGTCATCTGTCATTGTCTTGGGCAATTTCGTTTCACATCTTACCTTACTGGCAAAACGGGAAAAGCGCGGTTTAATGATATGCGGTTGTGCCCACGCTTCGTCTGCTTGATCTGCTAGTTGGGTAGCGGGTGTTCTTAAACCAACCTTACATAAATAATTATAAAAACTCCATTTGTCATGTAACGAAATTAGTTTTGGGGCTTCCTCGCAAAATACGCGAGCATGTTGGGATAATTCTTGCCGGAATTGAGCAAGGTAAAAAATTTCTTCACAGGTGGGAATTACATAGTCAATCCGATACTTTTGTACTATCTTGCACAACGTATCTTTGTAATTGGAATCAGTTGGTTTAGGAAGTTTAATAAATTTATGCACAAAACAGCTCGCTACGCAAACACTTGCGTATGTGCTATCTGCGGCGTACACTTCATATCCCACTTGCCCAAGCAAGCGAGCCATGTACGCTACAATAGGCGCCCGCGCCCCTGTAAATAGCACTTTAGTACTCAAGAATCATCACCCCAATAGATAAACCCGCTGACGTGCCTAGCAGCATTACTTTGTCGCCTCGTTTGATTTTACCCTGCTCAATAGCTTTAGCAAATGCAAACGGAATGGAAGCCGCCACATTATTGCCATAATCCTGTATTGTAAACATCATTTTGTGTAGCGGAATGCCTAATTTTTTGCACATCAGCGTCATGGCAAGCGGACTGGCCTGGTGTGGAATTACCATGGCAATATCGTCCCAGCAAAGTCCGGTTTCCTTAAACGCACGTGCAAAGATAGCCGGAAGCACCTGCGCGGTGGCTTTATAGATACTTCTGCCGTTCATATCAAATAAATAATCGGCTTTGTTCTCCGGCGTGTAACAAGTGGGCAATTTGGCTAATTGCCCCCCTTTAATACGGGCAAAATCAGCTCCTTTGGCATGTGTGGAAAATGAAGAAAAAAGAATCTTTTTTGCTTGCGTACTTTGCCCGATTACAGCTGCTACCGCCATATCGCCAAACAAGCAAGCACTTTTGGGTTGTTGCCAATTAAGTACGCCGGAAGGTTGTTCGGCACTTACAATCAGTACGTTTTTATATTTACCGCCTTGCACCAGCCACGACAAGCTATCTAGTGCTACCATGAAACTTAAACAGGTGCTGTCTATATCAAAGCAAGGGAAAGATAAATCATTAAGGCCCAATTCTTTTTTTATGCACGCCGCCATACACGGTATTGGTTGCCATTTGGTAGCGGACGCCGCCACCATGCAATCAATATCTGCCCACGTCAGTCCGGCTTGCTCCACGGCCTTTTGAGCTGCTGCCGCACCACCTGCCAGCACGGTTTTCTTATCAAAATAATAGCGTGACTTGATACCAATATGTTCTTCGGTATATCCAATAGGGGTTTGACATTTTTCGTCAAGTTCATTAGACAAGACATACCGATCCGGCAATTCATAAGCAATGCTTTCAATGTGTAATTTAGTCATAATAAATCCTAGCTGTTTAATGCCATCTCTTTTAACTTTACATAATCTACTTTGCCTGTGCCCATCAGCGGAATTTCTTCCACCACACGAATCGTTTTGGGGACGGCTAGTTCACTAAGTCCTTTTTCCTTGAAAGCCGCTAGCAAAGCTCTGCGCTCGGCAGTCGACTCGGTAGTAAACAATACCAATTGTTCGCCCTTTTTCTCATCGGGGATATTCACTACCGCGTGCATTTTACCGGGCCACACAGCGTTGATTTCCGTTTCAACGGCAGTTAGTGAAATCATCTCGCCCGCGATTTTGGCAAAGCGTTTGGCACGACCTAAAATAAACACAAATCCATCCTCGTCCACACGCACAATATCGCCAGTATCGTACCACCCGTCTTGCGGCGGCTCCAATACACCCGAGTTGCTCTCGCGCAGATACCCAGCCATAATGTTAGCCCCTTTGACAAGCAGTTTACCGCCGTCTTCCACACCGGGGATTTGCTCCAATTTATATTTAATACCCGGTAGCAAACGCCCTACGCTGCCGCGTTTGAAATACATAGGCGTATTGACGGCCATTACAGGCGCGGTTTCGGTTGCACCATATCCTTCCATAATGCGCAAGCCAAATTGGTCGTAGTATTTGCGGATAGTTTCTTCTTTTAGTTTTTCCGCACCCACTACGGCTAAACGCACCGAGTAAAAATCATACGGGTGTGCCATTTTGGCATAACCGTTAAAGAATGTATCCGTTCCAAAAATAATGCTGGCGTTCCGATCATAAATAAGTTCCGGTACAATGCGGTAATGCAACGGAGACGGATAGAAAAATACAGGCACCCCACACAATAACGGAAGCAATGTGCCTACCGTCAGGCCAAATGAATGGAAAATGGGCATAGCGTTAAACACACGGTCTTTCAGCCCAAAGTCGAGTACGCTTTGCAGTTGCAAACGGTTGGCTTGGATATTTTCGTGCGTCAGTACCACGCCTTTAGGCGTTCCTTCACTGCCCGACGTAAAAAGCACCACCGCCGGATCTTGCGGGCTTACATTACCACGCACCATTTTGTAATAACGGCGCGGCGCATAAGAAGCCGCCAAGCCCACCAATTTATCCCAAAGCGTAATTTGTGTTTTGAGATCTTCCAAATAAACAAGTTTCAACCCTGCTTGTTTAAGCGCGGCCGCCGTTTCCGAGAGCCCTCCTTGTTCCAAAAATGTTTTGGAAGTAAACACGGTAGAAATTTCTGCTGCCTTGCAACACGCCAGCATATTTTTTACACCCGTAGAAAAGTTCAGCATACACGGCGTAATATTAAACGCGCGCATACCAAAAAACGCTACCACACTAGCCGTCATATTGGGGAGTAAAAATCCTGCCATTTCGCCCGGCTTGGTATACTTTTGGATTTGTTTACCAAGTACAAATACAGCCGTTAAAAATTGGCCGAAGTTAAGCGGATGACGTGTGGCGTCATTGATAATACGTTTTTTACGGCCCACTAATTTATAGGCATCAATGAGCGAATCAAACAACGTCTCGCTGACATTGCCCGCCTCGTACTTCATATTGACCATGATATCGTAAAGCCCACGGGCAGCTGCCAGTCGACGTGCTTTACCCTTAATATTTTCGTTAATTTTTAAGGTTTTAGGAGTTTGAATAGAAATCGTAATTTTACTTTGAGGACGCGTTTTTAATTGCGTGCCAAACCGGGAAAATAACGAGTATTGGCTCCCTTCCAAACAAATGGGCAGTAGCTGGGCATTACTTTTATCGGCGATCATGGCCGGTCCGGGGTAAATTTTCATAAGTCCGCCCGTCGTTGTAATGCGCCCTTCCGGGAAGATAACCACCCGCTTGCCCGATTTAACTTCTTCAATAATGGACTTAACAGCCATCGGGTTTGTAGGATCAATTGGGAAGTATTTTACCAGGTGTAAAAACGGTTTTACCCACCATTTTTGACTCACGTATGTATCAATGGCAAAATACAAATGACCAGGGATATATACCCACAATAGCACTGCATCTAAGAACGACGTATGGTTGGCAATAATAAGTGCATTACCTTGCAAATTTTTCCAGTTTTCTAAACCGTTTACTTTTACGCCATACACAAAATTCAACACGCGTGTCAAAATCATACGGATGATGTGATGCGGCAACAGACCGCAAATATAAATGGCGGCTAAGGCGTTAGCAAACGCAATCACGCCAAACACAGTAGGAATCGTAAAGTGCATGGCAAGTAGCAGCGCACAAAAGCCACTACCGAGTACCATGAAAAGCGAATTAATGATGTTATTGGTAGCAATCACACGGGAGCGGGTATCCCCAGTAGCCAAAAATTGCAACATAGCATTAAGCGGTACTACATACAGCCCGCCGCACACCGCAAAACCAAGTAAATCCAGTGTAATGCGTTTGCCTGCAAGGGTCAGCAAAAATGCTTTATAATCTACCGGCAACTCCGACAGCACATAGCCGGAAGTGGCACAGGCCAAATCCGCCAAAAATACCGTCATCAAAAGTGCACTAACGGGTACATATTTACTGGTAATTTCCCCTTTTACTAAAAACTGGCAAAGTAAGGACCCCAATCCAATACCACAAGAGAAAAGCGTGAGCAAAAAGGTAAAGAGCCCAGGTGTCCCGTTTAAAATGTTATGCGCCAAAGACGGCATTTGTGCAATCAGTGCCGTACCCAACATCCAAAACCAAGAAATACCCAAAATACACAGGAAAATATCGTGGTTTTGCTTGGCAAATGCCATATTTTTCCAGGTGCTACGTAGAAAATTCTTATCTACTTTCAAAGCCGCATTGGCCGGTTTTTGAGCTGGAATAAACAAACTGGCAAGCAACCCTAGCAACGCTACCCCTAAAATAATGCCGGGCAACCACAATTCATTAGCGGCAATGATAATTCCACCGAAAATGGTGCCTTGCAAAATAGAACCATATGTTCCCGCTTCAATAATACCGTTACCGGCAATGAGTTGTTTTTCACCCAAAATATCAGGCAAGATGCTGTATTTTACGGGTCCAAAGAAAGCCGATTGTGTGCCCATCAAAAACAATACACCCAGTAAAAGCGGTACAGTGGTCGTTAAAAATCCGACCCCGGCTAAAAGAACGATAACAACTTCCAACCCTTTAGTGGCTTTAATAAGGATATCTTTGCGAAATTTATCCGCCAGTTCCCCGGCCAGTGCCGAAAACAAGAAAAACGGCAACATAAATAACGCCACTGCTAGCGATACTACCACCGATTTGCTTCCGGCAGACATACTGGTTACTTTGTAAGTAATAAAAGTAGCCATAGCCGTACGGAAGAAATTATCGTTAAATGCACCTAGATACTGCGTACAAAATAGGGCCAAAAACGAACGATTAAAGAAAGTTTTGAGTAAAGACAACATATTATTTTCCCTCCTGCAGTGCGACAAACCAATCTTTTAAAATTTGTTCCATTTGTGGGTGATCTGCGGCAGGGATTTTTTCCGTCAAACTTTTTACCAGTTGGTCATATCCAGGCCACACTTTATCAATAAGTTCCTGCCCTTTTTTCGTAATACAAATGATATTTTCGCGGCGGCTTTGTGGATTTGTTTTGCGCGTAATAAAACCGGCTTGAACCGATTTTTCTACCAGTTTAGTAATGTTACTGGCGGAGGCAATAAGCCGCTTAGATAACTCCACTTGGCTAAGTCCCTTACCATTATTCTGATAAGCGGCAAGCATCAGTAAATTAAATTGCACAGCCGACAAACCATGCGGAAGCAAGTATTTTTCCACACGGGCTTGTAATAGGTTATAAACCAACGCTAACACATACGTAACATTTTCATACGCACGTCCTTTTTCCGGATTGATACCGTAATGACGTAAGTTCGTTTTATTTGTTTCCATATAAATAGTTTACTAATAAATTATTTATTTGTCAAGTATTATTTTGGATTTAATTTTGAAAATAACATCCCTCGCCTGTTTGTCCTCTGTTTAAAAGCCATTTTCCTCGCTTTATCGTCGCTTTGGGAGTTAGCATTCTCGCCGCTTTCTCCCCGCTTCAAATTTATTAAAAAATGCTATTTTCAACCGCTTTTTAACCGCTTTGGCAAAACAAAAAAACTAGCACTTTTTGCCGCTTTATTGCCGCTTTGGAAAGAAAAAAGTGCCATTTTTTGCCTGTTTACTGCCTGTTTGAAAAATCAGCAAAGTGCCAGGAAAACTACAACCTCCGTATTTTAGTTTTGAGTTTATAGCATATATCCCCGTTAGGATTAACTCCCGACGGGGATTTTTTTATGAACGACTGATAGCATGGGGAATTTGGTGGGTTTTTGCGAATTATGCAAAATCTTTTGTTTTTATGCTGACCGAGCTGGGTAGGAAGTCGTCTGCTAAATATAAATTTGGGAAAATTGCTACAATATAGAAAATCTTTTAAGAGAGAAATTTTATGCATAATATTGCAGAAGAAATAACCGGTGAATGGCTACGACACATTAAAAAATGTGAATTTGTAGAGTACAACATCAAAGGTCCTCATCAAACAGAAATCGACGTGATCGGATTAAATATTGTCAACAAAGAAATTTATGTCTGTGAAGTAGCAGCCCATATTCATGGATTGCAATATGTGGATCCTCAAAAACGCCGTCCCGATACAGAAAACCGTTTTATTCACAAATTTACTAAAGATAAAGAATATGTCCAAAATCATTTTGACAATTTTACTCAATATTACATGCTTTGGAGCCCTATTGTTAAATCTTCTAAAGAAGGGGCAAAGTATGATGCTTTGAAATCTGTCTTAA
>Ga0247610_10007918_pt1 | contig 10857 bp, 7 predicted proteins | sample 174DNAGHGhighgp2_FD_193483 | JGI IMG/M metagenome (GOLD analysis project Ga0247610, IMG submission 193483) | Sheep rumen microbial communities from Palmerston North, Manawatu-Wanganui, New Zealand - 1742 DNA GHGhigh gp2 | ecosystem: Host-associated > Mammals > Digestive system > Stomach > Rumen ... | reverse complement strand
ATGCGTTTGGCAACGCCCAACCCTTGATAATCGGGATGAACAATCAGACCTGATGTGGTCACATAATGCTTGTTCCCCCAAGTCTCAATATAACTGAAACCAACAAACTTGTCGCCATGCAGAGCCAGAACTGCTTTGCCTTCGCGCATCTTAGTGGCTACATAATCATGAGTTCGCTCGGCAATGCCAGTGCCACGCTTGCGGGCTGCCTCGCGTATTGTATCTAGTATGGTGTCGACATATTTCTCGTGTTCAGCGTCAGCCACTAATACACGTATGTCTTCACTCTTTATTTCATTCATTTCTTCGAAGTCTCCTTATAAATATATAATAATGTAGTGTTAAAACTATGCCAATTTAGGGAACATATCGCGAACTATGTTGCTCGCCACATCCCTGTCCGCGCCCTCTGCCAGAACCACAATAACAGTATCGTCGCCAGCTACCGTGCCTAGGAAGTACGGGTGCTTTATGTTGTCAACATCGTATGCCACGATACTGGCATGACCAGGCGGCGTATGAACCACCATAAGGTTACCCGAGAAATTCAAGCGCCATTTCGCCTGGTTTATCTCATCGAGCGTAGGAACCGGCACAAACTGTCCCTCACGAGGCAAAGCATAAATGTTTAGCCCACTACGGACGCGCACTTTACTGATGCGCAACTGCTTGAGATCACGACTCAGCGTGGTCTGTGTGCTGACAAAACCCTCCTGCCTAAGCTGATTAAGCAACTCTTCCTGACTCTCCAGGCTGTTTGAGCTGACAATTCTACGTATTGCTTGAAGTCTTGACTTCTTGTCTTGCTTTTCCATTTGAATGTAAGTTCTCTATACCCTATTATTTAATTTTATGGCTGCAAAGATACAACATTTTATGCAAAACAGCACAAAAGTTCACGCATAATATGCACTTCCGTATGCTTTTTCTTGCATAAGAATGCTATATGGTGCGCATATTCGAATGATTTGGTATTTTAAAATGTCAAATAGTGCTTTATTCGTCGAACACTCGCAACTGAACCAACTCTATTTTCGTTGCGGTCTTTTTGGTTACCTTGAACTCCCAATGGCCGAAACGAACCGGCTCGTTAAGCTTGGGGAAGTTCTGGAATTCATGCAGGATAAGGCCTCCGACGGTCAAATACTCATCGCTTTCCGGCAAATCCAAATCAAGAAGTTCATTAGCCTGGGCAATCTCAAGTCGTCCTGAAAGCAGGTACTCGCCTGGAGCCGTCTGTTTGGCCGTATAGTTCTTGCTATCATGTTCGTCCTCTATCTCGCCGAAGATTTCCTCAACGAGGTCTTCCATCGTGACAATGCCGCTCGTTCCACCGAACTCGTCAACAATGACCGCGAGGGAACGCTTCTGGCTAATGAAGATACCAAGCAACTTCTGAGCATTCATCGTCTCTGGCACGATAGGCACCTCACGAACATGGCTGGTCCAGTCCTCATCTTCGGCAAGGCGAAACATCTCGGCCGTGTGAATGTAACCCACAATGTCATCTATATCCTCTTTATAGACAATAATCTTGCTATGACCACTTTCTACAAACTGAGTAAGCAGTTCGCGCAAAGATGTCTTGGTGGAGACGGCAGTTATCTCTGTACGTGGCACGATGCAATCACGCACCTTGATTGAACTGAAGTCAAGTGCATTCTGGAAGATTTTAACCTCGTCCTCGATGTCCTCTTCATCGGTAGCTTTGTCAATATTGCTTTGGATGAGATAGTCCAAATCTTCCCTCGTGAATGTTTTCTCCTGCTTTGCCTTCTTCACCTTCTCGCCCATCATCCACAACATTAGTTTTCCCAACGAACTTGTAAACTTGCTGATTGGCCAAAGCAATATGTAGAAAACATAAGCAGGAAAGGCAAAGATGCGCATCATCCTGTTTGGGTTAAGGCGGAAGAGGGTTTTGGGAAGGAACTCGCCCGTTACAAGAACTATCAGCGTGGCGAGTATGGTTTGCAGCAGCAGGCACAAGGCTTCGTTTGGGCAAACGCCTTCAGGCTTGTGTATTCCAAGCGGCACAAGTATCAGAGTGCTGACTATTTGGGCCATCAGTATGCCGTAAATCACCAACGCGATGTTGTTCCCAATCAACAGAGTAGAGATGAAGCTGTTGGGGTGGCGGTAGAAAGTGTCTATCAGGCGTGCAGAGCCTCCCTGTTCTTCTCTGTCCATCTCGAAGCGTAGCTTGCTGCTTGAGACGAAGGCAATCTCCATTCCCGAGAAGAATCCAGAGAGCAGGAGGATGGCTACTACGGCTATGATTAGTTCATAGTTCATTGTTGGGAGGTTATTGTTCTGTTTCTATATCCGTCGGAGTAGGCTGTGATGGCTCATTCACCGTTTCGGAGACTGGGAAGATGCCTGTCGAGTTGTACACAGAATAGCGCGTCATCTGTTCATTGCTACGGAATTCTGTGCCTTCGAGCTCTCGTTCAGGAGTCGTGATGTGCATATACTGATGGTTCCACATCTCGTGAGAGTCCAAGTCCCAAAAGAGTTCTTCTGTTCGGAAGACATCGCCGTTGACATTACGCACCACTACCCTTCCACGTAATTCCCACAGTTGCTGCCGGTGCAGATAGGCGGTATCCGACTGAACGAAGAGGTCAACATGGAACTTCTCGTCGAAGCGCTCCATCAGCATCCCCTTTAGGAACTTCCATGTGGGTTGTTCTCCGTTTGTTCCGTTATAGATGTCCCACTCCTCGACCACCATGTGGTATCGCATCACTCCGCTGTCGCTGATGAACGTATTGATGCCCTTCGAATGCATGAACAGGAGGGAGTCCTTTGCTGGGATTGGTGCGGCCAGATGCTCCACTTCGCTTTCGCATCCATAGAAGGAGAGCAGCAGGAGCAACAGGCTTATGGTGTGGAAGATTTTCATTTAATCAATCTTGAACTTCATGAACCAGCGTTCGTTGAATGTCATTCCAAGGTTGATGACCATATAGTTCTCGCTTATCATGCCAGGTGCGCTGGCCGAGCGGTTTAGCCACTGCAGTCCGAAATTGACGACCGAGCGGTTGTTGATTCTATTGATGATAGGTATGCCTGCTCCCACGCTGATGCTGATTTCCTTGGGTCCGCTGTTGCCGTTCACCTTCAAGTAAGGCGTGGTGTAATTCACACCTGCCCGATACTGGATTCTATCCCAGAACTTGCCGTAGGGATTGGGCGTCCATTGTACACCTGCCGCCACTCTTGTGCGCCCCATGTAATAGCCTTTCACGGGCATGTAATCGCCATTCACTTCGGCTGGCATACGGCATTTGTTCCAGAACTCGTGGTTGACATCGGCTGCGACGATGAGTGTGTTTTTGTGTTGCCACGAGGTGCCGAAGCCAATGGAATAGGGCAAATCGAACGGAGCGGATGCGGTGTCGGCTGTTTCACCAGTCATGAGCACGGCGTCCTGGGCTATCTTATGGCCGATACTGGCTGTAAGGCCGAGGTTCAGTCCGTCCTCTTTGGCCAAACGTACAGGATATTGGACGCCGAGGTCTATCTTGTATGTCCTCAACGATGCGTCGTAGATTCGGGTCGGGTTGATGAAGGAGGTACTGCTGATGTCGCCTATCGTGCCCTCCGAGATGACGAGGTGATTGTATTTTCCCCATAAGAAACTAACGTTTGCGCCTATTGAGATGTTGTGGAACGTACGCCAGCCCAAGCCTATATATGCTTGATTCAGGCCTCCGCTTCCCGAGTAACTTTCGTTCAGGGAGATGGGCAGGCCGGTATCTGGGTCGTAGGCGATGGTTTTCCTCGAATGCTCGGAGGACATGAAGTCGTAGCCTATGCTTGAATATGGCATGAAGCCGAGGGCCAGACCGAGCCTTTTGCCGAGGCGCATGCCGATATGCACATAATCGAGTGTGGCGTTCTGCACGCCGGCCTTCTGCTGCTGCTTCTTCATCTGTCCGAAGGATGCGCTCATGCCCACATCGAAGATTAGGCTCAGGGAGTCTATGGCGGAATATGATGCGGGGTTCGTGGTGTTGACGCGATTGCCGATGCGCATACCTTGTCCCACGCCTCCCATTGACTTGTTGAAGCCCTGCGACTGGTCGCGCAACAGGCCGAGTCCGTAGCGGGAATATGAGGAGATGGTGCCTGCCGTCTGCGCTTGTACGGTACGAAGGGTGCAGGGCAGGAGCAAAAGCAGGCTTAGGGCAAGGTTAAAGTATCTTGTCTTCATTATAGTCGAGTATCTTGTTGAGTCCTCTCGGAACGATGTATTTGTCGGAGAATATGATGTTCTTAATGTTCGTATCGAAGTTGATGTTGTCGCCTCCGGTAAGGAAGACGAGCAGGTTCGGGAATTTGGAGCGCATGGACTTGATGTATCCCTCTATCTCGTACTTCATGCCGCGAAGCACGCCGCTGCGGATTGCGGTCTCGGTATCATAGCCCATTCCGGGCACTTCGCCGTCGGGCTCGACCAGAGGCAGGCGTGCGGTGAATTCGTGGAGCGCTCTCAGACGCATCTGCATGCCTGGCGCTATGTTACCGCCCCAATAGTTGCCGCGGGCATCGATGACTTCGTAGGTGATGCATGTGCCTGCGTCGATGATGAGAAGGTCCTTGCCTGGTTTGAGCGAACTGGCGCCGATGACAGCAGCCAGACGGTCGCTTCCAAGTGTCTCCGGCGTACGATAGCGGTTTGTGATGGGCACCGGTGTTGCTGGGGTAAAACGCAGGAGCGGGAATTTCAGATTGCCGAGTGCGGCTTCCTCGTTGGCAGTCAGGTCGCGCACGCTGCCCACAATGCCCCGAGTGAACTTGTGTTTTACCACGAATTCCTCTATGCCGGAGAGTTCCCCATTCTCTGCGCGAATCACATCGACTGGCTCATCGCCTCGGAAAGCCACCATCTTGCAGGTGGAGTTCCCTATGTCTATTATCAATTTCACGGGTGCAAAGGTACAACTTTTAATTCATAATTCGTATGTACAACTCATAAATTTCCTTAATTTACCATATATTTCGCTGCTTTGCCATTCGGTCAACTGTGTTGGACGGCTATCCGGCTTTCGCCAGCTTACATTTGACACATTGTCACCAAATAGCACAACATTGCTTACACTCTGCTTTTTCTACACCCTCTCAAAATCGCCATATTTACACACGACCACAGTTCTGCCCGTTTTTTCGACGAAAAACAGACAATATTGCTATACTTTGAGAATCAGAATGTTACAGAATGTTACGCTTATAAAAGCAAGACAAATCGGTCGTTTTTGCCTGCTAAAATGCCCGTTTTTGCCGTATTTCCGGCGCAACTCTGCCTGAGTCTTCGCCAAATGCAGCGTGGAGAGAAGACCAACTTAGCGTGCCAAGTCGGTCGAGTTAACGTGCCAAGTCGGCAAACGCTCCCTGCCGAATCACCAAAATCTGCGTTTTTTGTTCTATTTCGTGGCACTTTTTGCCGATTATCGAAATAGCAAAAAGATGTCTTGCGCGCATATTTACTTACAAATTGTCAAACTCAAAAGCAACACAAGTCCGCCTCAGTTCGGGGCATTAGAGCAACACCGAAAACACTAAAACAGCGAAAAAGAGACGAAATCTGGACATAAGGCTATGAACTATGAACTATTTTTTGTACCTTTGCGCCCGTGTTTAAGAAAATCGCCATACTTTTATGCCTTGTGCTTGCACAAGCGGCACATAGCCTCGCTCAGCAGGACAGCATACGCGTGACACTACTCACCTGCTCTCCCGGCCAAGAGGTCTATTCCCTTTACGGGCACACCGCAATTCGCTGCCAAATGCCGGAGAAAGGGTTCGACGTCGTGTTCAACTATGGCGTCTTCGACATGTCGAAACCACACTTCGCCTTCCATTTCGTGCTCGGACAAACGGACTATATGGTGCAGCCCATCCCCTGGCACTACTTCACAAAGGAATACGAGGTGCGCGGCTCAAGCATCACCGAGCAGGAACTGAACCTGACACCAGCCGAGGCACACAAACTGACATCCCGACTCATCGAAAACAGCGCCCCCGAGAACTGCAACTACCGCTACAACTTCCTCTACAAGAACTGCACAACAATGGTTCGAGACATGGTGGAGCAAGCCATTACGGGGAGCATCCAATACCCCGACACCCTACCCCACCTAACGGCTCGCCAGATACTGCACCACTACACAGCAGGGCATCCCTGGGCTCAGGAAGGCAACGACCTGCTGCTCGGAGCAGAAACCGACACCATCCTCTCCGACCGAGCCGCCATGTTCATTCCCGAAAACCTGATGCAAGCATGCGACGGAGCCTACATCCGCACACCAAAAGGCGACATGCGTCCGCTCATAAAAGGCAAGCAAGTGCTCCTTGATGCAAAACCCAACCGCGACAGCATCAGCAAGAGCCACAAAGACTCAGCCACATTTCTGGAGGAAATCGCAGAGAGGCACTCACCCATGCAAGCAATGCTGGCTTTCGCAGCCCTGTGCCTCATCATCATGCTTCTCGAAGTCTGGTCGAAACGTCTCTTCTGGCTTTGGGATGTACTACTCCTACTGCTTCAGGGCACAGCAGGCACGCTCCTCACCTTCATGTTCCTATTCTCAGAACACCCCGCCGTTGACTCCAACTGGCAAATCTGGGTGCTCAATCCCATCGCATTCATAGGCATCCCACTCGTCATAAAAGCAGCCTTACGCCACCAGACAACGCACTGGTATGCCTTCCAGTTTGCGCTTTTGGCACTATTCTTGTTATTTTCTCCCTGGATACCGCAAGTATTTGCGAAAATAACATTACCTTTGGCATTGTGTTTACTCACAAGGCCCGCAAGTTACCATCTGGTGAAAAGAAAGAGCAAAAAGCAAAGAGTGAAGAACAACAGCAAATAACAACAACACGAAGACATCGTGAATAAGACACCTATACATAACAACAACCGGTCATTCGTCTGCCGCCTCATGCCAGGGGTGGTGACCCTTATTCTGCACTCTTCACTCTTCTCTCTTCACTCCTTCGCTCAGGATGCACCGCAAGTGCCGTCCCTGGTAGTGAATATCGTTATCGACCAACTGCGCAGCGACTACCTCGACGCCTTCACCCCTCTCTACGGAGAAAACGGATTCTTAAGGCTCAAAGAACAAGGACGCTACTATTCACAAGCCGAATATCCATTCAGCGCGCCAGACCAAGCCTCGGCAATGGCCTGCCTCATGACAGGCACAAGCCCCTACGCCAACGGTATCGTAGGCGACCGCTGGCTCAACAGACAGACTTTGAGGCCCGTCTTCTGTGTGGACGACGACATATACCCCGGCATCCACACAGACGAGAAATCCTCACCAAAGCACCTCGCCGTCTCCACCATCGGAGACGAACTGAAAGTCGCCTCCGAAGGGAAAAGCATCATCTACTCCATCGCACCAAGCCGCGAAACGGCCATCCTCGGCGCAGGCCACGCTGGAAATGGAGCATTCTGGCTCGACGACTGGACCGGCAAATGGGCAACCACCTGCTACTACGACGACTACCCTGACTGGGCAACACTCTATGACATCAACTCCTCACTCGAAAGCCGCATCGACGACATACAATGGAAACCACTCAACGACCAGGTAGCAAACTTCAACTACTTCGTGTCCGACGGCGCAAAAAGCAAACCATTCAGCCACAAATTCAAGTCTGCACGCAAGTTCCGAGAATTCAAAGCCACCGCCTGCGTCAACGACGAAATAAACCTCTTCGCTAAAGAAGCCATAGAAAAAGCAGGACTCGGCACAGACGCCGTCACAGACCTCCTGACCATCACATACTATGCCGGAGCCTACGACCACCAGTCCGCCATGCAATACGGCATGGAGATGCAGGACACCTACGCACGCCTTGACCGCCAACTGGCAGACCTATTCGACTTTGTCGGACAAAAGGTCGGCATGGACAAGACTTTGTTCGTAGTCACCAGCACAGGCTACTTCGACTCCGAAGAAATGATGGACCTGAGCAAATACCGCATCCCGACAGGCATCTTCTCCATCACCAAAGCACAAGCCCTGCTAAACATGTACCTCATCGCGGTCTATGGACCAGGCAACTACGTAGAGACCGCCATCGACAACCAAATATACCTCAACCTCAAGCTTATTGAGAACCGCAACCTCAACCTGGCTGAGGTGCTCGACCGCTGCAGCGCTTTCCTCATCCAACTGAGCGGCGTAAAAGATGTCTATACCAGCCAAAGACTCGCCCTCGGAGCATGGACACCCGGCATCAGCAAGCTTCGCAATGCCTACAACCCCAAGTGCTCGGGCGACATCCTCATACAGGTCTCACCCGGATGGCTGCTCAAAAACGAAGATACACACGAACAATCACTCAGCCGCGAATCATATCTGAGCTTCCCCCTCTTCTTCATGGGGGCAGACATCATACCCGAAAAAGTACGCATACCCGTCAGCATCGACCACGTTGCGCCCACTATAGCACAAGCACTACGCATACGCGCTCCGAACGCCTGCCCGCTGGCCCCTTTGAACTACTGAAGAGCCACTACACGCTCCTCCCACAGGGGAGTGACTTATAATAAATAGCAAACCAAAGAAACAAGAACAAAAAAACAAAACTTAACCTGCTTCCGTTTCCTCCCCATAAGGGAGAACCAGAAGAGGCTTCAAAATATACATTATATATTATATGGATATATCCAAATTCCTCGTAAAGCTATTCGGCGACAAGAAAAGCCGTGACCTGAAAGCATACCGCCCCTTGGTAGATGCTGTACTGCAGGTCTATCCCGAGATTCAGGCCCTGTCAAACGACGAACTCCGTGCTCGCTCCAACGCAATCAGACAACGCATACAAGACTCCGCCAAGGAATTGCGCCAACAAATACAAGCGCTGAAGGACAAGATTCCAGGCACCGACATCCAAGACCGTGCGCCAATCTTTGCGCAAATCGACAAACTGGAGAAAGAAGTCCTTGACACCTTCGAGAAAGCCCTCGATAAGGAACGAGCAGAAGTGTTCGCCATCGTTAAAAGTACAGCAGAACGCTTCGCCAAAAACGAAACAGTGGAAGTCACCGCCAACGACTTCGACCGCAATCTCGCAGCATCCCACGACTTCGTTGACATCGAAGGCGACAAAGCCATCTACCACAATCATTGGGTGGCAGGTGGCAACGACCTGAAGTGGGACATGGTGCACTTTGACGTACAGCTCTTCGGCGGAACCGTACTGCATCAGGGCAAAATTGCCGAGATGTTCACGGGTGAAGGTAAGACACTTACCGCCACACTCCCCGTCTTCCTTAATGCCCTCACCGGCAACGGCGTACATGTCGTCACCGTCAACGACTATCTGGCAAAGCGCGACTCGGAGTGGATGGGGCCCATCTACATGTTCCACGGCCTAAGCGTCGATTGCATCGATAAGCACCAGCCCAATAGCGAGGAACGACGCAAGGCATACCTCGCTGACATCACTTTCGGCACAAACAACGAGTTCGGCTTCGACTACCTGCGCGACAATATGGCGCAAGACCCGAAGGACCTCGTGCAACGCGCCCACAACTATGCCATCGTCGATGAGGTGGACTCTGTCCTCATTGACGACGCACGCACACCGCTCATCATTTCTGGTCCCGTACCCAAGGGCGACGACCAGCAGTTCGAACAATATCAACCATTGGTAGAACGCCTTGTAGGCGTACAAAGGCAACTTGCCACACAATACCTTGCCGATGCCAAAAAGCTGATAGCGGAAGGCACTGAAACGGGCGACAAACAGAAGACTGCAGAAGGCTTCCTTGCCCTCTTCCGCAGCCATAAGGCCCTGCCTAAGAACAAGCCACTCATCAAGTTCCTCTCCGAACCTGGCATCAAGGCAGGAATGCTCTCCACAGAAGAGATTTACATGGAGAACAACAACCGACGCATGCCCGAAGCCACCGACCCTCTCTACTTCGTAGTTGAGGAAAAGATGAATAGCGTCGAACTGACTGACAAAGGCAACGAGTGGCTGGCATCACAAGTCAACGACCCGAATCTGTTCGTACTGCCTGACATCGCAACAGTTCTTTCACAAATCGACCACTCTGGCAAGACAGACGAGGAGAAGATTGAGGAGAAAGACCGCATCTTCAACGACTATGCCACCAAGAGCGAGCGCGTACACACCATACAGCAACTGCTGAAGGCATACACCATGTTCAACCTCAATGACGAATACGTCATACAGGATGGAGAGGTCAAGATTGTTGATGAGCAGACCGGACGTATCATGGAGGGACGCCGCTGGAGCGACGGCTTGCACCAGGCGGTTGAAGCCAAGGAGCATGTCAAAGTACAGGCTGCCACACAGACATACGCAACCATCACCCTGCAGAATTACTTCCGCATGTACCACAAGTTAGCAGGCATGACTGGTACTGCTGTCACCGAAGCCGGCGAGTTCTGGGACATCTACAAGCTCGATGTGGTTGAAGTACCTACCAATCGTCCTGTTGTACGCAAGGACATGAACGATCGCGTCTATCGTACACAACGCGAGAAGTACAAAGCCGTCATTGAAGAGGTTGAACTGATGCGCACAAACGGTCGCCCGGTACTGGTTGGCACAACAAGCGTCGAGATATCCGAGATGCTCTCCAAGATGCTGCAGATGCGCAAGATACCTCATCAGGTATTGAATGCCAAGCTTCATCAAAAGGAAGCCGACATCGTGGCTCTGGCTGGTCAGAGTGCTTTGGGCACCGTCTATGTAACGACCGACGGCAGGGCCTTCAACGAAAAGAGCACTGCTGTTAGCTACGAGACACGCATCGAGGCAGAAATTGCCAAGAAGGAAAAGCGTGAGCCTCGCGATGCTTCC
>Ga0247610_10007912_pt1 | contig 10860 bp, 7 predicted proteins | sample 174DNAGHGhighgp2_FD_193483 | JGI IMG/M metagenome (GOLD analysis project Ga0247610, IMG submission 193483) | Sheep rumen microbial communities from Palmerston North, Manawatu-Wanganui, New Zealand - 1742 DNA GHGhigh gp2 | ecosystem: Host-associated > Mammals > Digestive system > Stomach > Rumen ... | reverse complement strand
ATATACGAGATAAACCCATCATGTTAGTCAAATCATATTGATAAAACTCATATGCAGGCTTATTAATCTCTGTGTACTCAGCCTCTTCAAAGTTGTTGGGTTGTATATTTAGTTCTCTCAGTAACGCATTGCAACCAAAGAAACCGCCCAGATGATTCCAATGAGTATCTGTTTTGTAGTACAGGCATAAATCCTGATGCTCTGTTGCAGCCGAAATCATCTCTTCTTGAGGGAATACAATTCTGATGTCTGTATTAGCTCGAATATAATCAACTATCTGCTCAGTTCTGGAAAGCCCCGTAAGCTTATTCACATTATCCGGCATTTTGTCAGCATATACAGTGGCTTTATTCGGCGGTATAAATATAATGAGCTCAATGCCCTGGTCATCAAAATACTGCTTAGTTTTTGTCAAAATACCAGTTATCTCACTAAGTTCTTTATCTGAGTAAAGATTGGTTTTACGATAATCGCCCAATTCCGCAGAATAAAACAGCCAACCGTCTTTCCCAATGATTACATCCGGATTCGGAGATACCCCAAATCCCAGATAATCAACAGCTGATGATATCATAATCAACGTACTTCTGAAAGGTATATTGTCATCGTAATATTTGTCAAATTCGCTTGAATAGTTCGGATAGTTTTCAAAAGAAAAAACCGGCATTCCATTCAATTGTCTGTTCTCATGATTTTCATTATCACGAAGAATGCTCTTAATTCCTAAGGATGCAACAGTCATTATGCATATAATGCAAAACAAGGAAATATAAGCAAATTTAGTTATTCCTTTCATGATTATCTACCTCAGGTTAAAAACGAAAGTATATAAAAGGATTGTAGGTGCCTGATGCAATCGAAGCCATGCAAAGTAATAAAATTACGCCCAGAAAAACTGCTTCAATAAATGAATCAGTCCATTTTTCTTTTATCTTCACAGGGCATAGTTGCTGCAACAAACCGCTTCCCACAAACGCCATAATGCCAATAACTATTGTTTTGATACCGGGCATCACATACTCTATGGGGTTGCTCCTTGCAAAAGTCATCGGATTGAACATATTGCAAATCATGTTCAAAGCCCCTGTTATGCTCTCGGACCTGAACATTATCCATCCGATGGCAACCATGAGTACACAATATATATTGCCTAATATGGAATGCTTCTTTAATATCTTTCCTACTCCGGCTCTCTCAATTAGCATCAACGCTCCATGAAACAGCCCCCATACCACAAAGTTCCAACCTGAGCCATGCCATATTCCGGTTAACAGAAAAACAATCAATAGGTTTATATATGTTCTAAATTCGCTTCCCCGATTACCGCCAAGAGGAATATACACATATTCTCTAAACCATGTTCCAAGAGAAATATGCCATCTTCTCCAAAATTCTGTTATAGAAGAAGATAAATACGGGTAATTAAAGTTCTCCTTAAACTCAAATCCAAACATTCTTCCAAGTCCGATTGCCATGTCTGAATACCCGGAAAAATCATAGTATATCTGCAAAGTGTATGTAATAGCAGCAATCCAAGCCATCACTCCGCTTATTTCACTTGAGCCATACCTCCAAATACTGTCTGCGCATTTTCCCAGAACATTTGCTATAAGGATTTTTTTACCAAGTCCATAAATAAAAAGCCTGAAGCCGGCTATTGCCTTTTCGTATGTGACCTTTCTTGAGTTTAAGTATTTCTCTGCATCACAATACTGTTCTATTGGACCTGCCATTATTTTGGGAAAAAAGGAGATATAGAGTCCTGTTTTTACTATATTGGTCTGAGCCTTGGCCCGTCCTTTATAAATATCTGCAATATATGATATTGTCTGAAAGGTATAAAATGATAAGCCAATAGGTAGTCCCGTCTCCCCGATATATTTCCAATATATAAGAATTCCTACATCCGCTGCTATAGAAGCCCAAAGCAATATTCTTTTCTTTGAAGATCCTTCTATCTTTTCAATCCCATAACCTGCCAGCCAGTTGATGACTATCATCGCCATCAGAAGAAGAATCATAACAGGTTCCGCCCAAGCATAAAAGAACAAGCTGCAAATCAGCAGCCAAATATTAGACCACTTAAAGGGCAGAAAAAAATTTACAAGAAAAACAATCGGAAAGAAAATCCATATAAAAACCGAAGAATTGAAAGGCATCAGATTCTCCTCCTAATTGCCATAAATACCCTAGATATCCAAAACAATAATTTAATCATTTCTGCTTTGACGTTTGCGAAAAACGAGGCGGCATCACTTAATTCAACGTTTATTCTATCACTCAGGTGGGCGCTATTAATGTACTCATCCAATTCAGCCCTGCACTGTGCAGCGCTAAACAGTCTCCCTTTTCTATCCTGATACATGAATTCATCATATATATTCTGCTCGCATGACCAGTAGCCATTGGAAACATTGTGTCTTGCCCAGTACTTAGGGGCAATTATCATTCTGGCTGTTTCACTGGTATATGCAGGGAAAAATGCAAATGATGAATTCGAAAGGATTAAATACTTGGCATTCTTTATAGTCACATAATCCTTCCATACATCGAAGTGGAAAGCTTCCACCTCCGGGAGCACTCTTCTTGCAGCATTTATGTCATCAGTAATGGTCATGAATCGCATGGCGGGATTAATCTTTCTCATGTTCTTCATGGCATCAAGCCAGTATTTCCTTCTTAAGAAAAGTTCCGGCGCATCGGCGTATTCTCCGCCTCGAATATTTATTATGCAAAGGTCATCCCGTGAATACTCGTAATCATCGAATTCCGGTTTAACCCTTAGCCACTCTTTAATCTCTTCTTTATACTTTCCAAAATAGTTTTCGGATTGAAGTATTCCGTCTATTAATGTGCCGGATGTTACATTCCACAAATCAGCGTCTGTCCCTGAAACATCCACACCATTAATAATATCATGTTTTGAATTGCCAATGAAGAGTCTGTCACTCTTCTCAACATATGTCGAAGCCCATGTTTCTTCAGGTACACAAACACCATAGTCAAGGTTTAAGAAGGAGGCACTCTTCTCCATTATTTCTGAATCAAGTATGGAATAATCCCACCCCTTATCCTTGGCTATTGCTCTTAATGATATATAGACAAAAAGCCTGTTACCCAGACCTTGTCCTTCTTTTATTCTTGTTCCTATTATCTCCATAGTATCTCCGAAATCATTCGTATGAATACCACTCTATAGTCATTTGAGGCTCTAAATCCTTTAACCCCGCCCCATATATTCTGAATTGTTCAATTTTCTTTCTCGGACCATTTAGCATATAATCAACAAACTCGCCTGTATTCTGAGGGTAGTTAATCAGCTCGAATCCGGTTTCAAGATTATTCTTGATTATTCTTCCTGATATTGCCGATTCATCATCGTATGTAATAGCCATGCTAAGGGTTCCCACATGATAAAAGAATCTCTTCAACTTACCGGCAAAAGAATAATCCATGTATACTCTGGCATAATCAGCTCCTTCAGGAATAGTAATAACTTCTTCGGTACCTGCCGTCACAGTGCCAATCAGTTCCATAGGCTTTTCATAAACAGATCTCTCCGCATTTTTCTCCAAAATGCAATGCCAGTCATCAACGCCAATCAGATGATAGTTGGACTTGATTGCCTGCCAGGTTAATGGGTTCTCCAGATACTTAATATGACCGTCAACGGTTTCATCATCCATAATCAAATAATCTGCAGCTTCTTCTGATGCATACCAGTCCGCTACTAGCCTGTCCAGCCACTCTGAAGCCTGCCCGTTTGATACATTAGGTTGATAAACCACATTCAATCGCGGGTATGCAGCGTCCATTGCCACTCTATAGGGATAAACACAAACTGTTTTATCGCCTATGGTTTCAAGTACCGAATCCGGGATATCCCACAAGAAATCATATACAGTGTCAGCAATACCCACCTCTTGCAAATGAGTATAATTGTGAGCCTTTTGTTTCATGGTCATGCCAAAATCAGTGAAAGTATTATGCATGACATTTGCTTCAAAAAGGCCTGTAACAATAACACAGGTGCAAAGGGGTATTATAAGTTTCTTTTGTATTCCCCTTAGGGCAAGCGGTACTATTGAGTACATCATGCCAAAAAGCCAGATGCCACAGGGTAATCCATGTCTTGTAGTGGCATACTTATATACAAAGAACATGGAGGCACTTAAAGCAAGAATCACCCCCGCTGTTTTGTAATCCTGAATGAGCGAAAGAACCAGCAAGGTTACAAAAAGTGCCATGATTACAACCAGTGCAAGCAATTCGCTTCCCTGAACAGTCACATCATACTGCCAGGCTTCCATCCAGTCGTTTGAATGCTTGAAAAAGCCTGATACATAAAATACCAAATCCTTAAATGATGGATTATATATCAGGTAACAAAGAGGCATCAATAACACTGAGGGAGCCCCAATGAATATTGTTCTCCAGTCCCTAAGGAAAATCAGCTTATAAAGCGTATATAGGGTCACAAACGCAAAACCGCTTGAAAAGGTCGAAAATTTTGCAAAGAACATCAAAACAAGAAGCAAGTTAGGGATTACATATTGGACTATTTTTGTCAGCTTTCTTACGCCGGGCTCAATATCAAGGACCGCCACGGATAAAATCAGCAGGTAGAGTAAAAAGTTGTCTCTCTCAAGTACTTTGTATGAAGCAAAGGCAAGAATAAATGATAACACTATGGAGAGGGCCGATATCTTCTTGTCTAAATACGCCTTAAACAAACGGATCAAAAGATATATGAAACCCGCAATAACAATGCCCCATATAGCCACCCCGGCCCAATAATAAGTCTTATTATCAGGCAGGTTCATCATGTAGCATAAGTATCCAAGGGGACCATATGTAAAGGTAATGTCCTTTCCAAAGGTATACCCTTTAGATCCGGCTACATTCAGGAAATATCTCCAGGAATCATCTAGATTTATATACTGAAGCTTATATGCAATATTGGGAACGTAAAGAATAAAAATACCGGCAAGTGAAAGGCCTGCAATAATTTTACCGGCTGTTTCAGGCAATTTTACCTTCAAAACGTTTGCCAAAACGACATATATAAGTGCACCCAAAAGAACAGTATACGCCAGCTTCTCATATACAGACGCAGGAATTGCATATCTGAATCTCATGGCTACATCATTGATTCTTATGAGAAGAGGCACTACCTCACCACTGTATTCGGTAAGGCTAAGTACATACTCGTATTGCTTTCCGGGAGTTAACCTTTCGTCAAAATCGAACCAATTCCACTCATCCACAGTCCAATCTTCGATTCTGAGGGATTCAAGCGCTATTGTCTTTCCTGAGGCGTCTCTTAGTTCAACGTTAAACGAACCTTGTCTGTCTTCAGGAAGATTAATAAGATAAAATGCGGTTCCTTTAAGATATCTCTCTTTGGCTGTAAATGTTTGATGAACTTCCGTATCTGAAGTCATTTCATCAACTTCATATTCTTCAAAAACGTATTCTTCATCCTCAATATAAGAGTATCTGAAACCTTCATATATCCATGTGTACCATAAGGCCAGAACGGCTATAATTCCGCAAATTACTATAGTTACTCTGGATTTGTTCATTGTCTGCTAATCCTCTAAAGATGTCTTCTCTATTCTTCCGTCTATTACCTTGTATACCATGTCGCACTGTTTAATGGTATTGAGTCGGTGTGCTATGATAACCATGGTCTTTCTGCCGTGGAAATTGTTAATGGCTTCCATAAGTGCTGCTTCGGTTTCATTATCAAGAGCCGATGTAGCCTCATCAAATACAAGAATATCAGGGTTATGATAAAGGGCTCTGGCGATTCCGATACGCTGTCTCTGACCGCCGGATAGTCTTACTCCTCGATCGCCGACTTTTGTATCGAGTCCTTCAGGCAGTGTCTTTACAAAATCCTTAAGCTGGGCCTCTTCAAGAACCGCCCAAATTCTGTCATCCGATATCTCTTTTGAATCAATACCAAAAGCGATATTATCTCTGATTGATTCATCCACCAGATAAATGCTTTGAGGGATGTAACCAATGTGAGAGAGCCACTCTTCATAGTGGTCAAAGATATTTACTCCATCGCAGGTTATTTCTCCCTGTTTAACAGTTAACAGACCAAGCAAAATATCTACCAGTGTTGACTTGCCTGCTCCCGAACTTCCGATAATACCTACTGACTTACCTGCAGGCACCTCCAGTGAGGCATTGGTAAAGATATTGGTATCAGTGTTGGGATAAGCATATGTAATATTTTTAAGTTCAATCTTATCTTTCAGGCTGATTGCACCGGTCTTGCCACCATCTGTTCTCTTTTCGTAAGACTCGTTAAGGCGAATATTCTCATAAAGATAGTTCATGCTGGGAGTGTTATACGCTATTTCACCCATGTATGTATTAATCCTGTTTACACTGGGCATAAGTCTCATTGCCGCGCCACCTGCTACTGTCAGTTTAAGTATCAGTTCGGACATGTCGCCGCCCGAGCCCATATAGATAGCTATATATGCCAGTATTCCCACCATGAAAACAGTTTCTATCAAGAGTCTCGGTAATCCGTTTAATACAGAATACTTCTCTGAGTAAGAGGCTCCAATCTTACCATTGTTCTCATAATTGTCCGCAAAGAAATCTTCCCTGTGTAAAACCTTTACATCTTTTATTCCATAAATCGCCTGTATTCTCCACTTGGCTATCCTTGACTGCACGTGAAGATTCTTCTCACCTATGTTGGCCAATTTAGGCTTTACAACCTTTGTCAGCAAAAAGGTGATTAACAGACAAACCATCAAAAGGAAACCGGTCATTTTCCAGTCGCTGACAAACATCAGTATTGTCAGGAAAACAGCCACTATCAACTCTGATGACAAATTCAGTATAGCCAATATCAGTCCAAAAGTTTGGGGAATGTCTGAATCGGTAAGTCTGAAAACTGTGGGAATATCCGCATCCAGATAAAATTCGTAAGGCCTGTATAAGAACTGCCTTAAGACTTTACTGATCATCTTGTTTCTATTGGTTGCGATATACTTGCTTTGAACTTTAGTCAATGCCAGAAGGTATAAATTCTTAAGTGCATAAACACCCATAAGCCCGAATAAAAGGATATAAATTAATGGCTGAACATTGGTGATATGAAAATAATTCATAACATCCTGAACCGGTTTTATTTCCATAAATTTTTCAGGAATAAGAATTATAGAAATCATTGGAATAAGCGCAGAAACACTCAAAGTCTCTGCAACGCCTCCAAAGAAAATCATTATCCCGAGAATTATCAATCCCCTTTTTTGCTTTTTATCCAGAATATGTCCAAGTTTCTTTATGATACCCATATCTTATCTGTTCTTCATCCTTACAATTGTCTTCTCGTATAAATCGGCAAACATGTAGTAAAGTCTAGGACTTTTAAGCATCAAATTCATTCGTGCTCTATCCCCCCGCTTTACAAAGGGTTCTTCATATACCTGAATTATCTCACGCTTCTCACTCTTAAGCATATCAGCAAGAGCCAAAGCGTAGTACTTTCCTCCATCAGTTCTCATATAGTCAAGGAAATACAGCATTATCCTCTTGCAATAGTGATAGAAAGCCTTATCTCCCAATTCTTCGGATACATGCTCTCTTATATATTCAACTCCCTCCCTGAAGAAAGGAAGCTCATCTTCCAACATATGCTTTCCATTCTTTACCGCCATGATGCTGCCTTCACGGTCGCATACGTAGTTGTAAAGAGCCTTGTCTATATACACGCAGGAATTCATGTTACAGAACGCCTTTGTGGTATACATTATATCCTCAGATTTCTTGCCTACAGGGAATCTGTAATCTTTCACCAAGTCACGTTTGAATAGCTTGCTCCATACCGAGTTATAAATTGGTCTCTCCACATTTTCACAGATATATGTTTCAAGCGCTTCATCACGTGTCATATGGAGGATCAAATCTGTGGATTCATTAACAGTTAAGTTCTTGTATACTTTGCTGTATCTGCAGGCTGCCACATCTGCCCCATACTTTTCACAGTTTGTGACCATCAGTTCAAACATGTCCGGCTCAGCCCAATCGTCGCTGTCAACATAGCCTATATAATCTCCTGTGGCAATTTCAAGTCCTGCGTTTCTTGCATCTGATAATCCGCCGTTCTTCTTATGAATTACTTTTATTCTTCCATCCTGTTCCTTAAAGGAATCACACATGGCCCCTGACATATCTGTAGAACCGTCATCCACAAGGATGATTTCCAGATTCTCGTAGGTTTGGTTTAGAATAGAATCAACGGATTTTACCAGATATTCTTCTACGTTATATACCGGTACTATCACCGATACCAGCTTATTCTCCATCCGACTCTCCCAACCTTCCAATGGCAAATGTATCCGATAAAAGAAGCACTAAGCCTATGTAAAACAAAGGCATCATATAAATCATATATCTGACCTGGCAGAATATGGTTGCTGCTACTCCGGCAACGTTCAAAAGAATTGCCATAAGTGTAAATCCCGCAAATATATTAACGAAATTATTCTTGTTTCGTTTGATGTTTATACAAAGCAACGCCACATACCCCAGGAAAACAACTATCGCATAGGGATACATTATCTTCATTGTGGCTTTGCCTACAGTGTTTACGATTCCATAGAGGAAATTCCTGGCAAATAAGCCCATCATCTTAGGCCATACTGTCGGAATTAAAGCCCAGGCAAGGGAATTGGAAATTTCATCCACCTTTGCCTCGCGCTCCGAACTGTTTAATTGTCCATATGTTTCATCCACATGTTCCCTGATCAGTGGCAGCATATGGTCTATCTGAATCATGTCATAGTGATCAACGAAATGGTTATTCCTGTCGTAAACTGAGCCTTCAGCAGAATGAAGCATTGAATTTTCGGAATCGCATGTATCGTAAATATCGTAATATAATCCCCTGAGGTCTTCATCGGTTATTTTATCGCCGTCTTCTCTTTCGGCAACATAAAAAACCACCGTCGTAAGAAATCTGTTGTCGTTAAAATGAGCGAAAGCTCCTCCGTGAACAGCATAGTTATATGTGTAGTCCAGAACCTTGTTGCCGCCCATAATAGCCAGGGAGCAAACCACTATCAGTATAAGTGTTCTTAAACTCAATAAATTGACATAGATAATGGCTGCTATAACCAATACAACCGTTATAAGCATCTGCTTTCTGGTCAGAATCATAATAAGAGACAGGATAACTGAAATTACAAGGTCCTTATTTTTCTTTTCTGCGCAGTATGAAAGAATATACTTTGTGAAAAGCATAATAAGGGGGATACAGATGCTCTCTGTCAGTATACAGGTGTTATACATGGAACCCCTCTTTGCCACAAATCTGCAAAGAAGCGAAACCGAAATGCAAATGATAAGAAAAAGAATCTCAAATACAGGCTTTAACTTTGCCCTCTTTGTCGCAAAATCTATGAGGCTCCAGGTGCATAGTCCTGCCAGCAGACACTGTCCAATGGCAGCCGCAAGCAGATATGTATCCCCTGTGCTTCCAAAGATCAGTCTAAAGAAAGCAAGATATAAGGGATATAAAGGCTCTCTGCTAATGGACATTTCAATGTATCCGGGAGAATCAACGCAAATTACTGCGCCGTCAATAATGGCAAAAGCCACGTAAAACGCCACAGCGGATATTAATGTGATTATGCTTATTACTTTTCTTTTATCGAGGTTCTTCATTTATACCTAATCTGCCCGCAATTCTCCGTCAGGGGTGATTCTTGTTACCTTGAAACCCTCATATATTTTATCAAAGCCCTCTTTATGAATCCATATGGAAGGGCCAATTACCGTCTTTTCGGGATTCCTGTTTAACCATGCTCCCCACCAGGAGAAGCTTGAATTGGCAATGATGTTATGCTTGCAAAGGCTCATGAGATACATGTCTCTGTATCCATGTTCCTCATCATTACCTTCCATAACAACTACATCTTCTTCAGGATACTTTTTCTTAACCCATTCTGCATCATTTGAGAAGACATAGAAGGTACATCCCTGAAACTGCTTACGCATCAAATTAAAGGCCTCGTCATAGTACTCATCGGTACAAATTCCACCATACATTTCTACGACGTCAGGATTAAGATAATCTCCTCTTCTGATATGAACACCCACGGAGCAGGTATTCTCTATTTTCTTCCTAATCTCAGCGTCAGTAACTTCATCATGAAAATCAGCTCCAAAAACATTGCTTCTAAGCTCGTCTTCTATTGTCTCATAGCCCCCCGCACTCTGCCAATAGCCAACCCAGTAACCGTTCTCGGAGAGATTGTCATTTTCATGTTTCACAACATCTCTTGAGCCTGTAAATCTGCGGCGGATCCAGTTCTTCAAGTGTCTGTCTCGGTCAGTAAGGCGAAGAATATCGTCGATTTCCGCAGGAGCGTACTTTACCCCCGTCATGGGAAGCTGGTTATTCCTCTCCTTGCCGTCTTTGTACCTGGTGATATCGTCCAGATAAACACCCTCGCATTTTCTCTTCAGTTTAAGATAAAAGGCGTACTGGAAAAGCTGATTTCCCAATCCGCCTGATAACTGTACAATCTGCACTATATACCTCTCACGTACTTCTCGTTTTCATTTATCCAAATCTGGAACATGAGAATGTACCATATCTGGGCTCTCCAAATATCCTTGTCTATGAAATCTCTCCAGAGTTTGGAAACGATCTCATAATCAAGGACACCCTGTCTTTCTATTGATTCTTTGTTAAGCAGTTCCTCAGCCCACTTTTTAAGGCCGGCTTCCTTAAGCCATGTGGGGACGGGAATAGAGAAGCCTTTCTTAGGTCTGTCCATTATCTCCTCGGGGACCCTTCTGTAGAGAACATCCCTTAAGACA
>Ga0247610_10007911_pt1 | contig 10861 bp, 11 predicted proteins | sample 174DNAGHGhighgp2_FD_193483 | JGI IMG/M metagenome (GOLD analysis project Ga0247610, IMG submission 193483) | Sheep rumen microbial communities from Palmerston North, Manawatu-Wanganui, New Zealand - 1742 DNA GHGhigh gp2 | ecosystem: Host-associated > Mammals > Digestive system > Stomach > Rumen... | reverse complement strand
CGCGTAAACGCAAAATTTGAGATGAAATTGACGGCTACAATCACGACGATTGTAATCGCCAAAAAACGGAGGCTGCGCCGTTTGTTGCTTTCTTTTACGTTGGTTTCCATAATGTTAGTTCCAATTACGAGATTCGAGTTTGTATTTTGCCAACATCAAAAACAGTGCGTTGGCACTTATAAAATATATGATGTCGCGGCTGTCGATCACGCCACGGCTTATGGAGCGGTAATGCGCATCGATTCCAAGGTTGGAAACCGCAAGTCCGTAACCGCCAAGAAATTCGCCGACGGCATTCATCCCGAGATATACAAACAGGCAAATTCCAACCGAAAGCAAGAAGGCAACTATTTGGTTTTCAGTGAGCGACGACGCCCAAAGTCCAATTGCGCAATACACCGACGCCAATAAAAACAATCCGATGTACGCGCCCGCAACCTCGCCATAATCGAGCCCGGCGACCTCCGCGCCCGAAGCCGTCTGTTGACCCTCGGCAGAGAGATTTGCAATCGTGAATACATAAATCAATGTCGGCAAAATTGATATTAAAATCAACACCAATCCCGCGATATATTTAGCCATAACAATCTGAAAATCAGACAACGGCTGAGTATAAAGAACCTCGATTGTGCCGGTCTTTTTTTCCTCAGAAATCATCCTCATCGTTATAGCCGGCACGAGAAACAAAAACACCCACGGCGCAATTTGGAACAGCGGGTCCAAATACGCAAAACCGCTGTCGATGATGTTCATATCGCCACGGAAAACCCACAGCACAAGACCATCGACAAGCAAAAAAACAAATATCACAATATAGCCGGTTATCGAACTGAAAAACGCCGACAATTCTTTTTTGAGTAGTGAAAACATAAGGATTCTATTTTTTTGTTTTAATGGTGCAAATTTAAGAAAAAACTCACACATTATATATGTTTTTTAGTAAATTTGCAACAAAATTATTACATAATGCCCTACATCCAAACATACCTCACCCCACCGCAATTCGACGACCTGATTATAGAATCGGACGGCGAACTACTTACAGGTCTGCATTTTGCAAATGACAATTACACTCCAAAAATCGAAAATATTTCCGAAAAAGATTTGCCAATTTTTGACGAAACCCGCCGTTGGCTCGACGAATATTTCAGCGGGAAACAACCAAATTTTCTACCGAAATTCTGCATTGAAAACGCCACATTTTTTCGTCAAAAAGTTTTAGAAATTTTGACTACAATTCCATACGGCGACACCAAAACATACGGTCAAATCGCCGCACAAATTTCACCAAAAATGTCAGCCCAAGCCGTTGGAGGCGCGGTAGGTTGGAATCCGATTTGCATCATAATTCCGTGTCACAGAGTGATTGGAGTCAGCGGGAAGATGGTGGGTTATGGCGGCGGGATGAAGAATAAAATTGCATTATTAAAATTAGAAAAAAAGATGGTATTCTAAAAAAAACATTTATATTTGCATCAAAATCAAAATTATGATGATTACAACGTTATCAACCTCCAAAGAAATCGACCGCACATTTTCGACGGGCGACTTGCCGATTTTGGTTACTTGCAACGACCAAAAGCAATACATTTGTAAATATATGCGGGCAGATTCGGTGTCAGCGTACAAATTGGCGAGCGAATTGATTGGTTCAATTTTGGCAAAATATTGGAATTTGAACACACCTGAAATTGTGTTTGTAAAGATTTTGCCCGAACATACCAAACCATTTGCAATTCAATACAATCACAGCGCAGAAGCAATTGGTTATCAAAAAATTAACAATGCAATTGATATTGCAAATTATATAAATGACGACATCAAACAATCAAAAAAATTGTTTACGCAATTGTTGAAAATAGCCCTGTTTGATTTTTGGATTGCCAACGAAGACCGCACCTGCAACAATGCAAATATGTTGTACGTTGACCGCGACGAAAAACTAATCTCAATCGACTACGGCGGCATATTCAATACAAATTCGTATCAAGCCAAATTGTGTCAATTATCATCCTTTGACTCAATAATTTACGCCGACATATTCAAACATTTGAAAACAAATTCAGATTTTCAAAATATAGTTGAAAAATCAAAAAAATATTACGATATTTGCATCAACAAAAGCCGCAAAATATTTACAGATTTGGAAACATTGCAAATCCCAAAATCGTGGAATATTACTGAAAATATATTGCGACAAAAAATCAACGAACTATTTGAAAAACAATGGATTGACAATTGTTTTTCAAATTATGAAAAAACATTACGTCAAAACTTTTAATACAATGAAACCTCAATTTCAATATAGTTTGGTTTACGGACTTCTGAACCTTGCGACCACAGAAAGGCTCAGCGTAGGCGTTATTTATGTGAATAATGACGAGATAAAATTCAAATATTCGCGAAAAAAAATGGACGCTTTGAAACTGATTATGAACGGCTCAGAGCATAGTTTTTTGTCGCGGATTATCAAGAACTTAGATAATTCGTGCAAAAAAGAATCCCCCTCCTACATCAACTATCTTGCACGATATTCTAACAATCTGATACAGTTTTCGCCGTTGACGACGATAGACCTCGAACCAACGCCCAAAAACTATAAATGGCTATTTGAAACATACGTATATAAAAAGCCTGACAGATAAAACCTTGCGTTTTAATTAAAAAAAACAAAAAATTTCAATAAAAATCAAATAAAATTAATATTGAAAATTGTTTTTTTAAAAAAAACGAATTACTTTTGCAGCGTGTTACTAATAATCACAAAGTTAAACTTCAATAAATTCTTAAAAAATGGCAGGAAGACCAAGAAAAAATCCGGTTGATGCAGCCGTAGAGACCCCGAAGAAGGGCGCCGCAGCCAAGGCCACCAAGGCCGCCAAGAATGTGGAAGAACCCAAAGCCAAAAGGCCCTACACAAGAAGGTCCACCAAGCAGGCCATCAAGTTTGAACTCAGCAACGAGCAGGCCCAGAATGCAGATTTCGTATCTGTAGCCGGAGAGTTCAACGATTGGAACAAGGACGCTACTCCCCTGACAAAGACCCTCAACGGATTTGAAGTGGAAGTGGAACTCGAAAAGGGCAAGTCCTATCAATTCCGCTACGTCCTCAACGGAACCACGTGGATCAACGATCCCTACCGCAAGACCGTTGACAATGGTATGGGCGACCAAAACTCGGTCATCGAATTGTAACCGTATCCTGACGGCAATGCAAATGAAAAAAGGGCAAGGTGAAATTCTGATTCATTTTGCCTTTTTTTATAATTTTGCAAAACAGAAAAACAACGGAAAATGCAATTAAAAGCAGAACACCTCCTCAAAATCTACGGCAAGCGCACCGTCGTAAAGGACGTCTCCATCAACGTCTCGCAGGGCGAAATCGTAGGTCTCCTCGGTCCCAACGGAGCGGGCAAGACCACGTCATTTTATATGATTGTGGGATTGATAAAACCCAACGGCGGCACCATCTACCTCGACGACACCGACATCACAAAACAGGCTATGTACAAGCGCGCACAACTCGGCGTGGGCTACCTGCCGCAGGAAGCATCGGTATTCCGTCAGTTGAGCGTGGAAGACAACATCCTTTCCGTAATGCAGGTGCGCGGATTCAGCAAGGAATACCAAAAAGAAAAATTGGAAAGCCTGATTTCTGAATTTGGACTCGGACACATACGCAAGAGCCTCGGCATACAACTATCCGGCGGCGAAAGGCGACGCACCGAGATAGCCCGCGCATTGGCTGTCGATCCCAAATTCATCCTCCTCGACGAACCATTTGCGGGAGTCGATCCTATCGCAGTGGAGGACATTCAGGGCATTGTTGCAACCCTAAAAAACAAAAACATCGGAATCCTAATCACCGACCACAACGTGGACGAGACCCTCGCCATCACCGACCGCGCGTACCTCCTCTACGACGGACGAATCCTGCAAGCCGGCACGCCCGAAGACCTCGCCGCCGACCCCGAAGTGCGCCGCGTGTATCTCGGTAAAAACTTTGAACTCCGCCGCCCAAACCGCAACGCGCAAGAGACGACAGATACAGAAAAAATTTCAGAATCAGAACCAGAAACCAACAATACTACCGAAAACAACAACAATACTGACACAGAAAACACATCAGAAAACAACATACAAAATGGAACTCAACCTTAAACGACCGATAGCATTTTTCGACCTCGAAACGACGGGGCTCAATATTTCGAGCGACCGCATCATCGAAATATGCATCCTGAAAGTGAACCCCGACCACTCGGAGGAGACTTTCACCACGCGCATCAATCCTACAATCCCAATCTCCAAGGAAGCCTCCGAAATCACCGGCATCAAGGACGAGGATGTCAAAGACTGCCCGACATTCAAGCAGATAGCGCACAAACTCGCCAAGATGCTCGAAAACTGCGACATCGCCGGATTCAATTCCAACAAATTCGACATTCCGCTGCTGGCGGAAGAATTTCTCCGCGCCGAGGTGGATTTCGATATGAACCGCCGCAAACGTATTGACGTTCAGGTGATTTACCACAAGCAGGAACAGCGCAACCTCTCCACCGCCTACAAATTCTATTGCGGCAAAAATCTCGACGATGCCCACTCCGCCGACGCCGACACACGCGCCACATACGAAGTATTGAAGGCACAATTGGACAAGTACGCCGACCTCCAAAACAATGTAGAATTTCTCTCAACGTACTCGTCGTACTCGCAAAACGTCGATTTTGCGGGCAGGATGATTTACAACGAGAACGGCGAAGAAATCTTCAATTTCGGCAAGCACAAAGGCAAGAAAGTTGTAGATGTAATCGGCAAATTGGAGCCGCAATACTACGACTGGATAATGAAAAACGATTTTGCCCTCAATACCAAACAAGTGCTCACGCAGATAAAACTGCGCATCGCACAAGACAGGATGAACGGCGGAAGATAATTTTTTTTGGAAAAACAAAAGATTTTTTTTGCATATTCAAAAAAAATACACTAATATTGCACAATCAAATAATAACAATAACCAAAAAACATTACAAAAATGGCAGAAGAAACAACACAGACCAACGGCAGCAGCAACTCCAAGTTGTACAAAGCGCTTTGCTATTTGAGCTATCTTTGGCTCGTACCCTACTTCGTAGCGAAGGGTGAAGTACGCGACGAAAATATGATTCTGAATCTCAAACAGGGATTCGGATGTCTGTTCATCATCGTCATCGGACAGCTTCTCGCGAACTTCCTTCACCTCGTCACCATCGGTGCCATCGTGATAGGTATTGGCGGCATCCTTTCTCTCATCGGCTTCATCAACGTATTGCAGGGCAAGGACAAGGAACTCCCCCTCCTCGGCTCACAGTTCACCTCTTGGTTCTCGTTCGTCAAGTAATTTGTTGACAGAGAGAAGACAATCAACCACATAAAACGCCCGCAACTTTTTCTCGACAAAAATTGTGGGCGTTTTTTGAACTTAATTAAAACAACAACAATTATGGCAGAAGAAACTCAAAACCAAAACCAAGAAGAGCAGAAGAAGGAGGAAATTGACTCCCTGCTCAAAAAAATCCTCTATCAGGGCGTAGCGAAGGCGAGCGATGCCATCGACTACGTAAGCAAGACCGTTTCGGGACTCGTTGGTCAAAACAAAATAAGCAACGAAGAAGGCAAGAAGATTGTCAGCAACTTCACCTCGACCATCGACGGCAAGGTAAAGGATATGGAGACACGTCTGCGCGAGACCATCAGCGGCGCACTCCAAAACGTAAGGCCCGCATCCAAATCGGAAGTGGAAGAGCTCCGCAAGCGCGTGGAAGCCTTGGAAAAAATCGTAGCCGGCCTCGACTAAAACCCAGTATCTCAACCAATCAACAAACCACACAGCCGTATGATCACCGAAATAGCAAACATCGGCAACAAGCTCATTGGCGATGCGGCGGGACTCGTTAAATACACTTTCGACAACCTCGCCGACGAGCATAAAATCTCCGACAAGGAGAGCAAGTCGATTTTCGAAAACATCAAAAACAAGCTTTTCGACAAATCGGCGGATATGGAGAGCACCATAAAGGATTTGCTGTACAAATTCTACGAAAAGATGGACTACGCCACACCCGAAGAAGTGGACAAACTCAGAAGGAGGATAGCCATTTTGGAAAAACTAACACAAAAATAACATACAAAACAACGAGAAATGTCTTTGAAATCCACAAGCAACAAAGCCTTGGACAGGCTCAACAACGCCGTCAACATACTGATTAAGTACGGGTTTCAAAGCATCCTCGTAAAGACGGGGCTTGTCAAGCGCAAAGTAACCCAGCGAAACTTCCCGGACATCGACCCGTCGCTCAACCGTTGGCAGCGAATGAGGCTCGCCACACAGGAACTCGGCCCCACAGCAGTAAGGCTCGCACAATACCTCGCCCTGCGCCCCGACATCCTGCCCGACGAACTCATCGCAGAATTTGCCAACCTCGAATTTCCCAAGCTGACAATCACGCGGGCAGACGCCGAAAAGATATTCGAGCAATACACGCACCGCGCAGCAGCCAAGACATTCCAGTATTTTGACAATCAAAGCACACTCCAAGACGGATTCACCGCCACATTCCGCGCCAAACTCCTTACCGGCGAGGACGTGGCGGTAAAAATCCTTCCGCCCGACACACAGTCGGTAGTATTGGCGGACATCACGCTTTTCAAGAGGCTCGCGTCGCTCACATCGGGCGTGCTTGCCAAACTCGGCGTCAACAATCCCGTTGCACTCATTGAAGACTTCGAGCGCACCATCCTCCCTGAACTCGACCTGAGCAAGGAGACCGACAAGATGCGCCGTTTCAACAAGGCGTACAAAGGCGTCACCGGATTCGTAGTGCCGGAAGTGTTTGCCCAATACACCTCCACAAATTCGCTCGTTACAGGCTATTACAACTCCACAAGCGTGGCAAACGCCAACGAATTTGTGCCCTGGGGACTGCAACAGAAGGCCATAGCCGACAGATTCCTGATAATCTTCGTATCGGGAATGTTGGAGACGGGACTATTCCTCGCCTCGCCGCTCAAAGAAATCATCCGCGTACTGCCCGACGGGCGCATACATTTTGCCGATTATGGCACGGCGGGACTTCTGACCTCCGACCAACGTGTATGGATCAACGACGTGGTGGCGGCTCTCTCCACACGAAATTCGATGGTGCTCGCCGACAGTATGAGAAAATTGTCGTACAATTCGGAAGTTTATGATTTCCAATTATTTAGAAACGACATTCAATCTCTCGCCGACAATCTTTATTTTATGGAGAGCACCGATTATTATATGCGCGAATTTGCATTGGGCATTATGCGCATAGCCTACAAACACAAGTTGCAGCTACCTGCGGAGGTGGTTTCAGCCTTCAATGCGCTTGCAATAGCCGAGAACATCGCGCTTTCCATCACACCGACAAGCAGGATTTCGGAAGTGTTCAAGACCTACGGCAATCGTCTGATGCGCGACCGTATGCAGCCCGACCGTTTCAAGACGCTGTTCAACAAGAATATGACGCAAGTGTCTGATTTTCTGGAAGTGTCGCCATTGGAATTGTCATTAATACTCAAAAAACTCCGTCGCGGCGAGCTGTCCGCCAACCTTAGCATCAGCAATTCGCCCACATTCTTCCGCCGCATCGACGTATCAGTCAACAAGATTTGCTACGTAATATTAATAGCTGTGCTCGTCATCTCCGCCACGTTGATAATGGTGTTTGGGCAAAATATGTATATGTTTATGGGAATCCCACTTGCAAGCGGCATAGCCTACGCATTGGCAATTGTAATGGCATTGTGTCTGATGATATACAATGCACGTACCCGTTATAACCCCGAAGAATAATGAAACTCAACATATATAAAGCGTCGGCTGGCAGCGGCAAGACGCACATCCTCGCCGGCAATTACATCGTGGAATCGTTCAACCGCGTAGCCCCAATGCGTGCCGGTTCGCCATTGTACGACGCATTCCGCGACACGATGGCATTTGCAAGGATTTTGGCGGTGACATTCACCAACAAGGCGGCTGGCGAAATGAAGGAGCGCATCATCCGCGAACTCGACAAACTCGCCGCCGGCGAAAAGAGCGAATACGTCAAGGACATTTGCAACCGTTACCCTCAATACACGCCCGAGCAGGTGGCACAACGCGCCAAGAGCATCCGCAGCGCGATTTTGCACAATTATTCCGACTTCAATCTCCGCACCATCGATTCATTCGTGCAGAGCATTGTAAGGGCTTTTTGTTATGACATCAACATCAATTCGGGCTTCACGACGCAGACCGACCAAAACGCTGTAATCGCCGACCTCATCAACGTCCTGCTCCAACAATCCGACAACGACGCCGAACTCCACGAACAATTCCGCGCAATGGCGGCAAAGAATGTCAAGGACGGTGTCAATTGGGATTTCCGCAATCAATTGACCTCGTTGGCAAATTTGATTTTCACGGAGCAATTCCAAAACCTTGAACGATTTTACGGCGGAATGGACGACGAAACCAAGCGCACATATTTCGCCAAGTCGTTGGAAATCATCAATTTGATTTATGATGATTTTGAAGAAAAGGCTGACGAAATCTCCAAAAAAGCCAAACAAATATTTGACGCACTGCCCGTGCCGCCGACCGAAATTGGCAGAAACATCAACACCTTATATAATTTTCTCGTATTTGGCATCAAGGATTGCGAGATAAAAACCACAATATCAAAACTTTGCGAGGGCAACGGCTGGACCAACGCCAAGCCCACCAAGACCCAGCAAGAATACATCCCGGTATTGCAGCCACAATTGGAACCATTGTTGCACGAGGCTGTAAATCTGATACTTGACCACGGCACCGACTACCTGACCGCCGCCATCATCCGCAGAGATTTTCACGCATTTATGCTTTTGGGCGACCTTGCGAAACTGATGCCCGAATACCGCCGCGAAAACAGGATGATGCTCGTGTCTGATGCAACAACTTTTCTCAATGCAATCATCGCCGAAAACGACGCACCGTTCATCTACGAGCGTGTTGGCAATAGGTTTGACCATATTTATATCGACGAATTTCAGGACACGTCCGAATTTCAGTGGAACAACTTCCGTCCGCTCATCGAAAACACTCTGTCACAGGGCTTTGACAATCTGATAGTTGGCGACGTCAAGCAGGCGATTTACCGTTTTAGGGGCGGCGATTGGTCGTTATTGAACTCCAAAGTACAGGAGCAAATCGGCGACGACGGCATCAACCTCAACACCTTGGACGTCAATTGGCGGTCGAGGAAAAATATAGTTGATTTCAACGACGCAATATTCCAAAAGGCGATTTCAACGCTTGCTGACCACGACGACGGCGAACTCGATTTTTCGTTGCTGAACAATATCTACGCCGATTCGTTCCAAAAACTGCCTCAAAACCGCGACCGCTCCGGCGGCAAAGTGGACGTTGTATTTATTGAAAACAAAAAGAAAAAAACAAAAAACAACGGCGATTACACCACGGATTCTGATGACAATAATGACCCGTTGGAAGGATTGGTATTGCCCGACACAAGAGCCGGCAACGTGTTTATAGTCAAGTCGTTGAACAAGATGGCGGAAGAAATAGATTCGCTCATCAAGCAAGGTGTAAGCCCGCAAAAAATCACAATACTCGTCCGCAAAGGTTGGCAGGCGAGCCTTTCGGTGAATTTTTTGATGAAATATCAGGCGGAAGTGCAAGACGCGGTGCATTATGATGTGATTTCGGCGGATTCGCTTTATATAGCCAATTCGTTGATAGTCAAGATACTCGTCAACGCAATGAAATACATCAACAATCCCGCCGACATCATTGCAAAAATAGAGATGATGCGCACATATTGCATAGTCAGCGGCAAGGATATAGACGACGACGGCATTTTCAAAGCGGCTGCCAACGGGGATTTGAAAACAGGACTGCTGCCGGAAGGTTTTGACGACATTCTGAAATCGTACTCCGACCTGCCGCTGTACGACCTTTGCGAAAAGATAGTTTCGTGTTTCTGTCTGCAAAAATTTACAGGCGATTCGGAATATTTACGCACATTTGAGGACTGCGTATTGGATTTTACAAAGACTTTTTCGTCAGACCTCAATCGTTTTGTCAAATGGTGGGACGAATCAGGCAACAGGACTGCAATTCAGCCGTCCGACGAGCAAAATGCGGTTACAATAATGACCATCCACAAGTCAAAAGGCTTGGATTTCAGCATACAGTTTGTGCCGTTTTGCAATTGGGAAATGGAGGAGGTCAACAATATGCAGGACAATTACATTTGGGTGAAATGTCCTGAGGGTTCGGCGTTTGCGTCGCTGCCAGTATTGCCGGTGCGGTACAGCAGCAGGCTCGCGGGGTCGCATTTTGCATCCGAATATCTCAAAGAAAAACGCGATATGTACGTGGATTCGCTCAATCTTTTGTACGTGGCATTGACGCGCCCGGTTGACGAACTGCACATCTATTGTCCTCTGCCCGACACCGAAAAAAACACCATCAAAACCGTTGGCGACCTGCTATATTACACCATCACCGAAAAAAACACGACTGACGGCAACACGGTAAAACTTTTGGATTTTTATGACGACGACAATACTTCGCTCCTGATGGACAACGGCCACAAACTTGAACGCGGATTCCGCATCAAGGATTACAAGGGTTTTCGCGTATCGGGTTTCCAAAACGCGCCGTGGGAATCTAAACTCGCCGTACTTTCACACTCGTCGGATTTTTTCATTCAAAACAGCCCATTCCTGCAAGAAAGAATCAACCACGGACTTTTTATGCACGATGTAATGTCGCGCATCACCTACGCCGAAGACGCCCCACAGGTATTGCAGG
>Ga0247610_10007910_pt1 | contig 10861 bp, 15 predicted proteins | sample 174DNAGHGhighgp2_FD_193483 | JGI IMG/M metagenome (GOLD analysis project Ga0247610, IMG submission 193483) | Sheep rumen microbial communities from Palmerston North, Manawatu-Wanganui, New Zealand - 1742 DNA GHGhigh gp2 | ecosystem: Host-associated > Mammals > Digestive system > Stomach > Rumen... | reverse complement strand
CGTATATCCAAGCGGTAATGGATGAACTCCATCATCGTCAATAAAATTGCCGTTCGGGCTAACATACTGCGAGAAAATGCTGTTCAGCATACCATCATTGTATATATCTATTACCTTTACATTATAAAGATTGCAAATAGCAACTTGCACATCGTGGAGTTCCTGCTGTGTAAAGTCACCGCCTCTTCCAATGTTCTTTGTCGTGGGGCAGTACGTTCCTGATGACGCTTTTTTGATTTTATGGACAATCAGAAAGAATCTCTGTGCCGTCGGATATTTCTTAATCATTTCATAGAATAGGACACTCATTGCTTCCATCACAGTTTGGACACCAGACTCTTTAGCAAGTATAGCATCTGCTTCGGTATCAGTTGTGATAGGCGTATCTGGAACAGTTCCCAATTTCGCGCCGAAAGTCCAATCATTTATACCACCTTCAGCAATAATAATATCTGGCTGATATTCCGTTTCTGCCAAAAGCTGATCTACAATGTTTGTCCTATCTGTCCTTACGTTGGATATCGTCGCCCCGCTTACACCAATGTTTTTGTAATCATACCCAAGATCACCGACAAATCCCTTGTAGTTGTTTCTATACCCGTAGCAGATCGAATCGCCAAGGGCAAGTATTTTCATAGGCTGTGCAACATAGATGATTCCCCAATTTGTATATACTGATCCGTTATTTCTGTTCACAATACGTTGGAACATTTTACTGTCGTCTGTGCGCCCTATGACTTGCAAACTATAATTGTTAGTATAAGGAAGATTGATAAACCACCCATTTATCGGGCTATCATTCCACATGTTTCCGTTTACGGTAAAAATAACAGGTTCGGAGATATTTGACAGCAAATTACTTTTTGATGCTGCATATGTTTCATTAGCACTAATTTTTGTCAGATAATTATTTTCCAAAGTATCATTTATTGATTTAAGGAAATTGTCGACTGCTTGTGTTGAGTAAACAGAAGAAAAAAGATCAACATCAAAATAATTATCAATCGTTTGCTGCGTCAATATAATCCCAGATGATAAACTGTACCCAAACCCTATGATAATAGAATCAATATCGTCTGTTTCTGTTATTTCAATAGAATTTCCATAAGATAGAGAAGAATAAGACTTCCATATGCCATTTTTGTATTTATGGATGTGCACATAGAATGCATTATTGCTTGAATCTTTTGCCGGAGTGTTTCTCTTAATCCATGCTTTTTTTACAGGGATTGAGTTACTAATTGCATATGAATTATTATCTTGTATTGCACCATTACTCCCTGATATTCTTTTCCCAAGCGTCCAAGTCAATCCTGCTGCAAGGTTTTCCTGTTCGATTGCGCTTTTTAAATCACCAGTCGCCTTGGCATCCGCAGCAGCACCTTCGAATGAAAGAGACTTATCAATGATTGAAGCTACAGTTACTTCACTCCAATAATTTGTATTAGTAGGCACAATCCCCGCAGTTGTCGCAGTATGGCATCTATAAATTTTATTATTACTTGTATATAAGACAACATCATTAACTGCGTAAGTTTCAGAATTTGAATAGTTTGGAATTGATAAAATTGAAGAGATCGGTGCCACATTTTCTTCAAGCCAAGCTTCTACATCTTCGGCTGAGGCAGGGGTACCAGCCGCACCTGTCGCACCTTTTTCCGCAATCTATAACCAAGTTGTTGTAGTTGAATTAGATGGCTCAACATTTTTATTATTTAATTTAGCCAAATAAGAACCACCATTATGTTTAACTAAATCTAAACGTTTATAATTATCGGTTGAATTCCAATCACCTTTCGGCACGATTGCTACTCTTCCTATTTCTTTAGTTATTTCAGACATAGTTTGTCCTCCTTTGAATAGTTTAAATACTATTTACTTCATTATAAAAGTGGAGTATGAAGAACATAATTAATAATTTGATTAATTGAATCATTCATTTCATATATCCCATTTATAAATAATTAGCTGCTTTATTTTATGTATCTAAATCAGTAAAAATTGCATTTAAAATACCAGTTTCAATATCTAAATTAAAATACATATTATCTATAGTGTCTGCTATTCTTCTTTTTGCTTCTTCTGAATAGTATTTTGCATTATTTGTTGAAGTTGGGGTGCCGGTTGTTTGACCAGTTGCCCACATATTTGACTACTATGAATAATACTTTGCATTATTATTACTACCTGGCTTAGTCGTAATATTAGAACTAGGACCTAATGGAGTATTTCCATTATAACCATTCGCCCATTCCTATGCTTTGCCTATTACTGTGTCTCCCTAATTTAAAAAATCGGCTAAAGCCTAAAATTCATTGGATGAAAGTGCATCATGACTAGAAATATTCGGCGCTGGCTATATATCAACCACAAAAGAAGCTGTAGATAATATTCTACCTTGTAAATCAAACTCCATTAAATCTGCATATGCTCGGCCAGCCGCACTTAAACACTCATATGAAAAAATAACAGTAGCAGTACCATCATTATTATTTATTGCATTATTAAGTATTGAAGTTCCATCTGGTTTTCGCATTCTTAAACGTACTATACTATTTTCATGGATAAGATATGATTCACCATTTTTAGTATAATGTACTGTTATACCTCTAGTATCTTCATCATACTATTTCGCTCCAATAATTACTGGTGCCTATAATGTATTTAACTCAAACGTTACATTTTGAATATATTCCATAATTATCATCCTCTATTATTAATAATGGATATATTCATTTCATTAAATATTTGAATATATCTTCAAATATAAAGTAAATAAAAATAAAAGATAATATAAAAAATAGATAAAAAAATATCCCTCAGATTTCTCTGAGGGAATCTTATTAAAGAAATAGGTCATTTACCATTTCTGAAAGTGAAGACCATTCTTTACGTACATCGTCAGAAGAATAAGTCTTGTGATATGCACCGTATTTCTTACAAAACTCTGAGAGCGCACGGTCATATTCTACGCGAGCTTCTGCCCATTTCTTGCGCGCGGCTTCCACCTTTTCTGCGTCAGCTTTACGCGCGTTTGCTTTATTAGTAACTTCGGCTTCCGCCTCTTTTAGTTCGTTCACAGTATTATATACTTTATTTGTTACTTCGCTAAAATATTTCATAATAAATATCTCCTTTTATATTTATATTAACGTGTTCCTATCCACGTTTATAATTATTATAGCATAAATTTTTTTAAAAATCAAATTTTTGGTAATTCAAGATATTTTACAATTCGTACTGGTTTATTTATTTTATTCATGTATCCAATTATTTCTTTTGTTCCAGGACTACTACCATCCCAAAAAGCAATCAATTCATCTGCATAGTCTCCCATCTCATGATTTCTTATGTATCCTGCGGCTGAGCCATAAGTTTGCCAATCGGCAGGAAAACTTTTGACAGGAATATTGTGGTATTGCGCCCAGGTCTTACCCAATGTATCCGCGCCTTTAGCTTCACCGCATACTACTTCTGCAATTTCATTTACTTCTTTATCTAAAACAAATCGCACTAATTTAAAATCATTAAAATCGCGGCTGCCCGCAATAATAAGTTTTTTCTTTGGTTTATAATTTGGCGGGCAAAAATCATTGGCCGGCCGCCATCTCCATCCATCATTCTCCCAAATAAGAAACCAAGTTTTACCATATTCATCACATGTTGCATTTAATACTTGAATAATTTCATCTGTTCTAAGTTTCTTTACTTTAAACATTTTATCACCTTCTACTTATATTATATAACAAAATTATTTAATAATCAAATTATCAGAGTACTACCAGATTTCTTCAACTTTTTGTTGATAGATATTACATTGGAGGTGACTATTTTGATAACAGGGACGACACCTACTTTTACTTTAAAAGTCACTGATGATGAAACTTTAGATTTTACATCGGTTGAAAAAATTTATTTTACTATTAAACAAGGAAGTATTTCTTATACAAAAACAGGAGAAGATGTTACAATAATAGATAAAAATACTATTTCTATAACATTTACTCAAGAAGAGACTCTTTCCTTTAAGTATAACTTAACCGCTGAAATTTAGCTTAACTGGATTTATGAAAATGGTGCACGTGCTGCTACAAGAATAAAAACTATTAATCTCTCTAAAAACTTAATAAGAGAGGTACTTAGATAATGAAAGTAGAGCATGGAATTGTCTTAGATGATGGCAGCACTATTGAACTAAATGTAGATACTAATAATTATAATTTAGATTTCGCTGAAAGTATTAATCCAGGTCCACCTTCACAAGGGCAAGATTATAATAATTTAAGAAATAAACCACAAATTAATTCAACTACATTATAGGGTAATATTTCTTTATAGTAGTTAGGTTTACGTTCTATTTTATATGGTAAAACAGCGGATTGGAATTCTCAACCAAATTTAATTGCTGAAGAGGGTACCATATATATATATTCTGACTATTAGACTACAATTATTGATGGTATAGAAAAAACTACCCCTGGAATAAAAATAGGAGATGGGAAAGCCTATTTAATAGACACTCCTTTTATTGCCCAGGACCAACAAGCTTTATTTCAACACATATCTAACTCAGAAATTCATACAAATCCATCTGAAAAAAATTTTTGGAACCAAAAAATCACTGGATTTATGGACACTCAAGACCCAGAGAATTTAATTTTTTCAAATATTTAAGGAGGAAAAATAAATGGCGGATATAAGTAAAATTACCTTACCAACTGGTAGTACTTATAATTTAAAAGACCAACAAGCCCGCAATGACATCGCCGCGATTCAAGGTGCCATTTCTGGCGGTGTTACTTTTATGGGAGAAACATCTACAGCATTAACGGATGGTTCTACCACAACATCTATTGTTATTAATTCAGCAACAATTACAGCTGTTAAAGGTTATTTAGTAGTTTATAATAGTAAAGAATTTGTTTTTGACGGAACTAAATGGGTTGAACTAGGTGATTTAAGCCTTATTGGAGATTTGGGCTGGAAAGATAGTGCATCCACTACATATACTCCAGCAGGAACTGTATCTAAGCCAACTTTTACTGGTACTTCAAGTACTGTTACAATTACAGCAGCAGATAATACAAGTGGAAATTATCAACCAAAAGGTACTGTTTCGTAGCCTACCTTTACTGGTAGTTCTTCTACTTTTACTGGTACAATGACACCTCATGGTTCAATTGACCTAACAACAACCAATACAACAGCAACAGTTAGTAAAGCTGCTTCTGGTACAGCAACGTATACTCCAGAAGGAACTGTGGCTGCGCCAACAATTTCAGTACAAACTGCTGGGTCTACAACAATTGTTAATAGTATTACCGCGGTTGGGACACTTCCTACACTTACAACTACCGTTGCAAATGAAACATTAACTATTGGTTTTGACCAAGGAACTTTACCTACAAAGGGTGATAATACTACAGTTAAAACTGGTGATGCTACATATCAAGCAACTGCTCCAGCCTTTACCGGAACTGGCGCGCGACTTGTAACAGGTAATATTGCAGTACCAACTAGTGCATCTTTTACTGGAACAGAAGAGGATATATCAATTAGTGGCACTCCAAGTGGCACTGTTTCTCAACCAACTTTCACTGGTACAAAAACTCAACTAAGTGGTACAACAACTGCAACAGGTAATATTTCTCAACCAACCTTTACTGGTACATAGGCAACAATCACGGTTACTTAATAAGGAGGGATAACTTATGGCAGATATAAGTAAAATAATCCTTCCTAATAATGAAAAATATAATTTAAAAGATACAACCGCTAGAAATAATGCTCTTCAACTTGGCCTCACCGGTGCGGCGGTCGGCGATCTGGTGCGTGTCGCCGCGGTCGACGCAAGCGGCAAGCCGACGAGCTGGAATCATGTGGCATTGTGTGACATCTCGACAAACCCGAATCTGTTGGACAACTGGTATTTTATTTATGGCAGAGCGATCAATAATGACTATACAAACGTCGGCACGTTTCCTATAAATCAGCAGGGACAGGCAAGCTATTCAGATATCAACACAATAGATCGGTGGAATGTTTCGGGTGCAAATCGTGTTAACGTAGAGCTGCTCACGGATGCCGTGCGCCTTACCAAGTCTTCCAGCACCGCCTTTAGATTCAGACAATATGTGAATAGCTATGACAGTCAAATGACATTAAGTGTGCTTGTTAAGTCTGCGTCCTATTCTGCTGGCTCTATCGTCTTGACTACATACACTGCCAGCGAAGTAATCACGCAAGAAACAATACCATCGTCAAATGAAAAACAGCTTATCTCAATTACATTCAATGCTGCAAATCTCAATCAAGTTGCTGTGACCATGACAAGCTCAGTGCCTAAGAACAGCTACATCGACATAATCGCCATAAAGCTGGAATACGGCGATTATCAGACCCTTGCACATCAGGAGAACGGCGTGTGGGTGCTGAACGAGATACCGGACTACGGGAAAGAACTGCTGAAATGCCAGCGATATTTTCAGACGTTCCGCACCGAAGCTCTGCGCCCGACTTACGGCGCAGATTGCAGGCCCGTTATGACAGCAGACGAACCGACAAAAGGCACAATTACACTTGATGGTGTAACATATTATACGCTTACCGCATAATAAAATTATATATAATTAAAATTTGAATAAATTTAAATTTTATGATAAACTAAAATCAGAAAAATAGGCGGAGCATTAAAATATAATAATGTATCGAGAAGTAAATTTGACTTCTCGATATTTTTATGTTATAATATTTATATATAGTGAAAGGAGAAAATATTATGAGAATGTGGCACAAGAACATGATTAGTGTATTACCAAGAGAACAATTAGTCGCGGCTTGGCGCGAACTCAGTGCAATTGCTGGTAATATTAAAACAAAAGGAACTCCAAATCATATTCTCGTCAATAAAGTAATGGATTACCCAATGAATCACTTTGTTACTTACGCCGCGGCCGTGCGTGCAGAAATGATGAAGCGCGGCTATCGAACAATGGATAGTGTATGGGAGAAAATTACAAGTGTCTGTGACGATATTTATTATATTCTTCCTTTTGATGAAATCTACAAAAACTGGATGAATGATACATATTGGATTATTTGTTATTATAATCTAAAAGAAAAATGGATGTGTGGCGGCATTAAAGATGAAGATTGGCAGAAAATTGAAGAAGCAGATGAATGGTGGGAGATGAATAAATGAGTTATGGAATAAATGATATTCAATCTCTTTCTTTTAAAGATGGAGTAAGGTCTCGTATTCAAATGTATCTTGGGTCAGATGACCTCGAAGGTACATATCAAGCTTTTAAAGAAATTATAAATAATGCAACTGATGAAGCTATTGCTGGATATGGTGATAAAATTGAAATTTCAGTAGATGAAGAGCTTAATGCTATTAGAGTAAGGGATTATGGTCGTGGCGTACCATTTGGAATGAGAGAAGATGGAGAGAATGTTCTTGTTTCCATCTATTCTAAATCTCATACTGGTGGTAAATTTGAAGAAGGTGCATACAAAAATGCCTCAGGTCTTAATGGTATTGGAGCCAAATGCGTATGCCTAAGCGCTCAATGGTTTGATGTTTTTTCTATACGTGACGGTAAAGAGGCACATGCATCTTTTAAAAAGGGCGAATTAGAATATTATGAAGAATGTAATACTTCATTACGAAATGGTACTATCGTTGAATTTAGCCCCGACCCAGAAGTATTTAAAACTGGAGAAATCGGTTATTCTTACAAAAAAATTTGTGAAGATATAAAAAACATTAGTTATCTTTATAGTGGTATTACTTTTGAAATAAAAAATCAAAATACCAACGAGATTAAATCTTATTGTGCTAAAAATGGTATCATTGATTTTATAAAAGATAATAACTCAAAACCGCTTCATAAACATATCATCTATGATTCAGTAACCGATGCAAATGGTGATAAGCTCGAAATTGCTTTTCAATGGGGTAGTGGTAAAGAGCAGTCATACGTTTTCGTAAATGGCTTGCTTTGTCCTGAGGGCGGCAGCCCTATTACTGGTGCAAAAACTTCAATCACGCGCACTTTTAATTCGCTTTCAAAACAAAATTTTGATGGTGATGCAATCCGTGGTGGGCTATTCTATGTAATTAATTGCTCAGTTTCTCAGCCTTCTTTTGCAAACCAAACCAAATCCAAAATCAATAATACGAATCTTCGTACTCTTGCATCAAATTGTTTTAGTAATGCACTAAAGCAAATGAAAAGCAAGTATAGTGATGAATTTGAAAGTATTGTTGAGCTTCTAAAAAAGATTGCCAAAGCAGAAGCTGCGGCCGAGCGTGCGCGCAAGCAAGTCCTTGAAGCAACAAAAGATATCGAAAAAAATCAAAAGAAAAAGGTATTTTCATCTGATAAACTCAAAGATGCCGAGTTTCTTGGACAAAATGCGACTCTACTTATTGTCGAAGGTGATTCTGCAGCCGGCGGCATTGCGAAGGCGCGCGACTATAAGAATTATGGAATTTTGGCTATTCGAGGGAAGATTTTGAATTGCCTTGCACATCCAGAAGAAAAGATTTTTCAGAATGAAGAAATTAAGCTTTTGCTTAGTGCGATGAATATTGTGCCGGGGAAGTATAATGCATCTAAACTTAGATATGGACGTATTGGAATCTGTACTGATGCGGATTCAGACGGCTACCATATAGGTCTTCTTATAATGGCTGCTCTTCGATATCTTGCACCAGAGTTTTTAAATGAAAAGCGTCTTTGCTGGCTTCGCTCTCCACTTTACATCGTAAAGAATGGCAAAAATGAATCTTATTACTTTACAGATGAAGAATTTAATAAAGTGCGCGGCAAGCTCAAAGGTGAAGTTCAGCGCGCAAAAGGCTTGGGCGCCCTAAGCGTAGAGCAAGCACATAAGTCTATGTTTACTCCTGAGTTTCAGCGTATGGATGTACTTGAACCAGATTCAGATAGTTTATATATGTTGGAAGAACTAATGGGAAGCGATGTTGAACCTAGAAAAGAGTTTATCTTTAATAAAATTGATTTTTCGGAGGTAAGAGAATAATGGAAATAAGTAAATATTTAAGTGAAATTTTTAATGAATCTATTAAAGCGGTAGTAGAAAAGAAAATTGCAATTAGTATAGAAATCACACCAGAATGTGAAAATATAAAAATTGAACCTTGGGAGCCTTTTCATTATAATTGTCCTTATGGAGAGAAGTCTTAATTTGACTTCTCTTTAATTTTGTGGTATAGTATATATGTAAGATAAAGAAAGGGATAAATAAAATGTATATTAAATTATGTGATAGATGTGGAAGAAAAACAAATAATAAACCAGCTTTTCTTATATCGGCAACAAAAGGAGCTAATAATGGAACTGTTCAAGTAGGTGGGGAATGGTTTGGCGAGCCGGTTACTCTATGCAATAATTGCCTGATTGATTTTGAAGACTTTCGATTAAACCATGAAAGTTTTAATAAATGCTTAACTGAAGAAGACAATTTTGAAGGAAAAGAAAGATGTCAGATTAAATTTTGACATCTTTCCATTTTTATGATATAATATTTATATAAAATGAAAATGGAGATTATAATATGGAAAAGAAAAAGTATGTTGATTTTGATAAAGTAATCACTACTTATAAAACATTTGGGCATTTAAATCTTCATAATGCGTTGGAAGCTTTTAATGAAATTCCTGCCGCTGATGTACGACCTACTACACATGGAAAATGGAAAGAAATTAAAACTGGTCTTGGTCTTTTTGATTATCAATTTGAATGTTCTATGTGCCACGGTTGGACGCCAAATAAAGCATATGTTATTGCTCCAGATTTTTGTCCTAATTGTGGGGCAGATATGAGAGGTATAAATGAGTAATTTAAAACAAGTAATCGAAGAATCTTTTACTCAATATAGTGGCGCGGTTCTCCAATCGCGTGCTCTCGTCGATGTAAGAGATTGTCTAAAGCCATCTGCTCGTCAGATTTTTTATTGTCTTTATACAGATAAATTCCTTCCTTCAAAGCCATTTAAAAAGACTCTAAAAGCAATTGGTAGCGCAGCGCGCATGTATATTCATGGCGACGCTTCTTGTGAAGGAGTTATTATGCGCGCTGGCCAACCTTTTGCTATGCGTTATCCTCTTATTGAGGTCGAAGGCAACGAAGGTAACTTAATGTCAAGCGGTAACTGGGCAGCACCTCGTTATACAGCTTCGCGCCTTAGTGAGTTTTCTGTTCGTCTTTTTAATGATATTGATAAGAATACTATTAAAGAATGGCGAGATAACTATGACGATACAGAGCAATATCCATCTGTACTTCCTACAAAAGGATTTTATAATATAGTAAATGGTACTATGGGTATTGGTATAGGTGCAGCCAGTTCTATCCCACAATTTAATATTAAAGAGGTAAATCATGCATTAGAAGTATTACTACTTAATCCAGACGCTACGTTCGATGATATTTACTGTGCGCCTGACTTTGCTACGGGCGCGCTGCTTCTTAATGAAAAAGAAGTTAGAGAAGCCCTTAAAACCGGTCAGGGGTCAGCGTGCAAGCTTAGATCTGTTGTGGAGTGGGACTCCTCAGAAAGAAGTTTTATTGTATCTCAAATCCCTTATTCTGTGTACACCAACACAATCTGTGAAGAACTCGAAGCAATTTTAAATAATGATTTAAATAACCCAGGTATTGAGCGTTTTAATGACCTCACTGGTGTTGATCCTCTTATTAAAATTTATCTTACAAAGAAAGCAAATCCAGATCGAGTTCTCAAATATCTTTATAAAAATACTTCACTTCAAAGCCATTTCAGTATTAATATGACAATGCTTGATGATGGCCGCTATCCAAAAGTATTTGGC
>Ga0247610_10007909_pt1 | contig 10861 bp, 5 predicted proteins | sample 174DNAGHGhighgp2_FD_193483 | JGI IMG/M metagenome (GOLD analysis project Ga0247610, IMG submission 193483) | Sheep rumen microbial communities from Palmerston North, Manawatu-Wanganui, New Zealand - 1742 DNA GHGhigh gp2 | ecosystem: Host-associated > Mammals > Digestive system > Stomach > Rumen ... | reverse complement strand
CCGAGTGGCTCAACTACGTGATCACCGCCAAAGCGCAATCGGAGTTGAACACATTCTTCCGCAAGCAGGAACGTCAGCAGGAGCGCGTAGGCGAACGGCGGCTGAACGACGCGCTGCGCTCGCTATCTATACCCGAGACGCAGTACGACGGAGCCATACAACGGCTACTCACCTACAACCACCTGACCAAACGCAGCGAGCTGTTCAGACAGATCGGACTCGACGCTATCAAGCTCGAAGGACTGAAAGATATCATTGCTCCGAAGCAGAGTCTCTGGTCGCGTCTGCGCCCGTGGAGGCAGAACAGCCAGCCCGCAATCAGCGAACAGGCTGAGGAAGGCGTGACAATGGATACGCGCAAAGACAAGTCGCGGCACAACCTCGTACTAACCGACGAGAACCTGAAGGATGTTATCCTTGAGGACTGCTGCAAACCTATACCGGGTGACGAAGCCATAGCGTTCAAGGACACAACAGGCAAGATGCACGTCCACTACATGAACTGCCCCGTGGCAGAACGGCTCAAGTCCAGTTACGGCAAATCGATCTACTCCGTCACATGGGATACGCACCGCATGAGCCAGTACAAGGAGAAAATGGAGATAGAGGGTATCGACCAGTTCGGCCTGCTCATCGAGATGCTGCGCGTCATATCCGAAAACTTCCATATCAACCTCAACGAACTGCACATAACAGCCAACAACGGCGTATTCACCGCACGGCTTGTGCTGTACGTGTACGACAAAGCTGAACTATATGAGCTGATGGATTCGCTCAAAAAAATGCATAACATACAATCCGTAAAACGAGTATTTGACTAAAATGAAAAAAGTATTTGCAAGTATGGTGATGGCTCTGGCAGCCGTAGCCATGATGGCACAACAACCTGTCATCACATTTGAGAAGACAGACCACGACTTCGGCAAGATCAATGAAGCTGATGGCAAAGTAACAACAATCTTCACCTTCAAGAACGAGGGCATGGAGCCTCTCGTACTCTCGAACGTCCGCGCCAGCTGCGGTTGCACCACGCCTAAGTGGCCGCGCCAGCCGATTGAGCCGGGACAGACCGGTGAGATAACCGTAACATACAACCCCAACGGACGTCCGGGACGATTCACCAAGACCGTGACGATCACCTCCAACGCCACTGAGCCTACCAAGCGCGTGACAATCAAGGGTGAGGTGATTCCCAAGCCCGCCAAGCCCGTGGACAACTACCCCGTTAAGATGGGCGAACTGAGCCTCAAGCAGAAAGAGGTGAACCTGGGCAAGGTGAACGACCACACCACCAAGACCTACGAGATCGAGTACGCCAACCAGACCGACCACGAGATAACAGTAGCGATCCTGCCTGCCAAGGGTCAGGAGAAGTACCTGGACGCCGTTGTCACACTGGCTACCGTCAAGCCCAACGAGACAGGCAAGATTCAGATGGCACTCACCACCGAGAACGCCAACATCTACGGACCTGTTGAAGGCTCGTTCCTGATGGTAGTGAACGGCAAGCAGGACAACAGCGACGCATTCAAGATCATCGTGCGCGCTGACGTCGATGAAGACTTCAGCCGTCTGACTCCGGAGGATCACCGCAACGCTCCAATCCTGGACGCCGCTGCCACGGTGAACATGGGCGCTATTGCCGCCGGCAAGGTAGGCAAACGTACTGTCAGCCTGACTAACGTAGGTGCCGACCCGCTGAAAGTGCGCCGCGTGCTGAACAACAGCAAGGAGCTGCGTGCCACCATCAGCAAGAACGAACTGAAGAACGGCAGGACTGCACAACTCAAACTCGAGGTGCAGACCGCAGGTCTCGCTGCCGGCAACTACAGCCGTCAACTGACGATCATCAGCAACGATCCCGCCAAACCGAAGTTCACCGTAACAATCAACTGGACGGTTGCCGAGTAACAGAAGAGAGACCGCTGCGCTGATAGAAGAGAGACCGGCTTCGCCTGACAGACCGCAGCCGATGGCTGCTGATAGACGCATAGATGTAATCTGTCAGCGAACAAAGCGAACGGTCTGTCAGTGAGTGAAACGAACGGTCTTTCGACTAACGACTAACGACTATCGACTAAAAGATATGGAACATCCTGAGAACAGCACAGACTACAAAGGCCTGCAGGTCAACGACGGAGTGATACCACTGCCGTCGGTCAACCCGTATGCCACCTTCCGACGCAAGAAACGGTTGTTGTCGGCAGAGGAATATGTTGCCGGCATACGCAACGGCGACATATCGATCCTCGGTCAGGCAGTAACTCTGGTGGAGAGCAGTCTGCCCTCCGATCAGGCTATAGCGCAAAAGGTGATTGAGGCGTGTCTGCCGTTCTCGGGCAACTCCATACGCGTAGGCATAACCGGTGTGCCCGGTGCCGGCAAATCGACGTTTATCGAGGCACTGGGTACACACCTGTGCAAGCAGGGAAACCATCTGGCTGTGCTCGCCATCGACCCTTCGTCCGAACGGTCGAAAGGCAGTATACTGGGCGACAAGACACGTATGAACGAGCTGTCAACAGCCGCGAATGCGTTCATCCGTCCCAGTCCATCTGCCGGCTCGCTCGGCGGTGTGGCACGCAAGACGCGTGAGACGATCGTGCTATGCGAGGCCGCGGGGTTCGACACCATACTCGTTGAGACCGTAGGCGTCGGACAGTCGGAGACAGCGGCACACTCGATGGTGGACTTCTTCCTGCTGCTGCAGGTTACCGGCACAGGCGACGAACTGCAAGGTATCAAACGAGGAATAATGGAGATGGCTGACGGTATAGCTATCAACAAGTGCGACGGTAGTAATGTGGAACGCGCACGCGCCGCGCGCGTAAGTTTCAAGAACGCACTTGCTCTGTTCCCGCCCACCGACAGCGGATGGAAACCATACGCCGAGACGTGCTCGTCGGTCGAAAACACCGGCATAACCGAGGTCTGGAAGATGATAACCGACTATATCGCTTTCACGCAAAAGAACGGATACTTCGACTACAAACGAAGCCAGCAGGCCAAATACTGGATGTACGAAACGATACACCAGTCGCTGCTGGACAGCTTCTACCACAACGAGCAGATCGAAGCACTCATACCTATGTACGAGCAACGGATACTGAACAACGAGATCAGCAGTTTCATCGCTGCACATGAGTTGTTGGAGAAATATAAAAATTTGAAAATTTGAGAATTTGAGAATTTGAGAATTTAATCTTCAAATCAGAAATCTTCAAATACAAAGCATGGCACAAAACGCTACAAATAAGAAGAGCAAGAGCGAGTTACCCAAGCCCGGCGCTGATGCGTTGGGCAAGATGCCTCCGCAGGCACCCGAACTGGAGGAAGCCGTGCTCGGTGCAGTGATGATTGAGAAGGACGCCTACCCCACCGTAGCCGACCTGCTGCAGCCGCGCTCGTTCTACAACGACCAGCACCGCCTGATCTACGAAGCCATTCAAGCACTGGCTTCCACCGACCAGCCCATCGATACGCTCACCGTTGCAGAGAAACTCAAGCAGCAAGGCAAACTGGCGGAGGCAGGAGGCATAACCAAACTTGCCGACCTGACGAACAAGATCGCCTCCACGGCACACCTGCGTTTTCATGCACAGATAGTGGCACAAAAGGCTACGGCACGCGAACTCATCGCGCTGTCCAGCCGCATAAGCGAACAGGCATACAACGAGACACAGGACGTAGCCGAACTGATGCAATATGCCGAAGCAGGCGTGTTCGACATCTCGCAACGGCAGATGAAACGTGATGTCACGCAAATCGACCCGGTCATCACCGAGGCGTTTGCACGTATGCACAAAGCCGCACAGAACGAAGGAAACATATCCGGCACTCCGTCCGGCTTCACCGAACTGGACAAGATGACATCCGGCTGGCAGAAGTCCGACCTGATCATCCTTGCCGCTCGTCCGGCTATGGGTAAGACAGCTTTCGTGCTATCGATGGTCAAAAACATTGCTGTTGATTACAAGCGTCCCGTGGCGATGTTCTCGCTTGAGATGTCCAACGTGCAGTTAGGTAACCGTCTGATCATGAACGTTTGCGAAATGGAGGGCGAGAAGATCAAGAACGGCAAACTCACCCCGCAGGAGTGGCAGCAGATGGATACACGCGTGACAGCACTGCGCGGTGCACCGATATTCCTGGACGACACGCCTTCATTGTCGGTATTCGAACTGCGCAGCAAAGCACGCAAACTCAAGCGCGAGCACGATATACAACTCATAATCATCGACTACCTGCAGCTCATGAACGCCTCGGGCATGAACTTCGGCAGCCGCGAACAGGAGGTAAGTATCATTTCGCGTAACCTGAAGGCGCTTGCCAAGGAACTGGATATACCAATCATCGCCCTCTCGCAGCTCAACCGTAACCTGGAGAGTCGCGGCAACGGCAAGAACGACAACTCCGTGGACGGCAAAGCACCGCAACTGTCCGACCTGCGTGAGTCCGGTGCCATCGAGCAGGATGCGGATATGGTGCTGTTTATCCACAGACCGGAATACTTCCGCATCTACACCGATACCAACGGCAACGACCTGCGCGGAATGGCCAAGATCATCATTGCCAAGCACCGTAACGGTGCCATCGGCGACATTACGCTGCGATTCCGTGCACAGTACGCCAAGTTCCAGAATGTGGACGACACCGAGGAACCGCTGGACGCACTACCCTACACACAACCCGCTAACAACAGCTCATCCGACGGCATACGCATACAAGGCCGGCTGGACGACTCTGCCCGGATATCGGACGATGAACCCGCACCGTTCTAAACAAAAACGTGCCGTTCGATCGGGGTTTTATCGAGGGAAGGTCGATGTTTTATCGGAATTGGAATGAAACCGAACATATAATTAAAAATACAAATAGAAAAGAAGAAGATAAATGAAACGAACAGTAATCATTGATGCACTCAAGAGTACAGCACTCGGCGAGCCGATTCACGTTTGCGGCTGGGTGCGTTCACGCAGAGGGAACAAGAACGTATCATTCATTGCCCTCAATGACGGCTCGACCATCAAGAACATTCAGATTGTAGCCGACCTGAGCAAGTTCAGCGAGGAGCAGCTCAAACCTGTAACTACCGGTGCATGCATCGGTGCCACAGGACTGCTGGTTGCCAGCCAGGGTGCCGGACAATCGGTGGAGATACAACTGACGGAGTTTGAGGTGTTCGGCACTGCCGACCCCGAGAAATATCCGCTGCAGAAGAAAGGTCTGAGTATGGAGTACCTGCGCACGATTGCGCACCTGCGCCCGCGTACGAACACGTTTGGCGCTGTGTTCCGCATCCGTCACAACATGGCCATGGCTATCCACACCTACTTCCACGAGCACGGATACTTCTATTTCCACACGCCGCTCATCACCGCCTCTGACTGTGAGGGTGCCGGACAAATGTTCCAGGTAACCACCAAGAACCTGTACAACCTCAAGAAGGACGATAACGGGCAGATAGATTACTCCGACGACTTCTTTGGCAGGCAGGCGGCACTCACCGTAAGCGGACAACTGGAGGGCGAGCTGGGCGCTATGGCGCTGGGAAAGATTTACACCTTCGGTCCGACGTTCCGCGCCGAGAACAGCAACACGCCGCGACACCTGGCTGAGTTCTGGATGATTGAGCCGGAGGTTGCCTTTATCGACAAAGACGATCTGATGGATATAGAAGAGGACTTTATCAAGTATTGCGTACGCTGGGCTCTTGACAACTGCAAGGATGATTTGGAGTTCCTCAACCAATATGTGGACAAAGGTCTGATCGAGCGTCTGCACTCCGTGATTGACACGGATTTTGTGCGCCTGCCCTACACCGAAGGTATCAATATCCTGCAGGAGGCTGTCAAGAACGGTCATAAGTTCGAATTCCCGTGCAACTGGGGCGACGATCTGAGTTCGGAGCACGAGCGCTACCTGGTTGAGCAACACTTCGGCAAACCGGTGATAATGACCGATTATCCGAGGGATATCAAGGCTTTCTACATGAAGATCAACGAGGACGGAAAGACCGTACAAGGCACCGACGTACTCTTCCCGCAGATCGGCGAAATTATCGGAGGATCGGTTCGTGAGGCGGATTTCGACAAACTGAATGCCGAGATCGACCGCCGACAGATTCCTATGAAGGATATGTGGTGGTACCTCGACACACGCCGCTTCGGTTCGGCACCGCATGCCGGATTCGGATTAGGATTCGAGCGACTGCTGCTCTTCGTAACCGGTATGCAGAACATACGTGACGTTATACCCTTCCCGCGTACTCCCAAAAACGCTGAGTTCTAACCACTCACACTGATCTTTGTTAACCGATTGAAGAAAATATTAACAATTATATATTCTTGATCACATGAAAAAAACACTTTTCTTACTGCTTGCTCTACTCGGTGCTTCTGTCAGCATCGTAGCGCAGCTGACTGAGCAAATCTCATCATCAACACGACTGGTGGGAAAGATTGTCAACGAAGAGGGTTTGCCTATTTCCAACTTCGCAACCGTCACGTTGGGCAACCAGAACATCTCTACCACTGCCAACGAACGAGGCGAGTTCTCGCTATCGTATCTGGAGCCGATGGATGAGGAGTTAATCATCGAGGCTGAAGGTTACATCTCCAACATTGTATTGGTTCAACTGCTGGAGGGACAGACCAACGACGCCGGCACAATCACTCTGTACCAGGACCTCGCACGCGAGGCACAGGAGGAGGTTCTGCTCAACTTGGCGGAAGCCGACCTCAACGACGATGAGGGTAAGTCACAGTCCGTATCCTCGGCATCAAGTGCCAGCCAGGACGTGTTCAACACGACTACGAGTTTTGCTTGGTCAACAGGCCGCTACCGTAACCGCGGATACGAGAACACCTACGAGATGAATTACATCAACGGTCTGGCATTCAACACCGCCGAGCGTGGAACGTTCAGTTTCTCGTCGATGGGCGGCTTGAACGACGCCTCGCGTAACAAGGAGGTTGTGAACAACATCGAAGCCAGCAACTTCACCTTCGGAGGCATAGGCAATGCTACCAACTACATGATGGACGCCTCGCGTTACGCACAAGGCTGGAAGGTCGGCATAGCCGGCACGAACCGCCAGTACAAAGGTCGCGTCAACGCCACATACGCCAGCGGACCGCTGAACAACGGATGGTCGTTCATCGCACAGATTGCATGGCGCTACTCACCGTACATCAATGCCAAAGGTATCATCGGTGAAGGTATAGCCTACAATTCAGGCGGCTATTTCTTCTCCGCGCAGAAAGACTGGGATAACGGTCACCGTCTGTCACTTATCACTTTCGGCGCACCTACCGAGCGCGGTCAGTCGGGCGCTGTTACACAAGAGGTGTACGACCTGACAGGTTCGATCAACTACAACCCCTATTGGGGCTACTGCAACGGCAAGATGCGTAACTCGCGTATTGTTCGTTCGTACGACCCGACGATCATTGCCTCCTACGAGTGGCAGATCGATCCGCAACAGAAGTTGCGCGCCGGTTTAGGTTACCACTACGCCTGGTACTCCAACTCGGCACTGACGTTCTACAACGCTCCCGACCCGCGTCCGGACTACTATCGTAACCTGCCTTCGTTCTTGTACGACGGACAGTTGGACGCCAACGGACAACTGATTGCCAAAGACAACACCTCCATGCAGAACCCGCTGGGCGAGATTAGTCCTGACGGCTCACTGGTGGAGCAGACATACAACGGTAATGTGGTAGGCCGCACGATGGATATGGCTACCTATCAGGCACTGACCGACCTGTGGAAAGCGCGTGACAACAAAACGACCCAGATCGACTGGGACGGACTATATGCCGCCAACTATGCCAGCAACAAGGCAGACCCGAAGGGCTCAGCCTCCTACATGCAGGAGCGCCGACACAACGACCTGGAGGAGGCTATCATCAACGTCAACTACACCAACTCGAAGTTCGACCACCTGAAGATCACTGCAGGAATGGACGCCAAGTATGCTCGTGGCATTCACTACAAGTCCGTTGACGACCTGCTGGGCGGCAACCAGTGGATTGACGTCGACCCGTTTGCAGAGCGTGATATCAAGGATCTGGCAACCAACATTGGTATGACGCAAAGCGGCATTGAGAATGTAAAGCAAAATGATATCTTCCACCACAATCAGGCAAAGAAGCAAGGTGACCGCTTCGGTTACAACTACTACATGGATATGGTGCAAGCCAATGTATGGGCTCAGAACGAGTGGACATTCAATGAGTTTGATGTTTACTACGCACTGAAGTTTGCCTACTCTTCCATGCAACGCTCGACAACGATGGTCAACGGCCGTGCATGGTATCTGGCTACGCTCAATCCGGATATGGCTGAGATATATCTTGGCAAGAGTGCTTCAGACATTCTCAACGGCAGACAGCACTCCAAATATATGGGTCTTGCTCATGAGTTTATCGATCCGGCATTCAAGGTAGGCTTCACTTACAAGATCAATGGTCGTAACCGAATCAAACTGAACGCTTTGGCTCAAACCGAAGCTCCGCGCGTACGCGATGCATACATCTCATCACGTGTACACGACCGCGTGATTGACCCGATCTACACGCACGACCACGCCAAATCGCTGGCTGACTACTACGCTGCATCGCAGAAGATTGTAGGCGGCGACCTGACGTACGACTTCAACTTCCCGATTATCCGCGGTCGTATCACTGCGTACTACACGCAGTTCTTCAACGGCTCGGAGCTGAACGGCTACTACGACGATCAGGCTCGTACGTTCGTCAACCAGACGCTGACCGGCATCAACCGCGTACACCGCGGTATTGAGGCTGCAGCCGCCGTTAAGTTAGGCACCTACTTCACCCTGACCGGCGCCGTGAATGCCGGCGACTACCGCTACACATCAAACGCACAATCAATCACCTCGGCTGAGAACGGCATGGCTGTCGCCACCAAGATGCTGGACGGCTCGCCTATCTACGAGTTGAAGGATTCCGTATATATGAACGGTCTGCACGTAGCCAACGGCCCGCAACTCACAGCTTCACTCAAGTTGTCGTTCTTCCACTCCAAGATGTGGTTTGCCGACATTACCTGCACCTACTACGACCGCAACTATCTGGACATCGCTCCATCGCGCCGTATGAAACACATGTTCACCGGCAAGTATGAGGACGGCTCACCCGTTAACGGCTCATACCGGATGGTTAGCAGCGGTGTGGATCAGACGCCTAACAATGCCGTGCTACTGGACGAAGCCGGCGAGATGGTTCTGGATAAGTTCGGCAACCCGCAACTCGCTTATCCGTACAATCTGCTGGTTGCTCAGGAGTCGTTGGTTAGTACGAATGTTTGGAATCGATTCATCTTTGACGCCAGTGTTGGCAAACTGATTTATCTGCCTAACCGTCAGCAGTTGTCAATCAACCTGTCGGTAACAAACTTCACCAACAATACGAAGTTCAAGACCGGCGGTTACCAGCAAGCACGTATCCCGCGCGGCAACTTGCAGCAAAAGGCTGAGCAGGAGGGCAACTCTGTTGTGATGCCTAATGCTTGGAAGTTCCCGTCGAAGTACTACTACGCTTGGGGCGCAAACTTCTATCTGAGCGTAACGTATAAGTTCTAATCCTATACAATATACGTGAGAACTTCAAACATTCACATCTTAAATTTGAAGAATATGAAAACAGTAAAATATCTATTCATCACAGCCCTGGCAGTTTGCCTGACAGCCTGCAATTACGACATCCAGCCGGATAAGCTCTATCTGGACGAAAACGGCGTAAAAGAACTGACTGCGGACGGCAAGATTTATGACCTTGATGAATTCCTGGACAAGTTCATGACAGAAAAGGGCAATTACTGGTCAGATACCGTCAATTACCGCACGCGCGCCAACGACGAGAGCAATAACCCGGGTATTTGGCTCTTCTCGATTGACACGCTGCCGTCAACCGGTGAAGGTATCTATATCCGCGGTCGCGTATCGACCGATGATTACGGAGGCAACTTCTATAAGGCTCTGGTTATCCAGCAGATTGTTGACGGCAAGCAGCAGAACCTGCGTCTGTCTGTTGACATGAGTTCGGCATCCGGTATGTATCCGCGCGGACAGGAGATCCTGATTCGCTGCAACGGCCTGGCTATCGGTCGCTACGCCAACCAGCCGCAATTGTGCGTTCCTTCGTACAACAACAATACCAACGCGCACAATGCCGAGCAGAAAGTTGGCTGGGCTCCCGGACGTATCCCTGCCCCACTCTGCCGCACACATTTCCACCTGATCGGCACGCCCGATGAGTCACAACTCAAGTACGACACAGTAGAGATCAGCGACTTTGTGGATGATTATGCCGACATCAAAGCAGCTCGCAAGATTGATGGCAAACTGGTTGTTATCAAGGATATCTGGTTCAGTGGAAAATACAGTAACCAGAACGGCACAGGCACACTAATGTGCAACTTCTACCAGAAGGATATCAATAACAAAGACAGTATCGGTAACCCTGAGGACGACACAAACGCTGCCGTATTCGGCCCGACTACCGGTAATGTAGGCTATCCGCAAAGCCGTTGCATCACGGATGGCACGAAATGGACTCTGGTTTCCACATCCGAATATGCTAAATATGCTCACTACTACTTGCCATTTGAGTACGTAAACGGTAAGCCCAAATACGGCACTTTCAAAGGATCTGTACGCGGCATATTGGGTTACTACATGGATAATGCAGGTTACAGTCCTGACCGCGCCAAATGGTCAATCACCATTTGTGATATGGGCGATCTTGACTTGTATGCTGATGGTACGGGTGAGGTTCCTGCCGGCACCAAATGGGGCTTATACAAGCGTCCGGATGGAGTAACTGTTGATTTG
>Ga0247610_10007908_pt1 | contig 10862 bp, 10 predicted proteins | sample 174DNAGHGhighgp2_FD_193483 | JGI IMG/M metagenome (GOLD analysis project Ga0247610, IMG submission 193483) | Sheep rumen microbial communities from Palmerston North, Manawatu-Wanganui, New Zealand - 1742 DNA GHGhigh gp2 | ecosystem: Host-associated > Mammals > Digestive system > Stomach > Rumen... | reverse complement strand
TGTTAAGTTACCACGAGGATCAACAATCTTCGGCAAGTCAATTATGTGAGATTTAGCTTGATTCATATCTCTATAAACGCAACAGACGATAAAATATTATCTGAATGCCCCAGCTAATTACCAGAACGACAAAGATGCATATGAAGAGCATCAGCATGGAAGGCATTTCAGGTAGACGATGCAGCAAGATACCAATAAGCAACTGATGAGTTAAAAATATGGGCATAGTAAGAGAGCCCAAGAACATCATCGGTTTAGACTTCAACCAACGAGAAATGATTCCTTTCTGTTGAGCAAAGACCCAAATCAACGGAATCAACACAAGCCAATACAAGGGAGCATTGCGGAATTTGCTATCGGTATAAGGATAAACCGCCAAGGTAAATACAAGGGCAATCAGCAGCAAAACCTCTGCCCGTCCGCTACCAGGTAAAGCTATATTCCGCTCATACAACCGATGAAGGAGCATTCCCCAATAGAAGTCGACAAAACGAACCAAGGGCGATACATAAAGTATAGCATTGATATGGCCATTAGGTGTCAACCAATAAGTAAAGATATAAGCTAGCAGGATTAACAAAGACAGACTTTTCGACACATAACGATAAGTCCATGGGAACAGCAAATAGCAGAACAACAGGCTTGACAAGAACCATGAGACTGCATTACATGAGAAATACCATTCTGAATCAGGCACCCAGCTTTGAAGTAACAAAAGATTGAGCAAAGCCTTCATATCAAAAGACGAGTGACTCATCAGAAGATAGAAGAACAAACATATTAAGTGTAAGGGATATATCTTACGAATGCGTCGCAAAATAAAGTCGCCATAGTCAAAAGTGCCTTCATGAACTTGCCTACCATAGCCCAACGAACACACAAAGCCGCTAAGCAAAAAGAAAAAAGCAACACCACAGTCACCACCTGCATCAAACGCACGAAAGTCACGATAAGCATAGTGCGACATAAAAATCATCATCATAAAGACGAATCGCAGAGACTGTAGTGTTGCTATCATTTTTTTAGTGTTCAAATTTTGTATATGGGTCGGTTCCCAACACCGTCTTAGCCAAGCGCTTAGCCTTGTCGCGCAGCGCATTGACATCGTCGCCTACCTCACCATAGCAGAGGACAACACCCATGCGGCGTCCTTTGTGTGCTTCGGGTTTTCCGAAGATACGGATTCGGGTGCGGTCTTCCTTCAGCGCATCGACAAAGTTGTAAGGCAGCAGCGAACGGTCTACGGGTGTCTTAGCCTCTGTAGGCGACAGGATGACAGCCGATGCTCCGGCATGCTCCAAATGGATACCGGCAATGGGCAAGCCCAGTACGGCACGTAGATGCAGTTCAAACTCTGAGAGGTTGGTGGTATGACCAAGCGTTACCATACCTGTATCGTGCGGACGTGGAGAGAGTTCGGAGAAAATCACCTCGCCCTGTTTGGTCAGGAAGAACTCAACACCCCAGATGCCAGCACCGGTGAGTGCCTTTGTCACCTTATCAGCCATCATCTGAGCCTGTTTCAGGGCCTCATCGCTAATCTTGTAGGGTTGCCATGACTCGCGATAGTCGCCAGCCTTCTGCACATGTCCGATAGGAGGACAGAACAGTGTTGGCCAGCCATGCTGTTGAGTAACGGTCAGCAGTGTGAACTCAGAGTCGAAGTCGATGAACTCTTCGATAATCACCTCCTTCACATCGCCACGAGAACCCTCCATAGCCTCCTTGAAGGCCTGCTCCAGTTCACCATCGTTATGGACATAGCTCTGACCATGACCTGACGATGACATCAGGGGCTTCACCACGCAGGGGAAACCAATCTCGTCGGCAGCCTTCTTGAACTCATCAAAAGTTTTGGCATAGAAATACTTCGCAGTACGCAGTCCTAACTCCTTGGCAGCGAGGTCACGGATGGCACGACGGTTCATGGTGAAGTTGACGGCACGGGCAGAAGGTACAACCTGGATACCCTGCTCCTCAAACTTAAACAAGCGCTCCGTGCGGATGGCCTCAATCTCGGGTACGATGATGTCGGGCTTATGCTTGTTGACGACAGCCTCGAGAGCATCGCCATCAAGCATTGAGAACACCTCACGCTCGTCAGCCACCTGCATAGCAGGGGCATTGTCATAACGGTCGCAAGCGATAACATACTGGCCGGCACGCATGGCGGCAATAACGAACTCCTTGCCCAGTTCACCTGAGCCTAACAAAAGAATCTTCTTCATCTGTTCTTATACATGTTTTCGTAATACTTCTGATAATCGCCAGAGGTGACATTGTCCAGCCACTCTTGGTTGTCCAGGTACCAACGGACAGTCTTCTCGATGCCCTCCTCGAACTGGAGCGATGGTTCCCAACCCAGTTCCTTCTGCAACTTCGACGAGTCGATGGCATAGCGCAGGTCGTGACCGGCACGGTCGGTAACGAAGGTAATGAGATCCATATCTTCGCCCTCCTTGCGGCCAAGCAGACGGTCGACGGTCTTAATAACCACCTTGATGATGTCGATGTTCTTCCACTCGTTGAAGCCGCCTATGTTATAAGTGTCGGCAATCTTGCCCTCATGGAAAATCAGGTCGATGGCACGCGCATGGTCCTCAACAAACAACCAGTCACGCACATTCTCTCCCTTGCCATAAACCGGCAGCGGCTTGCGATGACGGATGTTATTAATGAAGAGCGGTATTAATTTCTCTGGGAACTGATAGGGGCCATAGTTGTTCGAGCAGTTGGTGACTACAACGGGCATACCATAGGTATCGTGGAAAGCACGCACAAAGTGGTCGCTTGATGCCTTGGATGCACTGTAAGGAGAGTGCGGATTATACTTCGTGGTCTCCAGGAAGAACTTGTCACCGTAGGCCAGATGGTGCTCTGCGCTTGAAGCCGTCGTTGTGAAGGGCGGCTCAATGCCCTCAGGATGCGTCAGCTCCAAGGCGCCGTAGACCTCGTCGGTCGAGATATGGTAAAACCGCTTGCCCTCGTACTTCTCAGGCAGTGACTCCCAATAGATTTTGGCTGCCTGCAACAGCGACAGCGTACCCATCACGTTGGTCTGAGCGAAGGTGAAGGGGTCCTTGATGCTACGATCAACATGGCTCTCGGCAGCCAGGTGAATGATGCCATCGACCTTCTTGTCCTGCATCAGCTTGTAGAAGGCATCGAAGTCGCAGATATCCATCTTTACAAACTCATAGTTGGGCTTGTCCTCAATATCTTTCAAGTTTGCCAGATTGCCAGCATACGTCAACTTGTCGAGGTTAATGATGTGATACTCAGGGTACTTGTTCACAAACAAGCGCACCACATGGCTTCCAATAAAGCCTGCGCCGCCAGTAATTACAATTGTACGTTTCATATTTATTTCGTTTTTCGTTATCTTCCTAATGTTATAACTTCACAATCCTTAAATTCCCTGCCATCAATGGTCAGGCGTATCAGTGTGCGCTCCTTGTGCCACCCTTGCAGGCCTGCGGCACCGGGATTGATGTGCAGCATGTTCAGGGTTTTGTCAAACTTCACCTTTAATATATGTGAGTGCCCTGCCACAAACAACTGCGGCGGATTGGCATAGAGCATGGAGCGCACAGAGTAGTCATAGTTGCCGGGATAGCCACCGATATGCTTGATGAGCACATCGACATCCTCGCACTTGAAACGGTTCAGTTCGCGATACATCAGACGAAGGTCGCCGCCGTCACAGTTGCCACAGACCGCACGGAACGGACGGAAAGCCTCAAACTTCTCGGCCACCTCCACACTACCTATGTCACCCGCATGCCATATCTCGTCACACGGCTCGAAATAGTGCAGATATTTCTCGTCCCAATACGAATGGGTGTCGCTGATGATACCTATCTTCTTCATAGTTCAAAACGCTTACGTATGAAGTCAGCAATCAATTTCTCAGTATCTTCAAGACCTAAAATGCTGGAGTCTATACAGAGGTCGTAGCTCTCGGCAGTTCCCCACTTCTTACCTGTATAATAGTTATAGTAAGTAGCTCTACGACCTTCTTCATGCAAGATGAAACGCTTAGCCTGCTGAGGAGTGACCTGACGTCGCTCCATCAGTTTCCCAATACGATAGCGCATAGAGGCAGTAATAAATACCTTCACCACATTGGGCATGTCGCGCAACACATAATCTGCACAGCGCCCCACAAAGACACAGCTACCCTCCGATGCCGCCTTACGGATGGCATCGCTCTGGAATTGGAACAGACTTTCTTGCGAGAAGTTTGATTTATAGAGGTTACCACCACTCAGATGCAACGTCTGTATATTCAACAGACTACGCAGAAATCCCTTCTTCTCGTCATTCTGCTCGAAGAATTTTTCACTGAATCCACTCTCCTTAGCAGCAAGATTCAGCAACTCGCGGTCATAATATTTGGCATTAAAGTCCGTTGCCAACATCCGAGCGATGTCGTGACCGCCACTACCCAGTTGGCGTCCCACACAAATGATTACATGCTTATCTGCCATAGTCTCTTATTTGCTTTTCTCTTTAAATTTCTTCATATACCACCATAATATAGGAAGCGTCATTGAAAACGAACAGAAGTCGCTGGCTGGCATAGCATACCATACGCCATCCAACTGCCAAAACATCGGAAATACGAAAGCCATCGGCAACAACATGAACAGTTGGCGCGACAGCGACAAGAAGATAGATATCTTCACCTTGCCGATGCATTGGAAAAAGTTGGTAATAACTGCTTGCGTACCCACAACGAAAAATACCAGCATATCGAGCACAATACCCCGAGCAGCTAATTTCATCAGTGTCTCGTCGGCAGTAAAGATACGCGCTATCTGCATCGGGAATAGCATTGACAGCGCCCACCCCACCAGCAGAATACTTGTAGCACATGCTATGGCAATGAAAAGACAGCGCAACATGCGGTCATACTTCTCTGCGCCATAGTTGTAACCCACAATGGGTTGCATACCTTGACAGACCCCCATCACAAACATGAAAAACATCATGACCACAGAGTTAGCAATAGAGTAAGCACCCACCGCCATATCTCCGCCATAGTGCACAAACTGGTTATTCATAAAGATAACGATGACGCACGATGTCGACTGCATCAGGAATGGTGAGATACCAATAGCAATAATATTACGCACCAATTCCTTCCTCAACTTATAAATGCCACGTTTCAAGTGCAGTATCTCGCTCTGGTCGCTAAACTGCCACATCTGCCAGCATAGTGCCAACGACTGCGATACTACCGTAGCCAAAGCCGCACCTCGGATGCCCCATCGGAACCACCACACAAAGGCGATAATCAGCAAGATATTACAACCTACCGTAAACAGCGTAGCATACATGGCATGGCGTGGCTTGCCGGCAGCACGCAGCACAGCATTCATACCGAAATACATGTGTGTCACCACATTACCAGCCAGAATGACCTCCATAAACTCACGGGCATAAGGCAACGTAACATCCGAGGCACCGAAGAAACGTAAAATCGGGTCCAGGAAAATGAGACATACCAGCATGAACGCGAGTCCCACAATGAGGTTCAGCGTCACGGTATTGCCCAACAGCTGCTGAGCTCGTTTGTAGTCGCGCTGGCCCAGTTTCACGGAAATACACGTAGAGGAGCCAACACCTATGGCGGCACCAAAGGCGGCGCTGAGGTTCATAAAGGGAAATGTGATGCCAAGTCCGGCAATAGCCTCAGGACCTACCACCTGACCAATAAAAGCGCGATCAATAATATTGTATAGCGACGACGCCGACATGGCCACAATGGCAGGCATGGCATACTGCATCAGCAGTTGTCCCACCGGCTTCGTCCCTAATTCTAAAGTTGCTTGTTTATTGTCCATATATAAATAATGTGCAAAATTACAGCTATTTCTTCTAATAGCCAAAAAAAAGATTAAATTCTTTTGTTTTGTGCCAACATATTTGTACCTTTGTAACTCTTAACGATAATCATCATGATGAAACAGTTGCTACTGGCACTTGTCTTACTGCTGCTCATTTTCCCTGTGCTGTGTGGTGCAAAATCACCATACACCAACGAGCGTGTCAAGTACAAGAATGGTCCTGCGTTCATCTATCGTCTTTACCTTGCCGACAAAAAGGGAAGTTCCTATTCGCTCAACCATCCCTCCCGTTTCTTGTCACGACGCAGCATAGAGCGCCGAAAGCGTCAGCATTTGTCCGTCGACAGTACGGACATGCCCGTTAGCGACCGCTACCTGCGCCTCATTGAGCAACAGCCTGTCAGCATCATCGGCAAGAGCCGTTGGCAAAACACCGTGTTGGTACGGATGAAGGACAGCACCATTATCCATCAGCTGGAACAGCTCAAATGCGTCACTGCCAGTAAACTGGTATGGATATCCCCCGATTCCGTCACTCCCACAGCAACAAAGACGCCTTACCACAACCGCTTTGAAGAGCGCGACAGTGCAGGGGGCATTCTCTATGGCAAAAACGACAACCAGATACGGCTATTACAGGGACACCGCCTGCATCAGATAGGTCTGAGGGGCGAGGACATGATGATAGCAATCATTGACGGAGGCTTCAAGAATGTAAACCGTATTTCTGCCTTCCAACAGATAGACATCCGTGGCTATCAAGACTTTGTCACTCCTGCATCGCCTAACATCTTTGCTGAGACAGACCACGGCACCAAGGTTCTCTCAGCCATGGCCATCAATAGCCCCTACTTTTACATTGGCACAGCACCGAAAGCATCCTACTGGCTACTACGCAGTGAAGACCAGCAGACCGAGCAAGAAGTAGAAGAAGACTATTGGGCGATGGCGGCAGAGTTCGCCGACTCAGTAGGCTGCGACCTGATCAACTCTTCGTTGGGCTATCATGAGTACGACCACCCATGGATGTCTCACAAGCTCCGTCAGCTTGATGGACACAGCGCCTTTATCAGCCGTTCAGCATCCTTCCTTGCCTCTAAAGGTATTATCCTTGTCAATTCTGCTGGCAACTCAGGGATGGGACCTTGGAAGAAAATTGGTGTACCTGCTGATGCCGACAATATTCTCACCGTGGGAGCCATCACCGACGACAAGCCCTACCATGTAGCGCCATTCAGTTCTGTTGGCCCATCACAGGACGGTCGCATCAAGCCTGATGTAATGGCTATTGGCGCCCCTGTATTTCTGGTCAACGGTCGCGGTGTTATCATGGAAGATATGGGGACATCGTTCTCTGCTCCGACCATCTGTGGTCTGGTCGCCTGTCTGTGGCAAGGCCTTCCCCACAAGAGTGCTATCGACATTCTCCGTCTCATCCGCGAGAACAGCGACAACCACGAGAATCCCGATAACATCTATGGCTATGGGGTACCCAACTTCTGGCGAACATACATGAAGGGGAAAGCAGAATATAATGAGTATAAAAAGGATGAGTGACAATCGCTATAGTCTCCGCCAACTGAACCTCATGGTGCGCGACGCCATTGAGATGCATCTGTCTGATGAATACTGGGTAGAAGCCGAACTGTCAGAGTGTCGTGAGCGTGGCGGTCATTGCTACATGGAACTCATCGAGAAGGAGGAAGACAGCAATACCCCCGTTGCACGAGCCTCAGCCAAGTGTTGGCGACAGACCTGGCAGATGTTGCAACCTCACTTTGAACACGTCACTGGTCAGCCGCTCCATGCCGGTCTGAAGGTATTGCTACGTGTCTATCCACAGTATCACGAAGCATACGGTTTCTCTTGGATTGTCACCGACATCGACCCCACCTACACGATTGGCGACATGGCTCGCAAGCGTCAGGAGATTATCCGCCAACTGAAGGAAGAAGGTGTCTTCGACCTGCAGCGTGAGTTGTGCATTCCACTGTTTGCCCAGCGTATTGCCGTCATTTCCGCTGCTGGTGCAGCAGGCTATGGCGATTTCTGTCGACAGTTGGAAGAAAACGAGTATGGCTTTCAGTTCGAGGTCACCCTCTTCCCTGCGATTATGCAGGGTGAACAGGTAGAGAGCGCTATCATCAATGCGCTGGAGCAAATCTATTCTCTCACCTCTCAACCCTCGCCCCTCGCCTCTCAATTTGACATCGTCGTCATCATCCGTGGTGGTGGAGCTACTGCCGACCTCAGCGGCTTCGACACACTGGCACTGGCTGAACATGTAGCCCAATTCCCATTGCCTATCATCACTGGCATCGGCCACGACCGTGATGAGAGCATCCTCGATATGGTTAGCAACACACGCGTCAAGACACCTACGGCAGCTGCTGCCCTGCTCATCGATAACTTGCGCCAGGTACAGACACGCATTGACGATGCCCAACAGCGTATCAACATGGCTATCAGTCAGCGTCTTGCCAACCACAAGTCACGACTGGCAACACTCCAAGCACTCATTCCTGCCCTTGTTCAGCGCATGTTGGGCAACACCCGCCATCGCATCGACCTGCTGGAGAGTCGGCTGCCTGTTGCCATCGAACGCATCATGACCAATCAGAAGCACAAGCTCAGTCAGATAGAATTGCTGCTCCAGGGTTACGACCCGCAACGGCTCCTTAGTCGCGGCTATAGCATCACACTGCACAATGGCCGTGCAGTACGTGACCCGCAGCAGCTAAAGGCTGGCGACGAGATAGAGACACGCGTTGAGAAAGGAACGATACGGTCAGTGGTTAAGAATGAAGAATGAAGAGTTAAGAGTTAAGAAAGATACAATGAACGACGAAATGAAATATGAAGAGGCATTGGCTCAGTTGGAGACCATTGTCCGCAAGATGGAGGCTAACGAACTGGATATAGACGAAATCGCTGCGCAGCTGAAGACTGCACAGCGACTCATCAAATTATGTCGTGACAAACTCACAAAAACCGAGGCCGAACTATTAGAAGAACAGTCCGATGGTCAGTGAGTGGAACTGAGGATTCTCCACCCCATTTTCCGACTTGCTTTTCAGCACACTCATGGGTGAGTACTTACAATACAGGCCCAAGTCGCCATACTTCAGAATACCCATGAAGTCTATCGTTACAGGACGCTGACCAATACCTTTGGTACTCGTCTCAGTATCCACATCGCCGTCTGTCCACTCATTGAGAATACGGCCACGCACGTTGAAGTTGACCACAGGACCCAGTGAGAAACTAGCCTTACTGTTTCTACCCAATTTCTGTGTAAAGAGGAAAGGCACGGACAGGCTGAAGATACGAATCTTGCTGGAGGTCTCGCTGACATTGGCTGGATACTCGCCAAAGACAACAACATCATCAGCATTCTTGCTGATTACGTTATCCTTGGGGACCGTATAGTTGCGCCAGTCACACCACAAACCGACAGAATAGGTTTGCAAGGCCTTCTTGGGGGTATAACAATAACGCAGTCCAATCATCCACTCCCACGATCTGAAGGTAGCAAAGCCGTGCCCCTGAGGAGTATTGGTCGGGATGGCCCAACCATAACCCAGGTCTACCACGATGCCATTCTTGTCGTCTGTTACCGTTTTCTTGATTATCTTGGTGGTGGAGTTCTTGATAGATACCGTTGACTCATACTGGAAGCGCTCATCACCCTCCTTACCAGAAACTTTCACTTTCTGTATCGAGTCGTTGGTCATCACCGTCACCCTTTGCGGGTTGTTGAATACAACAGTGTCATTCATCTCTGCAGCGTTTGCTCCTGTGCAAGCTGTCAACACTGCCATCATCAATATTTTTCTCATGTTCTCTTTTAATATTATAATGTTGGTTTTACGGGTATGATATTCCCCTTGTCGTCGAAGGTCAGGCGGTCTATGCACACCTCGCGGTTATAGCCGGCGCTCCAGTCGAGCTTAGCACCCCGAGGGCGCTGGAAGCGGTGATAGACGATATACCATTCATCGGTACCGGGTTTCTGGACGACAGCATGGTGGCCAGTGCCAAATATCTGCTTATTGTTGTCGCGCTTCAGAATGATGGTTTTCTCAGCAGCTTTTACAGATTGTCCGTTACGTACCAATGCCGTTGGCGAATCACTGATGGCATAGCGCACACGGTAGTTTTTCGAACGCGTATCATTCTCCGACCATGTAAAGTAGTATTTGCCGTCACGATAGAACACATAGGCACCCTCGTTGTAGTTATAACGCTGTTTCTCGCTACGTGGAATAATAACCTGCGGTTCCTTGAAACTCGTCATATCGTTGTTCAACTCAGCAACAATCAGCGTACCATTACCCCAATACAGGTAGTATTTTCCCGTCTGAGGGTCTTGGAAGACATCAGGGTCTATCGTGGCACCTCCATGCTTCATCACAGCCAAGTCTTTAGCAACGATGGGACGGCCTAAGGCATCCTTGAACGGACCATTGGGATTGTCACTGACAGCTACTCCTATCTGTCCCTCACCCACGAAGTAGTAGAAGTACTTCCAGCGCGCTTTCTTGCCCTTCTTCGCCATGTTGCGCTCAATGATGCAAGGAGCCCACGCCTTGCGCTTAGCCCACTGGCAATCTGTCGCCAAGTCCAGAATGACGCCCTCATACTGCCAGTTCTTCAGGTCTGTCGACGAATAGCAGCGGAAGTCGTGGTTGTCCCAGTTCTCCTGACCATCGGTGGTAGGATACAGATAGTATTTCTGGTCGCGCTCCGACCACAGCACCTCAGGGTCGGCATACAGTCCTTCAATGACGGGATTCTGCTTGTTGGGAATCATCGTGGCTAACTCATAGCCGTCACTCCAGGCCTGCAGGCGCTCATACTCTTCCTTTGTCAATCGCAGGAAGGAGCCGTGCTGGGGTGCATTGACACCTTCGATGTTGCGCGGCTTCTGGAAGTTGCGCATATTCTTGTCAGCCGTACAGAGACGGTAGTTACGCGGGCGCGACGAATATTCTATATAGCCTATCATCC
>Ga0247610_10007907_pt1 | contig 10862 bp, 8 predicted proteins | sample 174DNAGHGhighgp2_FD_193483 | JGI IMG/M metagenome (GOLD analysis project Ga0247610, IMG submission 193483) | Sheep rumen microbial communities from Palmerston North, Manawatu-Wanganui, New Zealand - 1742 DNA GHGhigh gp2 | ecosystem: Host-associated > Mammals > Digestive system > Stomach > Rumen ... | reverse complement strand
GTGGCTTCTCACACATCATTGGTTTAGACAGAGGTGAGCGTCATCTGCTCTATCTCTCACTTATAGACCTGAAGGGTAATATCGTTAAGCAAATGACTCTCAATGAAATCATCAATGAGTACAAAGGCATAACTTATAGGACCAACTACCACGATTTGCTAGTCAAGCGTGAAGGAGAACGTACAACAGCGCGTCGCAGTTGGGACACCATTGAGAATATCAAGGAACTTAAAGATGGTTATCTGAGTCAAGTCATACATATCATTTCCAAAATGATGGTGGAATACAACGCCATAGTAGTTCTTGAAGACCTAAATACGGGATTTATGCGTGGCCGGCAGAAAATAGAACGTCAGGTTTATGAAAAGTTCGAGAAGATGCTCATAGACAAACTCAACTGTTATATAGACAAACAGGCAGATCCGAATACTGTTGGCGGACTTCTCCATCCAATCCAACTCGCTAACAAATTTGAGAGCTTCCGCAAATTGGGCAAGCAAAGTGGCTGTCTTTTCTATATCCCTGCATGGAATACCAGTAAGATAGATCCTGTGACAGGATTTGTCAACCTGTTTGATACTCGCTACGAGACTCGAGAAAAAGCACGCGTGTTCTTTTCCAAATTCCAAAGCATTCGTTTCAATGTCGAAAAAGACTGGTTTGAGTTCGCTTTTGACTATGATGACTTCACGACCAAAGCAGAAGGAACACGAGCCCAATGGACGCTCTGCACTCACGGAACACGAATACGCACATTCCGCAATCCTCTAAAGAATAATCAATGGGACGATGAGGAGCTTTTGCTGACAGATGCCTTCAAACAACTCTTTGATAAATATGATATAGACATTAACGGCAACTTGAAAGAAGCCATCAATCGACAAACGGATGCACAGTTCTATAAGGAGTTGATGGGACTCATGAAACTATTGTTGCAAATGCGGAATAGCAGGACGAACTCGGAAGTGGACTATTTGCTGTCACCAGTTGCCGACGAGCGTGGCCATTTCTTTGACAGTCGTGATAATATCGCGACTCTACCCGACAATGCAGATGCCAACGGCGCCTACAATATTGCTCGTAAAGGTATGTGGGTCATTCGTAAAATACAAGAATCAAAAGAGGGTGAAAAATTGTCATTAGCTATTTCTAACAAAGAATGGCTCCAATTCGCTCAAACTAAGCCTTATCTTGATGATTGATGGAAGAAGACTATATATCCATTTCAACCCTGAATGACTTCATATTTTGTCCGTATTCCATATACCTGCACAACGTATATGAGAATACGGACGAAAGTCTTTTCCATGCTAAGCCTCAGGCCCAGGGACGTATCGCTCACAAACCAGTTGATGAGAAAAAAAGTAGCACACGTAATGATATTTTTCAAGCTCTGCCTGTTTATTCTGAGAAATATAGGTTAATGGGGAAAATAGACATATATAAGTCAAAAGAGAAATATCTCATAGAACGAAAATATCAACTTCGTCAGATATATCAAGGACAGATTTATCAACTATGGGCTCAGATGTTCAGTTTACAGGAAATGGGATTTGAAGTAGAACACATAGCTTTCTATGAAATCTCAACCAAACGAATAGTTCCAATGAATCTTCCAACACATGAAGATATACTCAGATTTGAACATTTCCTAAAATCATTTCGTAACTATGATCCCCTCTTGCCCTTTATTCCTAACATAAACAAATGTCGTCATTGTGTTTATTGTAACCTTTGCGACAAGACTACTGAAGACAATGTTTACTAGTAAGGACGTACAATACAGAACCATATTCGTTATAAATTGTATAAAAGACAGGAACCTTCGCGTTAGTAACGGCGAACTTCTTCTTGAGGAGAGTTCGGAGAAGAAGACTCTCACAAAAATGCCCTTTCAGAAGATTTTGGCATTATTCATCATTGGTCATATATCCATAACCACACCACTTATAGAGAAATGCAAAAAATTCAACGTAGCTCTTATTGTTGTCAAACAAAATCTGCGTCCAGTATTCTATTGGGCAGATAGCGCAGAAGCAAACTTCCTCCTTCGTCAGAAACAGCATCTATTGCCCATAGAAGATTTACGAATAGCTAAGAGTATACTCTCCAATAAGATTCAGAATCAAATCACATTGCTCCATAATACCAGGCGAAAAGACGAACTCACTCAAAAAGCTGTGCATACTTGTGATGAATGTCTAAGTAGAATACCTAATGAACAAGATTATCATACTTTGATGGGTTACGAGGGATTGGCTTCCAAGGCATTCTTCTTAGCCTACTTTCAAGACTTGCATTGGAAAGCCCGCTGTCCTCGAGCTAAATGTGATCCGATAAATGTAACATTAGATATTGGCTACACAATACTTTTCAACCTTATTGAATGTTTCTTGCGAATGTTTGGGTTTGATTTATACATTGGAGTATTTCATCGGCTTTGGTTCAAACGCAAGTCACTTGTTTGTGATGCTATGGAGCCATTCAGATGTATTATAGACCGGACAACCAGAACAGCCTTTCACCGTAAACAGTTCTCAGTAACAGACTTTACAGTAGAAAAAGGTGAATACAAACTCAAGAGAGAGTTATCACTGGATTATTACAAAGTATTTGTCGAAACTCTCATGACTTACAAGATGACCATTTTCCTTTATATTCAATCCTATTACCGAGCTTTTATGCGTAATGCTTCAACAGATTCATACCCACATTTTGACATCTCATCATGATTATTATTAGCTATGACATAAAGGAAGATAAAGTTCGCAGTAAGTTTGCGAAGTTGTTGGAGAAGAATGGAGCTATTCGTCTGCAATATTCTGTATATGAGTTTAACAATACGAAGCGAATCTCAGATACTCTACTTCTAAAGATCGAGCAGTTTGCTAAGGCTTTCACCGGAGCTGACAGCGTTATTATTTTAGAGGGAAATGCCATCAAACTTAAGAAATATGGTAATGCTATCCATCGAGATCAAGATGTAGTGTTCCTCTAAAACAGACATTGTGTAGTATTTCTTCTTACTGTTAATGTTATGTATTCATATCCAACTATATACAACATAGTAGATATATAGGGGGATGTTCTCTTAACGTTTTTAAACACGATATTCTTGTTGAAATCTTTTAATAATAAACTATTTATCCCTACATTTGCATCGCATTTCAATAATGCAGGGGCTATAAGCCATCAATAATTTCTACTACTGTAGATTATTACGCGGTAGATATTGCCCATTGTGAGGCTATAAGCCATCAATAAATTCTACTACTGTAGATGGACTGGAAGCCCCCCGACGCCCCACGGCGGGCTATAAGCCATCAATAATTTCTACTACTGTAGATGGACTGGAAGCCCCCCGACGCCCCACGGCGGGCTATAAGCCATCAATAATTTCTACTACTGTAGATAACTTACACCGAGATAGAGAAGAAAAACGGCTATAAGCCATCAATAATTTCTACTACTGTAGATTTGTAAAGAACAAGCAACTAACTATTTGGCTATAAGCCATCAATAATTTCTACTACTGTAGATCGAAATAGAATCGGCCATCAAGGTTTACGGGCTATAAGCCATCAATAATTTCTACTACTGTAGATTTTTCAGCGTTAACAACGCAAGCAACGGCTATAAGCCATCAATAATTTCTACTACTGTAGATCGGGGGTCGTACCTTGTGCGACGTTTTCGGGCTATAAGCCATCAATAATTTCTACTACTGTAGATGGAAAGTGGCGCACCGAAGCCCTCAAAGGGCTATAAGCCATCAATAATTTCTACTACTGTAGATTTGGCAAGAAATCAAAGGCTATCGCCTGAAATTGATTCCAAAATCAAACTCCCTACGGTCGGAAATACTTAAAAGATTTTGCCGCTTGCGGCTTAGATTTTGAAATAGATTTTGAAAGATTTCCCGCCGCAGGCGGTCCCCCCCAAAAAATATATGAGGCTGCAAGCCGCCCCCCGAAAATATGTTTTGCAGCATAAATACCAAAATAGTTGCTAAAATGTTTGGAGGATAAAAGAAAATACCTTACCTTTACCCCCTCCGCAAACAATAAAAAGCCACAAAGGGACAATGGAAAAAATCAAAGTTTCACAAGACACTCTTTACAGTTATCTCACCGAGCATAGCGTGAAATTGGTGAGGTTGGCGGAGCTGGTTGGTATCTCTGGCGCATCTATGACATCATGCTTTAAGCATCAGATAATTAACGGTGGAAACCGCCGCTCGTTTACGCCAAAGACCATAGACAAACTTAATGCCGCTTTGGAGCAGGTGGCTGACAATCTGAGAAGTTGCGTGCTCACTTTCGGTAGCGACCAAGTGTTTACAAATCAACGCGGTATAACCTATGACCCCGCGTTGGTCGAACCGATAAAGCAGATTGGTGAATGGTTGAATCTGACGGCAATGGTACAACGTGTTCTTGGGTGGAATCAGGATAAAAAGGAAAACACACTTGTATCCCCGTCATCAAAGAACTATGGCAATATTACAAAGAAAGATGCCGACCGCATCAATACCGAACTGCTATCTGTGGCCGGTGTTCTCTCCAGTTATGAGGTAGTACCAGACTCCGAATCATCCTCCTCATCTGAGTAATTCATAATTCACAATTCATAATGTATAGTTGACCCGCTGGCATCTGCTGGGCTATAAGCCATCAATAATTTCTACTACTGTAGATGTTAATATCCCCACGTGTTTTTAAAGTCGGCTATAAGCCATCAATAATTTCTACTACTGTAGATTTAGTACTGATGCTTAAAGACATACCTAAGGCTATAAGCCATCAATAATTTCTACTACTGTAGATATATTCCAAACTTACACCCAAAACAAAAAGACTCATTTTCAGGTATCGTATGCGAAGAGTGTTTTTTCGCTTTAGCAATCATTTTATCCCCCATTTCTTCTTCTCTTCACATTAAATGTAGTACCTTTGCGCTCAATATGGCCGTTGCGACGGTTGTGACATCAACACAAAGTATAAACTAAAGACACAGAACGATGTATAAATACAACCCAGACAGCTATCTTCTTTACGGGACGTCAAAGAGCCCGCGCCCGAGTTTTCCCATTCGCATCCGTGTGGTCATGACCGAGGCGGTGAAGGGCTCCGTTCTCAGCAGCGCTGCCCAGAGAGCCATCAGGCGCTATCCCTATTTCGCCGTTCGCGTGGAGGTGGACGCTTCAGGCAGCTATGTGCTGCAGCCTAACGAGCAGCCCGTTGTCGTGTGCCCCACACAGAAGAAGAATCCCGCCCTCGGTTCGGCAGAGGCGAACGGCCACCTGTGCTTCATAGATTATGTGGGCTGCGACATCTTCTTCAACATCCACCACTCTCTGACGGGTGCCGCCGGAATGCTGGAGTGGGTCAAGACCACCCTCTACGAGTATGTCTGCGAAGCCTACGGCGTCAAGCCCGACAGCGAGGGCATCCGTCTGGCCGATTCGCCGCTGCTGCCGGGCGAGACGGCCTACCCCGACGCGGCCTCGCTGCCCGACGTGAAGATCACGTTGCCATTTTCCGACCGCGAGGCACATTACTTCCAGAAGGATTATGTCATAGGAGCCCTCTGCCCCTTCTACACGCCGCAGTACTACACCTTCGACATCGAACAGGAGGCGCTGCTGTCCTATGCCCGTGAACACGGCGGCACGCCCGCCAGCGTGCTGTCTGTGCTGATGATGAAAGCCGCCGACATGGTGCTGCCGCAGAAGGCCGCTACCATCGTTGCCGGCATCACGCACAACTTCTGCGACGACCTGGGCTGTCCCAATTCCTACCGCGACCTGGTGAAGCTGCTGTATGTCCCCTACACCCGAGATATGGCCTCATGGTCCATGGACGCGTTGTCAGCCTTCACGCGCAAGACGATGGCCGAGCAGCGCACACCCGAGAATGCTGCCGCCGAGCTGCGGCGCGTGGTGGCCGACTACGAGGTCACGGACACGCTACCCACGCTGGCCGACAAACGCAAATATAATATGACGCACGCACGCTATGTCAGCCAGCCCCGTGCCACGTTCAACATCAGCTACGTTGGCCACCAACAATGGGGAGGGCTGGAGCCCTATGTTCGTGCATCCTACACCCTAGCCGAAGGGCATTTCTTGCTGGAAGTGTTGAATGTCGGCCAGCTTTTCTGCGTCAGCTTCTTCCTGGTGACCCCCGGCCACAAGTACATCCGCAGCTTCCGCCAGGCGCTCGATGCCGAGCACATCCCCTACACCATCAACGGCCCCTTCAAGAAGCACCTGCCAGGCGTGGTGTTGCCGAATCAATAACTCAAAAAAACATCCATCATGAGCATCATAGAATTCTTACTCCTCTACCTTGCCGTCATCGCAAATTCGCCATCGGCATCCCCATCATTATAATGCTGCAGGTAGCCCTCATCGGCTACATCACCTACAGCATCGGAGACTAAGGGACGAATGGTGAGGGGGCTATAGGCCATCAATAATCGAATCATAAGGTCACTCCGGCGAGTGAATCGTTAAAAAACTATAGATTTCCGCAAACTCTATCAAGTTATTGCGGAAATCTTTGTATTTTTGCCGCAATGAAAGAGACGCGGAGACAAATATCAGCATTCTTTTTGTTGGCAGTATTCCTGCCGATGCTGGCTTTGTCGTCACTTCATATCCACGAAGCTCCACAGGCAATTGACACAGAATGTAGTGACTGCGTGCACCATAATTGTCATGGCCATCTTACGGCTATTGCGACATGGGCGCACGAATGTGTGCTGTGCCAGTTTCTGACGTTGCCGATGTTCGTGGCAGTTATACTTGCTGTCACGGTGTATATTAATGTATGTAAGAAATTCCGTGCCCAGACTTTATGCATTTGTCATAGAGCCTGCTGTGGCACAATTGTAACCAGGGGGCCTCCGACCTTCTGATTTCACACTAAACAAATTACATACATTTTTAATATTCTATTATTCAATCAAATATGAAAGCAAAACACTTTGTTTTGCTGCTGTTGTGTATATGTACAACTGTGGCTGCACAGAATAATGAAGATTCTACTGATGTTTTTTTCCGACATCTGAATCTGAACGAAGTGACTGTGACGGGCGTTACGGGCAACACAAAACTGAAAAACGCAACGGCCCCCGTGATAATTATATCACCTCAAGAGTTAAGGGCAACAGCCTCGACAAATATCATTGATGCGATTGCTCACCAGCCGGGAATCAGCCAACTGACTACGGGCGGCAGTATTTCGAAGCCAATCATCCGCGGGTTGGGTTACAATCGTGTGGTGGTGATGAGCGAAGGCGTCAGGCAGGAGGGTCAGCAGTGGGGCGACGAGCACGGCGTAGAAGTTGACGGGAACAGCGTCGGTTCGGTGGAGATTCTGAAGGGCCCCGCCTCGCTGATGTATGGCTCTGATGCTATGGCAGGTGTGGTTATCCTTCATCCTCAGCCTACCCTTGTAGAAGGTGAAATACGAGCCAATGTCGGTTCTGAATATCAGACCAACAACGGTCTTTTCGGTTATAGTTTGTCAGTGGCAGGCAACAAACGGGGCTTTGTGTGGGATGCCCGATTCAGTGGCAAAATGGCCCATGCTTATAAGAACCCGTATGACGGCTACGTACCTGGCTCGCAGTTCCGTGAGTGGGCCGGACGATTGATGCTTGGTGTCAATAAATCATGGGGAAACTCGCGGTTGACGGCCTCGGTCTATCACCTGACGCCAAGCATTGTCGAAGGCGAGCGCAACGAAACAACGGGCGAGCTGGAATATGCAGAGGGTTGGACGGGTCATCAATACAGCAAAACACTACCCTTCCAGCAGGTGAAACACTACAAAGCCGTATGGGACAACACGCTGAACCTCTCGTCGGGTTATCTCAAAGCAATCATAGGCTACCAGCAAAACCAACGTCAGGAATATGAGAACAGTGAGGGTGAGTACGAGTTGTATTTCAAGATGCACACCCTGACCTATGACCTACGCTATGTGACTGACGAATTCGGTGACGGTTGGAAACTTTCCACAGGCATCGGCGGCATGTACCAGAAGTCGGACAACAAGGGCGAGGAATACTTGATTCCCGACTACCGGCTGTTTGACTTTGGCATCTACGCAACTGTCATGAAGACATTCGGCGACCGCTGGACGTTGAGCGGTGGTATTCGCTATGATCATCGCCGTCTGCACGGTTACGCATTAGAGGAGGACGGTGCCTTGCGTTTCGCGGATTTTTCTCGCCATTTCAATGGTTTGACGGGCAGCTTAGGCACCGTATTCCAAATTAATGATAACTTAAGCCTTAAGCTCAACCTCGCCCGCGGCTTCCGCACACCAAATATGAGCGAGCTGGCATCGAATGGTGTTCACGAAGGAAGCATTCGCTATGAAGTAGGTAGTCAGCAGTTGAAAGCCGAATACAGTCTGCAAGCGGACCTCGGACTTGATTTCAGCTCACGCTTTATTTCGGCACAAGTGGCCCTCTTTGCAAATCGAATCAACAACTACATCTTTATTAAAGGTGATAACCGGAAGATTTCCGTTGACGATATGGATTATCCTGTCTATGCCTACACTCAAGGAGATGCCCGACTGTTGGGCTTCGAGGCTGGAGTAGATGTCCACCCCATCCACTCTGTCCATTTCTCCAACACGTTCTCCTACGTTGATGCTCAATTACTTCACCAGCCAAAGGACTGCAAGTATATTCCCTTCACGCCAGCACCCAAATGGACATCGGAGTTGAAGTGGGAACTGCTTCACCACTCGCACAGCACAATGAGTCATCATCATACTGCAAATGCAGTTCATCGCTCCCCGTTCAACAACCTCTACATAGCCGCAACTCTCGACTGCTATCTGAAGCAGACGCACATCTACAGCGCCGACAATACAGAGACGGCAACCCCAGGATATGTCCTGCTCAACCTCTCGGCAGGCACCGATGTTCAGATAAAAGGCAAGAAGATTGCCGAATTGTATGTCACAGCCGACAATTTGCTTAACAAGGGTTACCAAAGTCATCTGAGCCGACTGAAATATGCAGCAGTGAATGTGATTACGGGCCGTCGTGGAGTCTATAACATGGGACGTAACATCACATTCAAGGTCGTGATGCCCATAGCGTTTTAAATCTCAATAAATCATAAATCCCAAGGCAAATTAATCATGCTTTGGAATTTTATGTGTATATTTGCCACAGATTTTTAAGAAACGCATCAAAAACAACTAACAAATACAACTATGGCTAAGATTTATGATTTCAAGGCTCTGACGAGCAAGGGAAAGGAACTGGATTTCGCTCAGTTCGAAGGTAAGGTGCTGCTCATCGTCAACACCGCCAGCAAGTGTGGCTTCACACCTCAGTTCAAGGGGCTAGAGGAAATGAACCAGAAATATAGAGATCAGGGATTGGTTATAATCGGCTTCCCCTGCAACCAGTTCAAGGAGCAGGATCCGGCTGAAGACAGCAAGATCGAGGAGTTCTGCCAGTTGAACTACGGCGTGACATTCCAGATCATGAAAAAAGGAGATGTCAACGGCCCCGAGGCTCAGCCCATCTTCGAGTATCTGAAATCACAGGCCCCCACAGAAGAGTACAACGGTCTGAAGGCCAAAGCCGCCAAAGCCCTCTTCAAGACCATCAGCAAGAGCGTGGAGAAGGACAGCGACATCAAGTGGAATTTCACCAAGTTCCTTATCTCGAAGGACGGCACAATAGTCAAGCGTTATGCTCCCACTACAGAACCTAAGGACTTCGAGAAGGACATTGAGGAGATGCTGAAATAAATATAATGAGAAGACTTCAGACATTATTGCTGTTAGCCGTACTGGCTCTTTGCCTTACGGCGAGTAGCACCTCCTGTTCATCAAAACAGAACAACCCCTCGGAAATCGACTATCAGCCGACCATCAGCCGCATCCAGCAGCGCGGCACCTTGCTGGTGGGGACAACAGGCGACTATCGTCCGTTGTCTTTTCGTGAGGCAGACGGCACATACTGGGGCTTCTGTATCGAAATGGCCAAAGAGATAGCCAAGCGTCTGAACGTAGGCATACAGTTCGTTCAGACCTCCTGGCCTACCCTCTCGGCAGATGTGCAGGCAGAGCCGCAGACCTTCGATCTGGCTATTGGCGGAATCACCGTCACCGACGCCCGGCGTGAGACCATGCTTATGAGTGATGGCTATCTGGCTAACGGAAAGACCATAATGTGCAGGGCTTCAGAAGCAGACCGCTACAAGTCGTTGGCAGACATAGACCAGCCTGCAGTCCGCGTGATGGTGAATCCCGGCGGACTGAACGAGAAGTTCGCCAACGAGAATCTCACCCACGCAACAATTATTGTGCACCCCAAAAACGAGGAGATTCCGTCGCTTATAGCAGACAGCGTGGCCGACGTGATGATAACAGAAATAACAGAGGCTCCCTATTATGTACAGACTGACGCCCGCCTTGCAGCCCCTCTGTTGAACGAGCCTTTTAACCACGGAGAAATCGGAGTGCTTATGCGTCAGGGGCAAGAAGACCTGCTACAGATGGTAAATGACATCATCAGTCAGATGAAGTCCGACGGCTCCCTCCGTCTCCTGCATGAAAAATACGGACTATACTACGAATAAAGAATATATGAACAATGCAAAGAGTTTGGATGATATTGCAGCCGTGCGCCGCAGCATCCGCAAATACGACGGCTCGAAAGATGTGAGCCGAGAGGAGTTGGAAACCATAATTAGGTTCGCACAGGAGGCACCGTCGTGGAAGAACCAGCAGACGAGCCGCTATCACGTGGTGTGCAACCCGGACATCATAGCCAAGCTCCGCGCGTGTCTCGGAGGCACGAACCCGCAGAAGACCGAG
>Ga0247610_10007906_pt1 | contig 10863 bp, 11 predicted proteins | sample 174DNAGHGhighgp2_FD_193483 | JGI IMG/M metagenome (GOLD analysis project Ga0247610, IMG submission 193483) | Sheep rumen microbial communities from Palmerston North, Manawatu-Wanganui, New Zealand - 1742 DNA GHGhigh gp2 | ecosystem: Host-associated > Mammals > Digestive system > Stomach > Rumen... | reverse complement strand
GTGGTTAATCTGTTAGGTGGAATAGCTGCCTATTGCTTTTTCCCGAAAAAACCATGTATCAACATTGTGAAAACCATTGACAATCAGCTCTCTTTGTTTTGAAAGCTTTCGTCGAACTCACGTTAAAGTAGCCATTCGATACCGAAAATTAAACTTTAAATCCGTTATTTGATACCGAAAATTCAAATTTAATACATATATTTGATACCGAAAATTCAAATTTAAAATATGGAATATATTGAAAGAGAGGTAGATGAAAGATTAAAGGAGTGGAGCATTTCTGACAATAGGATGCCTCTGCTAATTCGTGGTGCCAGGCAGGTGGGAAAAACATCAAGCGTCAGACATCTCGGTGAGTCTTTCAAATACTATGTGGAAATAGATTTGAACGAACATAGAGAGCTTCATAAACTCTTTTCTCAAACGCTTACACCCCAAGAGATATGTCTTCAAATATCCTACACTGTCAACAAACCGATAGAAGCAGGAAAAACATTACTATTCATCGACGAGATCCAGGCATGTCCGGAGGCCATCAACAAGTTGAGGTATTTCTATGAACAATATCCTGAACTACACTTGATTGCCGCAGGATCTCTTTTAGAATTTGTCTTGGCTGACTTGCCTTCTTTTGGAGTAGGCAGAATCAGGTCTCTGTTTATGTATCCATTTAGTTTTAAAGAGTTTCTGCATGCGAACGACGAAGATTTGCTGCTGTCCGCCTATCTAAATGCAAGTCCAGAGAAACCACTTAACGAGATTGTACACAACAAACTATTGCATCGTTTCAGCTCGTTTATTCTGATGGGAGGAATGCCCAAAGTAGTATTGGAATACCTAAAAAAACAGGATTTAAGGGATTGTCAACTCATTCTCAACGATTTGGTTGTGTCATACAAAGATGATTTCAAGAAATATAACAAAAGGATTCCCGAGGAACGTTTATCAACCGTTTTAGAGTCTGTCGCTCGTCAACATTCGGGAAAATTTGTTTATTCAAACGTCCATGACAATTTGTCTCTCAGTCAAGTAAAACTCACTTTGGAATTGCTAATCAAAGCAGGCTTAGTGTATCCTGTTGTACATTCTTCAGCCAACGGTATTCCTTTGGGGGCAGAGACGAATGAGAGGTATCAACGCATGGCTCTGTTTGACACTGGTATCTTATTGAGGATGCTGGGATTAAACTTGGCAGACTTAGTTGTTCAAGGGATTGAAAACCTAATCAACAAAGGTTCGTTGGCGGAAATATTTGTTGCAAACGAATTGGTGAAAAATTCGTCCTGTTATGAACCTTCACGGTTATATTGTTGGCATCGTGAGAAAAAAGATAGTCAAGCGGAGGTTGATTTTGTCATACAGAAAGGCTACGACATAGTCCCAATAGAGGTTAAGTCGGGCACTAAAGGCAGTATGCAAAGTCTGCGTATTTTTATGGAAGAGAAGAAATCACAATATGGCATCCGTACCTCTTTGGAAAATTTTTCTTCCTATGATAACATCAAAGTGTATCCATTATATGCAATAGGAGATCTGGTTAAAGAAAATTATTGTTAAACTTTCGCTGATAGGGCATGTCTTTCTCACAACTAGGAGAACAAAAGTATGATATAATTTAAATTTTTAAAATAATGTATAATGAAACTAATGTCTTGGATAAAGGAAAAGATAAAACAGTTGAAAGATAGTCGAGTTTTGAAATTCGGTGGCATCGCATTTATCTTATTTGTATGCTTTTCTGTCTACAATTATATAATGGATGATTTCAAGATAAACAACATCTATGAAGAGGCAAAGAGTTTTTTTTCTTTCATAATGTTGGGTTGGGTGACACTTATGTGGTTCTATAGAAATGAAAAGATAGAGATAACCTTGACGGAAGGCAAATTTAAGAATAAAAATGAGTCTTTTAAAGTCAAGCGTAAGCAACTAAGTAATATTTCCGACCTTACAAATTTAGTGAGTGCCAAATATTATGGTGGAGGACAGGTTGAGGGAGCAGTTAGAAATCAATTATTCATGTATCAGGGGTTGATCTCTGAGGATGAATTGAGAAGATTAAACGGTTAATACAATTTTGGACAAATTATATGCCAATTTGTATATAAAGTTGTCCAACAGAATAAAAGCAATAAGTTATGGCAAAAATACATATAACCCTCGTTGGTGGACAACCGGCACCCGTCTATCATGGCATTGTAGCCACACAGCCCGATAAGGTGGTGTTTATTTATTCGGACAAAACCAGAGAAGTGGCTGAACGAATATCAGCAGAAGTGCATATATCCTCCGAAAGGCGGAAAATTGACCCCGTGGACTTGAATGATATAGAGAAGAAAGTGACGATATGCGCAGAGCAGTTTAAAAAGGATGAAGTAACAATAAACATATCAAGTGGTACAAAGCCATGGGCATTCTATTTTGCTAGAATATTTGGAGGAATGCCTAATGCCACTCTGTTTTATGTTGACCAAAACAACATACTTTGGAATTTATCTGATAAAAGTTCACGGAAGGTGAAATTTAATATGGATGCTCTATTTCGGATGCTGGGCAATCCATTGGAAAGGTTCGTACGTTTTGATGATTATGATGATGAAGACATAAAGACACTTTCATCCATTCAGGAACTGTTCGCATTTAATTCCGTAAATATGTTCCGACTAATAAACGAAGCAAAGACAAAAACGAATCTCACAGAGCATCACTTAAAAAATGGCTCCTATATGAAATGGATTCCATCTTTGAAACAATTTGAAGTGAAAATCACCAATGGCAAACAATCCATACAAAAGACTCTAAAATCCAAACATGTTCGTGATATGCTCATGAAAACCGCATGGTTCGAATATACTGTTGCAGAACTACTGAACAAATGGGATAAGTCTGAAACTATTAGGATGAACTGTATATTTCCATACAAAGATAGTGCAGCGAAAAATGAAATAGACGTATTGGTGGAAGCTGGTTCAAAATTGTTATTTGTAGAATGCAAGACACAAATAGAAGATAATACAGACATTGACAAATTCGCTTCTGCTGTAAGAAATTATGGAGGACTAGGGAGCAAATCTCTTTTTGTGACCTATGCACGAATGCAAGAGAAAGCCTTGGAAAAATGCAAAGACAATGGTATCTTAACGTATTCTCTGCAAGACGACCATTTAGGCATGTCTCATGAAAAAGCATTAGCTCTTCTTTTAGATAATGAATTGTTTAATATTAATACGAAATAAGGGGATTAGGAGATGGGAAGAAAAGTATTCATATCGTTCTTAGGAACAAACAACTATGTGGAAACGATATACGAGTTTGCCGATGGTTCTAAATCAAGACCTGTGCGTTTTGTTCAGGAAGCTTTAATATCGGCAGAATGTAAAAATTGGACAAACGACGATAAAATACTGATTTTTTGCACGCAAAAAGCTGAAGAGAAAAATTGGGTTAACAACGGACAAGATAAAATCGAATCGGACATTGAAAAGATAGGATTGGAACAACGCTTAAAAGAAAACTATTCTATTTTTAATATCGTAGAAAAAGTAAATATCCCTGAAGGATTTTCTGAAAAAGAGATATGGAGCATCTTTGACATTGTATATGGTAAATTGGAGCCACATGACGAAGTTTATTTTGATGTCACACACGCATTCCGTTCTATCCCATTGTTCTCAACCATTCTGTTTAATTTTTCACGTTTTATGATTGAGACCGACGTGATTTCAATAAAATATGGTGCGTTTGAAAAACTAGGAGCTTCCTTTGAAGTAAAGAAACTGCCCATCGAAAAACGTATTGCGCCAATTGTAGATTTGACAGACATAGTTCATCTTCAAACGCTCACACGAATTGCTGATGATTTCAAAACTTATGGCAAAACAAGTGGTGTTGGTAGTATTTTTGAAACAACAAATAATGACAAACAATTTAATCGTCTCGTTTTAAATCTGAAAAATGGTACTTCTAAGTTGGAAGAATACATTCTCCTTAACAGAGTGGAACAGATACAGAAAGGTGATTTTGTGGATACTATAAATTCTGGCATACGCAACATACGTAAAACAAACAGTCTAAAGCAGTCTCAAGAAATAGTTTTAGAAGAGATAGAAAAGTCACTTTCGTCATTTAAGGTAAATGGTGGTGATAATAATATAGTTGCAGCCATCAACTGGGCCTTAAAATTCAATATGATACAACAAGCCTACACATTAGCACAAGAATATTTGATTTCGTTAGCCACTAAAAAATATAAAGACAAGTGTTTCTATTCCGAAATCGATGATTCTATAAAATGGCGCAACTACATGTCCTCTATTATGGGACTCAACTCCAGAGATGTCAAAGAAAAAAACTTCAAACATGAACTTGCCGAAAATCTTGAGTTGACAGAATATTTTTTTTCATTACCAGAAATCAAAGAAATACGAACAAAATATTCCATAATTGCCAACAATAGGAACATACTAAGTCATGGGAAAAAGAGTGATTTGTCTCTGGAAAAATTCAAAAAGCAACTTGAAAATAATTTTAACGATGCTTTTATGTTATTAACTAATTGCAGCGGGTTACATAACGGCCTATCCTTGAGAATTACCTCAAAGAATAACTGATACAATTAATTTATTTATAGTAAATTTGTTGAGACATCCTCCAATAGTCACATACTAAAAAATTATTTATTATGACAATTACTACAATTTCTCCCCAAAATAAAACTCAGAAAGGTCTATACAAAGAGGCAAAAACTCATATGCTATGTATAATTTCCCTTATTAAATCCAACGGAAATGTAAAAAATATCAGACAAATATAATGGATATAAAAGAAATAGAACAGTTGATAGCCACTGGAGAACATCGCACACTTGAGCTAAAAAAAAGCACAGGTGAACTGAAAGATGCCATGCATACAGCCTGTGCTTTTCTCAATGGTGATGGTGGATGGCTTATTTTTGGCGTTACACCTGATAGCCTTCGAATAGTGGGTCAACAAGTAACAGACAATACCCGTCGAGAGATTGCTCAAGCATTATCGTCACTGGAACCTGCCGTCAATGTAGCTGCAGAATACATTCCTGTCCCGGATTCAATCAACCAACTCATCGTCCTTCATTTTGAATCATTGGAAGACGGGCATATTCCTTTCACCTGCAACGGTAGAGCATACTATAAAGTGGAAAGTACCACAAAAATAATGTCTCGCGAGATGTATGACGAACGCTTGCGTGAGAGCAATCCGCATAAGTTTGCATGGGAAACACTAGTGGCTGATGATATTATGCTAAAGGATTTGAATGAAAATCGCATTCGCAATGCTGTGCGTGGTGGAATAAATGGCGGACGAATAAATGCTTCTGCCGAAAATGACAGTATTGAATCTATTTTGGAGAAATTTAAATTGTATAACAATGGGAAAATTTCCAATGCAGCGGTAGTGTTATTTGGAGAAAACCTCTACAATTATCCTCAATTAATGTTGCGTATGGCCTATTTCAGAGGGAAAGAGAAAAATATTTTTATTGACAACAAACAAACAGAGGGTAATTTCTTTGATTTGTTGGATGCTGGCATTGCTTTCTGTTTCCGACATCTTAGTCTGAGCGGAGAAGTGAAAGGATTGGTGCGTGAGGAACATTTAGAAATTCCTGTCGAAGCATTGCGCGAGGCATTGACCAATGCGTTCTGTCATCGTCGCTATGATGATCCAAGAACATCCGTAAGCCTCGCCATATTCGACGACAGAGTAGAAATCACCAATCCAGGAAGACTCCCTGCACCTCTAACACCTGAAACCATAAAAGAACCTCATGGTTCATTCCCTTATAATCTACGCATTGCTCAAGTACTTTACTTATCCACCTACTTAGAGGGCTGGGGGACAGGTGTACGCCGTATGATGGACATTTGTAATAAACAGGGATTGCCCACACCTACGTATACTTGCGATGGGTATAATGTGACGATTACTTTTTGGAAAACCGCAAAAAAAAGGAATAATATCACCCCAAAAAACACCCAAAAGGTCACCCCAAAAAACACCCAAAAAGAATTAAGGAATTTATTGGGAGACAAAATCAAGCAATTATCTGACAAGCAACTACTTGTATTATCTCAGATATATATAAACCCACTATTAACGAGAAAAGAAATCATTCAATCGAATAAAGGATTTACGGAAGATAGTGTCAAATACATTATCAGTCACTTGCAAGCCCTTAACCTTCTTCGTCGTGAAGGCGGTCGCAAGATGGGGAAATGGGTGGTAGTATTGGACGATGAAACATAATCAAATCACAGATATAGCAACATCCCTTTAATGTATATAACCATGCTCCTGAACCTCTCCAACCACCCGTCCGACAACTGGACGCCCGAACAACTATACGCCGCAGGTGACGCAGTTGTTGATATGCTCTTCCCTCAGGTTGATCCCGATGGCGACGAGACTTATATCGAGAACCTCGCCAACGAATACCTCCAAAAGGTGTTGGCAATGGATAACATCTCAGCTGTCCACATCATGGGCGAGATGAACTTTACCTTCACCCTGATCAACAAACTAAAAGCTGCTGGTGTGAAGTGCATAGCTTCCACCACCCAAAGAGAAACAACTGTAGAAAACGGTTTAAAAATATCAAAATTCAACTTCATACGGTTTAGAGAATATGTCTGATCATTCGAATTTATCCGATATAAAATTGACAGTAAGCCAGCAAAAGGTACTTGATCAATTAAATAGCTTCATCACCGATCCATCCTGCCGTGTATTTATCTTGAAAGGATATGCCGGCACTGGTAAAACAACGTTGATGCGATTCCTGATTCAACTACTTCTTGAAAAAGAAAAGGATTTTATACTACTGGCTCCAACTGGACGAGCCGCAAAAGTTTTATCGAATGCTACTGGACAAGTGGCTAAAACCATTCATTCACTGATTTATTCTTTCTCAAATCTAAATAAAGACTTATCCGATGCCAAAGAACAAGAGCTGAAAGCGGATAGTACCGGACAGTTATACCTTAATTTTGAGCCTGTCGTGCTGGACGAAAAAAACAATCCTCCCACAGTCTATATTATCGACGAGTCTTCTATGGTGGCAGATATGGAAGAAAAAAATGTCACTCAAGCAAAATTCGGTAGTGGGAAACTACTTTCCGAATTATTGAAGTATGACCATCGTCCAGAAAGCAAATTCATATTTGTCGGTGATCCTTGCCAATTACCTCCCGTAAAAGAAACGGCTTCTCCTGCATTGATGCCAGACTATTTTCAAAAGCATTTCGATTTAATGGCATTGGAATCTTCTCTCACTGAAATCATGAGACAAAAAGGAGACAATGACCTGATTAGAGCCTCCCTACTAATTCGAAAACTTCGTTCCTCTGCTCCCATCGACGAACAAGCGTATCATTTTCAAACCTGGGCAAGATTCCCTCTCCGCTACTGTCGTAACGCACAACTGCATAAAGACCTTGACGATATGATCCATTCATATCTTGAAAACATAAAAAGTAATGGCTATAACGATGCTATTTTTATCAGTCCATCCAATAAAAACTGTCATAAAATTTCAAGGAAGATACGTGAATTGTTAGGTTTTAATTCGAATGTCGTTCAGAAAGGAGACCTGCTGATGGTGGTCCAAAACAACCTTCCAACAGGATTAATGAATGGAGATATGGTAGAAGTGACTCACGTTGAACCTCATATAATGAATGTGGCAGGTCTTGCTTTTACGGGTGTGCGTGTACGTGAACTTTTCACAAATGAAGAAAAAGACGTATTACTGCTTATTTCCACGATTAGCAGCGACACCCCCAACTTAAACTCGATTCAGCAAACCAATCTATTCATCGATTTTGCTATCCGAATGAAAAAACTAGGCATCACGCAAAAGAAGAATGAGGCAGAATTCTATTCAATCATGCAATCAGATCCATATCTAAACGCATTACGCTGTTCCTACGGTTATGCAGTCACCTGTCATAAAGCGCAAGGAGGAGAATGGAACAACGTATATGTGGATTTTGGCATGATCGCCTGCAATCCTACGCAAGAGAAATATCAGTGGGTATATACTGCGATTACTCGTGCGAAAGAAACATTACACATACTTAATAAACCCTATATCCAATAGACATGGAACTAGTTCTCAACACATTCGGTACCTCCCTCAACCGCGACAGCGAGGGCTTTGTCATCTCCACCGCAGAAGGCAGACAACGGATTCCTGCCGAGGGTATCACCTCCATTCAAATCAGTCGAGGTGCTCAAATCACGTCGGATGCCGTCATGTTGGCAGTCGAACGCGAAATAGAGGTGCTCTTCATGGATAAGTCCGGACAAGTGATCGGACGTATATGGAGCCCTAAATATGGATCCATATCCACAATTCGAAAAGGACAACTGGCCTTCTCCTTCTCTAAAAAGGCATTGGATTGGATCAAAGAAGTAATCCGACAAAAGATTGAAAACCAACAGGCTTTATTGCTCATGATGCGTACGGAGTCTTCCGAACTGAACAGTGTCATAACAAAAGCCATCGGTAAGATGGACGATCACCGCAGGAAGATAGCTGCCTTAGAGGGCGAAATCGTCAATGATGTGGCTTCCCAATTGCGAGGATGGGAAGGTCAGGCGTCAAAAGTCTATTTCGACACCATGAACCTTTTTTTGCCCGAAAGTCTTCGTTTCGACAGTCGCACCCAACATCCTGCGATGGACGTAGTCAATGCTCTTCTCAATTATGGGTACGGATTATTATATGGAAAGATAGAAGGCGCACTGATTAAGGCAGGAGTGGACCCCTATATCGGCATTCTGCACCGCGACGACTACAACCGTCCTGTCTTAGTCTATGATGTAATTGAACTATACCGTGTATGGGTGGATTATGTGGTATTCACCCTGGTGTCGCAAAACTCCATTACAGACGATTACTATTCCGTCCGAGAAGATGGATCCTATTGGCTCGAACCGCTTGGAAGAAGGATACTCATCCAATCTATCAACGATTATTTAGAGGAGGTAACCACCGTAAAAGGCGTAAGTCGTAGCCGCAACACCCAGATATTCCTATACTGTCAGAATTTGGCACAACAATTTAAAAAGATGGAGGTGGAACTATGATCAGCGCGGGGAAAAACATACGTTCGGTGGATGACATGCTTATGAAGGTGAAAGTGGAATACTTCTATCACAGCATTCGCAATCCACGTCCAGAGGTAGAAGCAAGAATCAAGCAACTACGCATCATCGAGAATCTGGATCATGCACAATACGTAGCACAAAAAAGGATGTTACCATACGTTGTGTGTGGTATGTTCAATCCACCCTATCGACGTATAGAGAATTTTGCTTATACTGAATATTTCATTCTCGACATAGACCATGTAACGGAGAAGGGAATGAACATGAAGGAACTGCGACACAAGGTGGAAGCAGATTCGAGAGTGGTATTGTCATTTCTATCACCAAGTGAAGATGGGTTGAAAGTGATGTTCAAACTCAAGGAAAGGTGTTGCGACAGTGGGTTGTACACTGTGTTTTACAAGACATTTGCCCTGTCATTTTCGCGGCAATATCAGTTGGAGCAGGTGATTGACTCGAAGACATCAGATGTGGCGAGGGCATGTTTCATCAGCATAGATGCCGAGGCTTATTATAACCCATCGGCAGAAGCAGTTGATTTGAACGCTTTTATCGATGTTTCCAGTCCATTTGATCTGTTCGAGCAAAAGAAAAAAAACGAGAAAGAAGAGAAAGCGAAGAAAGAAGAATCATTAGAGGAGAAGTTGCCATCAGACCCAGGAGAGGAGACGATGAAGCGCATCAAGGAGATACTGAATCCGAATGCTGTGAAGCGAGAGAAAGGCAACCGACCCGTCTATGTACCAGAGGTATTGGATGAGATTATGGAAGAGATGAAGAGATATATTGAGCAGACAGGTGCCATAGTGAAGTCGGTGGTCAACATACAATATGGCAAGCAGATAACAGTTCAGATTGGGCTGAAGTTTGCAGAGGTGAATCTTTTCTATGGGAAGAGAGGGTTCAGTGTGGTACGATCGACGAAGAGTTCGACGGACAGTCAATTAAACGAAGCGATTGGTCAATTGATAGAGGCATTCATCAACACATACGGGCAGTAGGGAAATGGCAGAATCAACAAGAAAAAAGGAGAAGAAACGGGAGTTAACTTTTGTCGAGAAGATGCAAAAGTTAGCGCGTTCAGGATTGTCAGGGTCAGCGTGTCCCAATCCCGCATCAGGCGGAGTGGATGAGTTGGCGACGATAGATGAGCGAATTAGCCAGATGTTGCATATAATAAACGAACTACATAGAAAGCCTACGAACATGTTATTTTTTGTAATGTATGACATAGAGAGCAACAAGGTACGGAGCCAAGTTGTGAAATATTTAATCAAGAAAGGTTGCATACGAGTACAGAAATCTATATTTTTAGCAGATTTAGATACGAGTGTGTACGAAGAGATCCGAAGTGATTTAGCGGAAGTGCAAGCGGCGTATGAGAATGAAGACAGTATATTGATTGTACCCTTATCGACAGATTATCTACGAGCGATGAAGGTGATTGGGAAGAGTATCAATTTGGATGTTATCACTCATTCGAAGAGTACGTTATTCTTTTAAGACACTATAAAGCAACAAGTTACAAATCATACAAAATAGATCTTTGTCGTATTGGATTAAATCATTAAATTTGCATCGTCAAAATGGTGAGTTAAAATATGTTAATTTTGAATAGTTTTATTCGTCATTTAAAATTTAAAATATTTATACACAAGGTCTTATATATTTTTACTCTCATAGAGCATTTTCCAACAAAACAAGGATTAAGAC
>Ga0247610_10007904_pt1 | contig 10863 bp, 8 predicted proteins | sample 174DNAGHGhighgp2_FD_193483 | JGI IMG/M metagenome (GOLD analysis project Ga0247610, IMG submission 193483) | Sheep rumen microbial communities from Palmerston North, Manawatu-Wanganui, New Zealand - 1742 DNA GHGhigh gp2 | ecosystem: Host-associated > Mammals > Digestive system > Stomach > Rumen ... | reverse complement strand
TTCTCACAATGTCAGGGGAGCAACTGTTGCAAGATGCTGGCAGCGTTTCTCATGCAGAAGCAATGGAACATGCCACAAACGAATATCGCAAATACAAACAGCGCACCATTAGTGACGTAGAACAGGACTATCTGGATTCTATCAAACGTTTGGGTAATATAGGAAAAGACGATGAATCAAAGGAGGGTGGCAAATGAAGTTTAAGTTCAAAATACAACAATATCAGACAGATGCTGTGGAGCAGACAGTAAATGTGTTTGCTGGACAGCCATCAAAGACAAACGCCCAATATCGCAGAGATATAGGCAAGATAGAGGCAGGAAAGATTGTCTTTGAAGATGACTATATGGGTTGGCGAAACAACGATGTGGAGCTGAATGACAGACAACTGCTGGAGAATATACATAAGCAGCAGATTTCAGGTAACATTCCACAAAGTAAGACCCTGAGTAAGCCTGAGGGGTTAGGTGCTTGTTCTCTTGATATAGAGATGGAAACAGGTACTGGTAAGACTTATGTCTATATCAAGACAATGTTTGAGATGAACAAACGATATGGATGGAGTAAGTTCATCGTTGTGGTTCCAAGCATTGCCATTCGTGAAGGTGTATATAAGAGTTTTACCATGCTGGATGATCACTTCATGGAGCAGTATGGAAAGAAAGCAAGATACTTCATATACAATAGCAGTAATCTAACTTCTTTGGATTCATTCAGCAGTGATGCCAGCATCAATGTGATGATAATCAACACCCAGGCTTTCAACTCTTCTTTCAAGGAAGGAGCGAACAATAAGGAAGCTCGCATCATTTACTCTAAACGTGATGATTTCCAAACTCGCAGACCTATTGATGTGATAGCAGCCAACAGACCTATCATCATCATGGATGAACCACAGAAGATGGAAGGTCAGGCAACACAAAAGGCTTTGAAGAATTTCAAACCTCTCTTTGTGCTCAATTACTCAGCTACCCACAAGACTTCTCACAACTGCATCTATGCCCTTGATGCTTATGATGCCTACAGACAGAAACTTGTTAAGAAGATACAGGTAAAGGGTATTACTGTTCAGAACCTATTAGGTGCTCAGGCATACATTTACTTTGACAGCATAATACTCTCTCCATCAAAGGCTCCAGAAGTGAAGCTGGAGATTGAGGTGAAGGGCGCATCAGGCACTCGCAGACAGATTATGAAATTCTCACAAGGTGACTCTCTGTTTGATGCTTCAAAACTTGGTGCCTATAAAAACTTCGTAATAACAAATATTGATGCTAACACAAATACTGTCTATTTCCTCAATGGTGACAATATTCGCAAAGGTGAGGTTGTGGGTGATGTAACAGAAGAGAACCTGCAGAAGATGCAGATACGAGAAACTATCGCCAGTCACTTTGAAAAAGAAGAAAGTTTATACAAGCAAGGCATCAAGACGCTGTCACTATTCTTTATTGATGAAGTAGCAAACTATAAGAGTTATGATGAAGATGGAGAAGTAGTAAAAGGTAGATTGTGGAAATACTTTGAGGAAGAATATATGCGATTCCTTAATGAGAAACTTTCTCTCTTTGATAGTGACTATCAGAAGTATCTTCGCAAATATACAGCTGAAGAGGTGCATAATGGATATTTCTCTATAGACAAGAAGGGCCACGCCATAGATAGTGTAGTAAAACGTGGTGATACCTTCTCTACAGACGTAAGTGCTTATGACCTTATCCTGAAAAACAAGGAAAGACTGCTTTCATTCGATGAACCAACACGTTTTATCTTCTCCCACTCTGCACTTAGAGAAGGATGGGATAATCCCAATGTGTTCCAGATCTGTACTCTGAGGCATGCTAATAGTGCTACTGCCAAACGTCAGGAAGTTGGTAGAGGATTACGTATTTGTGTTGACAATCAAGGCAACAGAATGGATGCAGAACGTTTGGGCGATGCAGTTCATGACATCAATAAACTGACAGTAATAGCCAATGAGAGCTATAGCACCTTTGTAGATGATTTACAGAAGAATACTCGTGAGGCTCTTCGTGAACGTCCTACACAGGCTACAGTACAATACTTTGAGGGTAAGACTTTCGATTTGAATGGTGTGAAATATACCATCAATAATCAGGAAGCAGCAAGTATCGTCAGCTATCTCTATGATAATGACTATACAGACGAGAAAGGAAATATCCTGCCTGAATATCATAAAGATATGGAACAAGGTACTTTGGCACCTTTGAGTAAGAAACTGCAACCTATAAGCGAACAGGTTCACTTACTTATTCAGGGTATCTTCGACCCATCTGTTCTCGAAGGTATGGTAGAGAATGGAAATGAACAAGCAGAGGTAGTGAATGACAAACTGAATGATAATGCCAGCAAGGAAGAGTTTAAACGTCTTTGGAAAGAGATCAATCATCAGTACGTCTATACTGTTCACTATGATAGCGAAGAGTTAATCAAGAAGGTTGTTGCTTCTATTAACTCCAACTTGAAAGTTACTCTTTTGAAGTATGTTGTTGTTTCAGGTGAGCAAGGTGAAGGTCTGGACTTTGATGGCAAGATGACTTCACACAGACAGGAGATGACAGATGTCAGCACTTCTGATGTGCCTTATGACTTGGTTGGAGAGATTAGCCGAGGTGCAACTCTCACAAGAAGAACTGTTGTAAGAATACTGAAAGATATCACTCCACAGCAGTTGATGCTATTCAAGACAAACCCAGAAGAGTTTATTCGTAATGTTGTTCGCATCATAAAGGATGAAAAGGCTACCATGATTGTAGAGCATATCACCTATAATCAGACAGAGCAGAAATATGATACTGACATCTTTACAAAAGAAAAGAACAGAGATACTGTAGATAAGGCTTATGCAGCAAAGAAGCATATTCTGGACTATGTCTTTACTGATAGCAAGGGAGAACGTAAGTTTGCAGAGGATTTGGATAAAGCGAAAGAGGTATGTGTATATGCAAGATTGCCTCGTACCTTCCAAATACCAACTCCAGTAGGCAACTATGCGCCTGACTGGGCCATTGCATTCAATGACAATATGGGAGTGAAGCATATCTTCTTTATTGCTGAGACAAAAGGCTCGATGGACTCAATGCAGTTAAAGGGAGTTGAAAAAGTAAAGATAGATTGTGCCAAGAAGCTCTTCAATGAAATGTCAACAAGCAACGTGAGGTATCACGAAGTGACAGATTATGAAACCATGCTTAATGAGATAAATGCTTTGAAGTAAAAGTTAGATAAAATGTTACTTGTTAGACTGTCATACCTTATATCTACGCTAAGTAGACGGGCATTAGCTTATAGGCTGATGCTGTTATTGTTTTACCCCAAAATATTATCCGCACTAGCTGTGAAGCCCGTGCGGTTTGAAAGAAATCTTTAGAGACATATGGGAATTAGATTAAATAAAGTAACAAGACAGTTGAATGTTGGAGTTCGAATGCACAGTGGAACCGACCCCTGATCTCGACATTTTCTATGATTCCAAATTGGAATCTTAGAGAATGTTAGAAATGAATGCACAGCGGAACCGACCCTATTGTGCATAAAAAAGGAGAAATAGGGGTAGAAGAACTAAAAGCTAAATAAGTGTATAAGACAATGAAAGAAGAATTAAAACCACTACCATCAGATAAGATTATTTGTGTGAAGGTTGGTAAATATAAACGTGAAAACCTGTATGAGATGGCACGTAAATACTGGAAGGTTGACATAAGACGTGCAAGAAAAGCTACTTTTGTATTAGCTATCGTTGATGGGATTGTTAAAGAGGTTTATCGCCCAGCAGAATGGAAACTTACAGATAATCCCCTGCATGCAGGCCGCTGTGAGTTTGTAGGTATTGAAGATGATTCAACCGACTATATTGGTAAGTCTGTTAAATCATTCTATGGTAGAAGTCAAAACCCTGTGAAGTATATAAACCTTTGATGACATCATCATTTGGAACAATTCTTGATTAATATCATCATCATCGTACTGACACTTACTCTGGCGTATTTCATATACGTTGGAGTACGTGGGTATATGAATAGAGTCAGGTTCCAAAAGATACTATTGCTATTCAATCCAATCCACGCATTGAATACCAGGTATTTGGCTAAAGTGCTTGGTGTTGTGCGTGACAACGGTCAAGCCATCACGGTTAAGAGGACGACCATCATTACGATGCTTCATCATCTGATAGTACTCTTCTCCTTCTTCTGTTTCCGACCAAATACCTGCCAATTTAAGAAATTCAGCCTTACGTTCTTCTGCAGAAAGTGTTGCTGTCTTTTCTTTGGGCATAATCAGTTTGTTGGCCAGCCACTCACGATCGTCTTTCGAGAGCGAAAGTCCCTGCAGATATGTCCACAAATTGTTCAATGCAGATGTTGTCATAAGCCAATTATCTTTGATTTCTCTGCAAAAATATGAATAAAAACTGAAATGACAAAATATATATGGAAAAATTAAATATGCAGACCACCGATGTGGTAGATATCAGAATCGAACAAGAATTAAAAGAGATACTCGAGCATCTACAGAATAAAGGATGGGAGCCGCTGTTGTGCGATTCGCCCATCCCTTTCTATGACTCAGCAGTGATGTGTGGTAATCCCACAATGACTGGTGATGTGGTGATGGAGACCAAGCTGATACCTAAGGAGCTCTTAGGGATGCAGCCAGAGTTCCTAATTACAGTACAAGGCGACTCGATGAAGGATGCTGATATCCAGAGTGGTGACACTGTGAAGATATTGATGACGCAGAATATCCATGATGGTGATATCGTATTGGCACGAATCGATGATGAGTTCACCTTGAAAAGCTATTGTGAGGATGAGAATGGCGAGTCGTGGCTGATTCCTCAGAATGAAGCCTATAGTGCTTTCTCATTAAGCGATAAACTGAATGTAAGTATTTTGGGCATCGTGAAGGAGGTGGTCAAAAAGGCTCCTCGCATCAGCTATCGCGACTGTATGAAACTCATCAAGAAAGCTAAGGCCAAACAGATGGTACATAAGGAAATCAGTCAGTTGCAGATAAGTAGGGCTATCAGGAAGATCGCTCCTCTTGTCGAGATTGCCAGACACTGGTATGCGGTGTATAGGGTGATGGCTGACTTGAACATCGTAGGGGAGGATGATTTCGATGCGTTCATCGACATGATCAAAACAGAGGTGAATGGTCATCAGAGTCTGCCGACAAGAACTGAGCTGCAGAGAATGGCAGTGCAGAGCTTCGCTAAGCCTGTGATTCTTTGGAACTCCAGCAATGCGCCTGTACAAGGTAAACGCTATCAAGACTATCTGAAAATTGCGAGAACGATGGAGGAATTGCTGACTACCTGAAAACTCTCACAAAACTCTCAAAAACTCTCACGAAATGAGTGATTTTAGGGGCAAAACTCTCAAAAACCCCTAAAACTCTACACAAAACTCTCAAAAACTCTACGGCGATGGAAGATTACTTCCGTCGCCCTTTTTTTGTGCCTACCTTTGTCGTGCCGATAAGGGCAATTCATCTATTCATTTTAATATTTAAAATTATGAAACAAAGAAATTTTAAAACAGTTACCAACAAGTTTGGTATGGTGATTAACCAGTATTGCGCCTCGTGCGCTCACCGAGAGTTTAGCAGGCTGATGCAGACACGAAAGTGCGGCAAGCATTGTAAGAAGGTTCGCTCCAGCTTTGTATGCGATGACTGGATGATGAACGAGGCAATGCAGAAGGTAGGCGGTTCACAAGGACAAGTGAAGTGCAGAGAATATCTGCTGTTCGTTCTGGAAATCAGGGTTCAGGAACAGGCGAGCAATGTGGAGGAGATGCGAAGCATCGAATCTATCAGAGCGGAATTTGAAGAGCGTTTTGGCTCCATTTTTATCAACATTTAATAATTAAACAGTATGGAAAAAATCATGTTATCGGAACATTTCTCCTTGAAGGAGTTGACAAAGACCAAGTACAAGTTGGACAATACGCCTACCGTAGAGGCAACTGCCAACCTAAAGAATATCTGCCAGAACTGGCTGGAGGACTTGCGCTACTCGTACAACCGGTTGTATGTGCTCGATGCCAAAGAGGACTATGGCACCTCGGAAAACACGGAGGGGATTATCATCAACTGCGGCTATCGCTCGAAAGAGGTGAACAAGGCTGCTGGTGGTGTAGCAACAAGTAACCACCTGACGGGTTGTGCTGTCGACCTTCGGTGTGCTGGGGTGGAACAGGCACTCAGGTATATGAATATCCTGCTGGATATCAGTGACGGCACGAAACGACTCTTCGACGAGATGATACTGGAGAGACAGAAGGGGATCTACTGGGTGCATTTCGCAGTAAGACCGAAAAACAACCGACGGAAGATCATTTTCATTCTGAAAAATTGAAGAATTGAAGAATTGAAGAATTGAAAAATTGAAAAATTGAAAATCTAACCGAGTTGAATGATGAGCAGGGAAAAGTATCCGGATAAATTGAGCTCAAACTATAAACCTGCTTTTCGGACGCTCATGAATTCAACGAAAAGATGAAAATTAAAAAGAACATTTCAGTAGAGAGACAGGTAACGGTCGAGGGGATGATGACCTTCGGCGAGTTGGAAACAGGATTGCGCACAATGGATTTCCAGTGCTGCGAGGACGTAGAGGCGGAGCCCATCAGGGGGAGGTTCTATGTGCAGGCAATGCGCGACGGTAACGTCTATATGGAGCAGATACCGAAGAGGAAGCGTAACAAACCTATCTTCCGCGATGATAACTGTTCATTGTCGCACGGACAGGACGGCAGGTACTACTTCTACTTCTCGCTGCCGGAACAGCTGGTGGATGAGTTGCCGAAGGAACTGGTGCGTCAGGCGAGTGCCATCGCACAGAAGGTGATCAAGGAAATCATTACCAAGAAAGGAGGTAGACGATGATCTACAAGATTTACTACGAGGGCGATCGGAAGTTTGCCCTCCCTATCAAGAACCGAGAGCAACTGATGAAGCTGCGTAACGCGAAGGCGAACCTCAGGAACCTCGAGAAAGTGCGTCAGGGCGACGAAAAGGCTAAGCATGACCTGCTGCAACTGGCGTACAATTTAGGACGCGTAGAGGGCGCCATAGCGGGCTGTAAGAGTATCGGCAGCTTCTTCTTTCACGATGTGGACTACTACGATGATGCGCAGACAGAACAGATCAAGCAGCACATCCTCGACCGTCGGGAGGACATCGGACTGGTGATGCTGGAACGCTCACCAAGGGGCGGCTGGCACCTGGTGTGCAAAAGACGACCGGGGACAACGATTCTCGAGAATCAGGTAAGGGTGTCGACGCTGTTGCAGTTGGAGATGGACACCTCTGCCAAAGACTTGCAACGGGTGGTGTTCTCCACCAGTGGCAGCGAAGAGGACCTGCCGTTCCTGGACGACTGTATCTTCGACGAGCCGATGACGGAGGAGGAATGTCGGGAGGAATATGCCTTCCTGAAACTCCGACAGCAGCACGGCGAAGAGAATGTGCCTAAGGGAGCTAAAAAGACCAACAAGCACTATCGCCCCTGGGAGGAAGAGATGGGTGATGGTGGATGTATGATGGAGGATGGAAGAAGTAAGATGGTTGCCCACGACGCTGCGGCGACCTACAACGGATTGCTCTTTACGGACATCATCAAGGAGTACTGGCGACAGTTTAATGACGGCAAGGAACCTGCGGAAGGCGACCGTAATGTGCTGACCTTCGAACTGGCCATCACGCTGCGCTCCATCTGCGACTACTCGCTGGAGAAGATGATGCAGGTGATTCCCAACTACTGGAACGGTGGTACGGCGGAAGAGCAACAGGAATGGCGCAAGACGCTGGAGAACGCCCTCAAAGAACCCAGAAAGGGTATGCCCTACCGACTACGACAGGTGTTGCAGGCGCTCAAGAGTGCCAGTGGGGTGAAGGCTTGCGGCGGTACGCCGACAACACCCCCACCGATGCCGAAGAAGTTGCCGCCACTCATCAAACTGCTCACCAAGAACGTGCCTGACTGTTACAAGCCTGCGGTAGCCAATACGGTCTTTCCGGCGCTGGGGGCTCACCTGCACGGGGTGAAGTTCCGCTACTGGGACAACGTGCTGCACGAGGGTACATTCATGAACGTGCTGATTGGACAGCAGAGCATCGGCAAGAGTTCCATCAGGGAACCGATCAAGTATATCATTGCGGATATCAGAAAACGGGATGAGCCCAACCGTAAACGCGAGGATGCGTGGAAGCAGAAGAATCCTGCCAACAAACAGAAGAAAGACCCGCGACCTACGGATATCTGTATTCAGGTGGTGATTGACAATCTGACGGATGCGGTGTTCAACCAACGAATCATCGACGCCAACAATAACGGTGAGCGGTATATCTATACCAGCGTGGATGAGATAGAGGCGCTGAAGAACGTGACATCGAAGAACAGCGTAGACGAAGTGGGACTGTTGATCCGTAAGGCTTTCGACAACTCGGATACTGGTCAGGAGCGTGTAGGTCCCGACTCGGTCAGCGGTATTGCGCCGCTCAGGTGGAACTTCAACGCCAGCTCAACCCCGCCCAATGCGAGGAAATTCCTCTATAAGATGGTGAACGACGGTACGCTGAGTCGACTGGATATCTCCACCATTATCCGTGACGATGATGACAAGGATGACCCTGTGATGGGTATCTACGACCAGTCGTTTGCCGACGAGCTGAAACCTTATCTCGACCGGCTGGAGTCTGCCAACGGACTCATTGAGTGTCCTCAGGCGCACAAGCTGTCGCTGGAGATCAAGGAGGAAAACAAGGAGAAAACAGCGCTCTATGAATCGGAGGCGTACAGGGTGCTCTCCTATCGTGCCAACGTCATCGCCTGGCTGAAGGGAATGGTGCTCTTCGTGGCGCACGGCTACAAATGGTCGAAGGAGATTGCTGAGTTTGTCCGCTGGAGCCAGTCGTACAACCTATGGTGTAAGATGTTGTATTTCGGTCAGCAACTGGAGAAGGAGTTGCGCTCGGAGATTGAGATTCAACGGCAGTCGGGACCTCAGAACCTGCTATCACTACTTCCCGATGAGTTCACGCATGAACAATATTACCAACTACGAAAGCTACAAGGGAAGAGTGGTAATGGTGACTCGACACTCAGAACTTGGCAAGCGCGAGGATACATCGCTTTTGATGAGGTGGTGAATAAGTTCTGTAAAACAGAAAAATTCAAAAGTAAGTATATGTAACGATAAGGGGCTTGGTTTCTCAAGCCCCTTATCGTGTTTGCTACAATGCTACAGTGCTACAGTTGATTTCAGGGGAACTCATTTACGGTGAAAACCCTCGAATCGACAGCAATGGCAAAAAGTGTTTGATCAAATAAAAAATTGCACATTATTGTTGTTATATTCTTTTTTTTATCTATCTTTGCACTATGCATGATATTCGCAAGAGGTGGAAGAAGCTACGGAAGAGCTCCAGTCAGGTGAACACCAGTCTGAGAGTCATCATCTCTGCAGTATTGCTGTTGGAGTTGATGACGGGTATCATGTTCTATGCTGCCCAGAACTTTATCCAGCGAACGATGGAGCGGATGGTGCGTGTGGAGATGAATGCTATTTATCTCTGTTTGCGCAACCAACTGGCTGAGGCCGAGGTGACCATCGACAATATGTCGTGGGTGGCGGGCGAAAGTCTGGATGAGCCCAACTGGATGTTTGAACTGAGCCGAAACGTCGTGAAGAACAACTCAATATTCTGGGGTTGTGGCATCGCCTTTGTTCCCAACTATTATGCTAGCAAGGGAAGATATTATGGGCCTTACTCTGTACGCAGAGGTAACGACTCCATCGAATCGCTGCAGATGGGAAGAGGTTTGGTAGACTATACCAAGAGAGAATACTACCGTTTCCCGATGGCTACGGGCGAATCGCATTGGAGCGAGGCGTATACAGACCATGTAGGAGTGAGGGGTCGGACCACGACCTATAGTGCTCCTATCCGCGATACCAAGAACCGTATCGTCGGTGTTGTATTGGCCGACATCCCCGTTAGTCTGCTGCAAGATATTGTCAATGAAGAGAAAGTCTATCCGTCGACCCAGCGTCTGCTGCTGTCGGGCAATTACCATGTACTGGCTGGCGAGGTGAATCCACAGGCTATCGATGCGCTCAAACGCGTGAAGGCCAGCAGTGATCATAAGGGCTATTTCACACAAATAGATAAGGACGGCAAGAAGCGCCATGTGTTCTTCACCCCTGTAGGGGGAAAGACCGACTGGTTGCTTGTGAATATCTTGGACGATAGTGATGTCTTCGGCCGACTGCGAATGATGCGTATGATGCTGATGCTGCCCGTATTGTTGGGCTTCCTCTTTGCCGGTCTTATCGTATGGCGCAGTTCGAAGAATATAGAGCACTTAAGGAAGGTGAATGCCGAGAAGAAACGCATCGATAGCGAGTTGCAGGTGGCCAGTCAGATACAACAGAGTCTGTTGCCTCAGGGTGAGCTGTGCGTGGATGGTCTGGAACTCGAAGGACTGCTGACACCAGCGCGTGAGGTGGGCGGCGATCTCTACGATTATTTCATACGCGACGAGAAACTGTTCTTCTGTATTGGTGATGTTAGCGGCAAGGGTGCTCCTTCTGCTATTCTGATGGCGGTCATCCATGCGCTGTTCCGTTCGGCAGCAGTCCACGAGAGCAATCCTGCCCGTATCATGCAATTTATCAATGCGGCCTCGTGTCATAATAACAATACGAATATGTTTGTCACCGTGTTCATCGGAGTGCTCGACTTGCCAACAGGACTCCTCCGCTATTGCGATGCAGGACACGATGCTCCCTTTGTGCTGCACGACGACACACCTTCTCTGCTTGACGTCATTCC
>Ga0247610_10007903_pt1 | contig 10863 bp, 8 predicted proteins | sample 174DNAGHGhighgp2_FD_193483 | JGI IMG/M metagenome (GOLD analysis project Ga0247610, IMG submission 193483) | Sheep rumen microbial communities from Palmerston North, Manawatu-Wanganui, New Zealand - 1742 DNA GHGhigh gp2 | ecosystem: Host-associated > Mammals > Digestive system > Stomach > Rumen ... | reverse complement strand
AGCGTGGACCAGCATCGCAACATGCGGGCACTGCAAGGGCTGAACATCATCTTCCCAGCTCCTGACCGCCACGACAGCCACAGTGCAGGAAGGGGCGAAACGAAAAAGGATGCTGCCACGACTGGCAACATCCCTACTGTGGAACTGTCTTACGACCAGGCCATCAGCTATTTGCGGCGGCAGGCCATAGTGCTAAGCCCGGAAGCGCCCCGCGGACTGATACGCGTGTGCTTCCAAGGTCATCCGCTCGGCCTGGTGAAAAACATTGGTTCGCGTGCCAACAACCTGTACCCAAAGGAGTGGGCCATCAAGACGACCCACGTGCCCACAGCCTACCAGCCCGTCATCACAGGCGCGCATACTTCAGCCGCAAGCTGTTGAGCACCACACTGACACTCGAGAAAGCCATGAGCGCCGATGCCCACACAGGCGTGATCTGCCAGGAGAGGCCGAAGAGACAGGGTATGCCGGCAGCCAATGGTATGCACACCACATTGTAGATGAAAGCCCAGAAGAGGTTCTGGCGAATCATCCCCACCGTTTTTCTGGACAGGCTGATGGCCTCGGGTATGTGCCTGAGGTCGCTGCCCATCAGTGTGACCTGGGCCACCTCCATCGCCACGTCGGTGCCACGGCCCATGGCTATGCTCACGTCGGCCACGGCCAGTGCCTGCGAGTCGTTGACGCCATCGCCCACCATGGCCACATGGCGGCCTGCGCCCTGCAGCTGTCTGACGAGCTGTTCCTTGTAGCCAGGAGTCACCTCGGCACGGTAGTTGGCAATGCCGGCCTCGCGGGCTATGCGCTCCACGCGCTCAGCCTTGTCGCCGCTGCACATCCACACCTCTATGCCCTGACTGCGCAAGGTCTCTACGGTCTCGCGGGCATGGGGGCGCAGCTGCTCGTCCTCGCCGGGCTCACCACTCTGTGTGAGCGTGCCCGTCTTGTCAAGGACCATAGCGTCGACCCGCCTTATCTCCTCCAGTGCCGTGGCGTCCTTTATCAGTATGTTTCTCTCGGCGGCCTTGCCTATTCCGACCATGAGGGCAGTGGGTGTGGCAAGGCCCATGGCGCAGGGACAGGCAATGACCAGCACCGACACGGCCGACAAGATGGCCTGTGGCAGCACCTGCATACCCCCTATGAGCAGCCATACGGCAAACGTGGTAAGGCTGACGGCCACCACCGCCGGGACGAAGACCAGGGCAATCCTGTCCACGACCCTCTGTACGGGTGCCTTCGAGCCTTGGGCCTCCTGCACCATGCGTATCATCTGTGCCAGCACGGTCTTCTGCCCCACCTCCTGGGCACGGAAGCGCACGGTGCCCTGCCTGACGATGGTTCCGGCAAGCAGCTTGTCGCCTTTACGCTTCTCCACTCCCACGGACTCGCCCGTCATCATGCTCTCGTCGATGGTAGCCACACCGTCGTCACAGACAGCGCCGTCGACGGGCACCTTCTCGCCGGGCCGCACCTCGATGATGTCGCCGGGCTGCAGAGCCGACAGTGGGGTGTCGACGAAAGTGCCGTCCTCCACGCGGCGTGCCGTCTTGGGCTGAAGGCCCATCAGCGCACGGATGGTAGAGGCGGTGCCGTGCTTGGCGCGCTCCTCCAGCAGACGGCCAGTGAGCACGAAGCTGACAATCATGACCGAAGCGTCGTAGTAGGTGTGCCAGGCTATGCCCCGGCTGCCCCAGAAGCTGTCGCCCCAGAACGTGTTGAACACACTGAAGAGGAAGGAGATGGCTGTGGAGAGTGCCACGAGCGTGTCCATGTTGGCCGAGCGGTGGAGCAGTTGCCGCCATGCCGAGGCGTAGAACTGCCGTCCACAGTAGACCAGGTTCAGCAGTGCCACTATGAGCATGGTCTGGTTTGCCACGTCGCGCGTGCCAATGTCAACGAACCCCATGGATATGGCCATGACCAAGAGGGCGAAGACCCACGACAGCAGCACCTTGCGGTGCAGCACCGACAGTGCCCTGCGCTCTATGGCCTCGACGTTGCGGTCGGCCTCGATGACCATGTCGTAGCCGATGGCCGACAGCTCGGCCTTCATCTGTTCCAAGGATATCTGATGTGGGTCGTACTCTACAAGAGCCGTCCGTGTGGGAAGATTGACACTGGCCGAGGCAACGCCATCGAGCTCGTTCAACCGTTTCTCCACACGGGCGGAACAACCGGCACACATCATGCCGAGTACTGAAATATTCTTTTTCAACATAATCTGTCTATATCTGTCCTGCCTCGACCATCAGCACCACGCGCTCGGTGAGACGGTCCACGCCCTCGGGGTCGTAGCCTTTCTTCAGCGACGCCCCGAACATCCAGGCGAAAGCCTGCCACATGCCTGAGCGCACAGGACCGATGAAAGCCTGCATGGCCTCGTAGGCAGTGGAGTTGCACTCGCGGTCTACAAGACGGATGAGCAGTTTGCCTTGCGAGAAGGTGAGCTTCTTCATCTGCGGCTTGTACTCTTTCACTATCGACGCCTCTACGCGCTTGAGGTGCTCCTTGCGCTCGCTCTCGGGCAGTGTCTCGGTGAACTCGGCCGTCTCTATGATGATCTGGCGCACCTGCTTGGCTATGGGCAGCACCTTCTTCACATTTCTCACCAAGCGCATGTATGCCTGCTGCTGGCGCTTGTTCTTGAATGTGGGCTCGGGGTAGACGTAGACATTCGACAGCTCCATATACTGTATGGAGTCGCCGTCGACAAGCGTCTTGCCCACCTTTACGGTAGGCACAAACGCCGGGTCGTCCGAATCGTCCTGGGCCAAGGCTGGCAAAGACACCAGCGGAAGGAAGCCAAATGCCAAGACGGCGGAATAACGCGAGAAAGGCATAACGGAATAACGTGACAACGACATATCGTGATACCGACGGCTTAGTTGGCCATGTCTGAGATGAACTTTATGCGCACCAGACGTATCTCGTCCTCAGGTATGTCGGCCGAGAACTCTTCGTAGGCGGCCTCGATGTCGTCGGTCTCCTGCTCGCGGAAGAACTCGTAGATGTCGTCTATGTCGTCGGGGTCCATTATCTCCTCGAGGAAGTAGTCAATGTTTATCTTGTTGCCACTGTAGAGGACTATGCCCTCGAGCTCGTCGAGCATCTCTTCGAAGTCGATACCCAGCGCGTTGGCAATGTCGTCGAGTGCTATCCGGCGGTCAATGTTCTGGAGAATCTTCAGCTTGCGCATCGAGTCCTTAGCCTTTGTCCTGACGCGCAGGTCGCTCTGGCGCTCTATCTCGTTCTCGTCGCAGTAGCGCTTTATCAGGTTCACGAAGTCCTTGGCATACGGCTGGCGTGTCTTTCCGTCGCCCACACCCTGTATGTTCTTCAGCTCCTCGAGCGTCACGGGGTAGTAGGTGGCCATCTGCTCTATGCTCACGTCCTGGAAGATGACGTATGGCGGTCTTTCCAGCTTGCGCGACCACTTGCGGCGCAGGTCCTGGAGCATGGCCGACAGCGTGGGGTCAAGGGCACTGGTGCCTCCCTCGGCGTTGGCCACCTCTTCGTCTTCATTGAACTCGTGGTCTTCGGTCACCATGAACGATGTGGGATGCTTGATGAAGCGCTTGCCCGCAGCGGTGACTTTGAGCAAGCCGTAGTTCTCGACCTCTTTCTTCAGATAGCCGGCAATGAGCGCCTGACGTATCACGGGGTTCCAGATCTTCGGGTTGTCGTCCTCGCCCGAGCCAAACTCCTCCAGCTCCTGGTGCTTGTGGGCCAGTATCTCGTCGGTGTCGCGCCCGGTGATGAAGTCGATGACGTAGTCGCTGCGGAAGTTCTCCTTGATGGCGAGAATGGCTTTCAGTGCCGTCACCAGCTGTTCGCCTGCCTCCACCTTCTTGCTGGGGTGCAAACAGTTGTCGCAGTTGCCGCAGTTGTCCTTCGGATAGCTCTCGCCGAAATAGTGGAGCAGCATCTTCCTTCGGCATACGCTGGTCTCGGCGTATGCTGCCGTCTCCTGCAGCAGCTGGCGGCCTATGTCTTGCTCTGCCACGGGTTTGCCCTCCATGAACTTGTCGAGCTTCTGCAGGTCCTTGTGGCTGTAGAAAGCCAGGCAGATGCCTTCGCCTCCGTCGCGCCCGGCACGCCCGGTCTCCTGGTAGTAGCCCTCCAGGCTCTTAGGTATGTCGTAGTGTATGACGAACCTCACGTCGGGCTTGTCGATGCCCATGCCGAAGGCTATCGTGGCCACTATGACGTCGATGCGCTCCATGATGAAGTCGTCCTGCGTCTCGGAGCGCTTGCCCGAGTCGAGGCCGGCATGATAGCACGCCGCCTTGATGTCGTTGGCACGCAGCACCTCGGCCAGGTCTTCCACCTTCTTCCTTGACAGGCAGTAGATGATGCCGCTCTTGCCCTGGTGCTGCTTTATGAAGCGCACAATGTCCTTGTCTATGTCCTTGGTCTTGGGGCGCACCTCGTAGTAGAGGTTGGGCCTGTTGAACGACGACTTGAACTCTGTGGCCTCGACGATGCCCAGGTTCTTCTTTATGTCTGTGCGCACCTTGTCGGTGGCTGTTGCCGTGAGGGCAATGACGGGTGCCACGCCTATCTCGTTGATGATGGGGCGTATGCGCCGGTACTCGGGGCGGAAGTCGTGGCCCCACTCCGAGATGCAGTGTGCCTCGTCGATGGCATAGAACGAGATTTTCACCGTCTTGAGAAAATCCACATTCTCTTCTTTTGTCAGCGACTCGGGAGCCACGTAGAGCAGCTTTGTGCGGCCTTCCCTGATGTCGGCCTTCACTTGGTCTGTGGCGGTCTTGTTCAGCGAGGAGTTCAGGAAGTGTGCCGTGCCCTCTGTCTCGCTGAGGTGACTGATGAAGTCCACCTGGTTTTTCATTAGCGCGATGAGCGGCGAGATGACTATCGCCACCCCGTCCATGAGCAGCGACGGCAACTGGTAGCACAGTGACTTTCCGCCGCCGGTAGGCATGAGCACGAAGGTGTTGTTTCCTGCCAACACATTCTTTATTATAGCTTCCTGGTCTCCCTTGAACGTGTCGAAGCCGAAGTAGTGCTTCAGAGCTTCGCCCAGGTTAATGTCTTTGTTCTTTTTCATATTTCCTTCTTTCATTAGTTCTATTTACTCCAAGTGCGACTTTGCCAGCTGGTCTTTCACATACTGTCCGGTCACCTCAAACGACGTCACATTCTTTGTCGGTTCCTCAAACATGGCGTCCATCATTACACTTTCCACTATTGAGCGCAGTCCGCGTGCCCCCAGCTTGTACTCCACAGCCTTGTCCACTATCATCTCGAGAGCCTCCTTGGTGAAGGTGAGCTCTATGCCGTCCATCTGGAACAGTTTCTGGTACTGCCTTATTATTGAGTTCTTCGGCTCCAGGAGTATGCGCTCCAGAGCGGCACGGTCCAGCTGGTTAAGATAGGTGAGCACCGGCAGACGGCCTATGATCTCGGGTATGAGCCCGAACGACTTGAGATCCTGTGGTGCCACATATTTCATCAGGTCGTCTTTGTCTATCTTGCGCACGTTCTGCACCGAGTCGTAGCCCACGGTGTGGGCGTTCAGCCGCTGTGCTATCTTACGCTCTATGCCGTCGAAGGCACCTCCGCAGATGAACAGTATGTTGCGCGTGTCGACCGAGATGTACTCCTGGTCGGGATGCTTTCGCCCTCCCTTCGGCGGTACGTTGACATTGGTGCCCTCGAGCAGCTTCAGCAGACCCTGTTGCACACCCTCGCCGCTCACGTCGCGCGTGATCGAGGGGTTGTCCTGCTTGCGGGCTATCTTGTCTATCTCGTCGATGAACACTATTCCGCGCTGAGCAGCTTCCACGTCGTAGTCGGCCACCTGCAGCAGACGCGACAGTATGCTCTCCACATCTTCGCCCACATAGCCGGCCTCGGTGAACACAGTGGCGTCGACGATGGTAAACGGCACGTCGAGCAGCTTGGCTATGGTGCGGGCCATGAGCGTCTTGCCGGTGCCGGTGGGGCCCACCATTATTATATTACTCTTCTCTATCTCCACACCGTCTTTGTCGGCCGGCTGGCCAAGACGCTTGTAGTGGTTGTAGACAGCTACAGAGAGATAGCGCTTGGCCTCGTCCTGGCCTATGATGTACTGGTCGAGATAGTCCTTTATCTCCTTGGGCTTCGGGACACTGGTCTTCTTGAATTTCCCTTTCGCGGACTTGCCGTTGGAGTTCAAGCCCGACTCCTGAACAATCTGATAGGCCTGGCGGGCACAGTCTTCACAAATGTAGCCGTTGATGCCCGTAATGAGCAGCTTCACCTCGCGGTCACTACGACCGCAGAAATTACATGTCTTTTTCACTTATCACTTGTCACTTAACACTTAAATACTCAACAATTGTCACTCCACACTCCTCACTCCACACTCCACACTCCTCACTCCACACTCCACACTCCTCACTCCACACTCCACACTCCTCACTCATAACTCCACACTCCTCACTCGTCACTTTTTCATCAGCACGCGGTCTATCATGCCATACTCCTTGGCCTCCTCAGCGGTCATCCAGTAGTTGCGGTCGGAGTCGGCCCACACCTTGTCATAGTCGGTGTGCGAGTGGTCGGCGATTATGGTGTACAGCTCTTTCTTCAGCTTCTGTATCTCGCGGGCCTCAATCTCTATGTCCGATGCTTGTCCCTGCACGCCTCCGAGCGGCTGGTGTATCATCACTCGGCTGTGGGTGAGTGCCGAGCGCTTGCCCTCCTGCCCTGCCACGAGCAGCACAGCGGCCATCGAGGCGGCCATGCCGGTGCAGATGGTGGCCACGTCGCTCGAGATGAACTGCATGGTGTCGTAGATGCCCAGTCCGGCATAGACGCTGCCGCCAGGCGAGTTGATGTAGATGCTGATGTCCTTACCCGGGTCGGTGGAGTCGAGATAGAGCAGCTGGGCTTGGAGTGTGTTGGCGGTGTAGTCGTCTATCTGTGTGCCGAGAAAGATGATACGGTCCATCATTAGGCGCGAGAACACATCCATCTGGGTCACATTCAGCTGACGCTCCTCAAGGATATAAGGGTTAAGATACTGGGCTTGTGCCTTCACTACATCATCGAGCACCATGCCGTTGAGGCCAAGGTGCTGCGTTGCATATTTCCTGAAATCGTTCATAATCAGTGATTTACCTATTTGTTTTTCATCAGGGAAGGGTAGTTTGAAGCCTTCCCTCTTCGCTTTGAGATACAAAATTATGAAAAAAAGTCGGGAAGCGTGCAACTTTCACAAACTTTTTTCCATAAAAAACATTAAAACGCTTGTTTCACCGCATTATTTGTTCTGCAAAAGGCCAGATAGTCGTCAACGGCTCATGAAAAGTTAAGACGACCAGGCAGATTTTTTCCGTTTGGTTTTGCGTACAGTCGAGAAAATCTTGCGTACAGGCGCAAGGTGTTTTGCGTATAGGCGCAAGGTAGATAGACGAGCCGGATAAGGGCGACTACCACTTCCATATACTACCACCTGTCAAGCAATAGCTTATTCCTTATGTGTCAGTCGTAAAACAGATCATCCAAAACCACCGAGGCATGGATGGAGTCTGCATACATTCCCCTTGACAGGCCAAAGGTGGTAATGAGCGTAGGGACGATACCGTAATGTGTCTGTATGGCAGCTCTGAGTGACGGATGGAGGCTCGATGACTGCCACTTCATCGGAGAACAGGCAGTGGCAGCTGCCCATGCCATCAACCTGCGCCACGGCTGGAAGGATCCGATGGAGATACGGGCAGAACACATCCAACAGGTAACCAGCGACTGCATGGATATACTCAAATCCCTGTCACATTTCGACTGGCCTAATTACGTGTCCTTGCTGACCAAGCGGGGTTATAAGGTCAAGATACAACGTGACAAGGAGAAAGTAGTCAGAGGCTATTCCATCAAGAAGGACAATTCCTCTTATAAGTCATCCGAACTCGGCACAGGACGAAACCTTATGCCATCAAAGATAGAGGACACATGGAAGAAACTGCATCCTGCTCAGAAACCAATGGCTGTACAAACACCAAAGTCATTGGACAGCAAAAAGCCAGTCACGGATAGACCGTCAACGGCACAAGCATCATCCTCACAAGGCCAACCGGCTGCAACATCCAACAACTACCGACAAGTATTCCTTATCGATGGCAAGCAAATACAGTTAAGCATCCCCGAAAGAGTTTACAGGGAACTCGACAGTAATATCGAGGTTCCCGAAAACAACGATGACACGCATGGGGACATTCTGAAAGTTGCCATGCTGCTGTTCCTGAACTACGTCGATGCAGCTACAGCCATGTCTGAGTCTTATGGTGGCGGCGGTGGAACTGGCACGGGCTGGGGAAAGGACAAGGATGAGGATGAACTGAAATGGGCCAGACGCTGTGCCAAGATGGCTAACTGGCTCTGCAAGCCGATTGTCAGAAGATGGAAACGAGGTAAGTAATATAAACAGATTATCAACACCAATACTTAGTTAATTATACATTTAATCGTTTGAAAATCAATGAGCTACATTAACAATACATAACTAATAAAATTTGGTCTAGTGCCTGATTTTCAGTAACTTAGTAGTCCGTTACAACACTAAGTTTGTGAAGGAAATATCAGAAGCACTCGACCAATATACGGGCATATGCAAGGAGGCCATCATGGACTCCGCTGCAAAGTTAAGCAAAAGTTTTGAGAAAGTCATCATCGAGGTACTACTTTTATACATGGTTATACCAGGAAGGATAAATTTCACCCAGTTGGGCAAGTACGGCAGGCACGGCGAACAGTGCTACCGGCAGAACTTCGGACGCTTGCGTTCGAAGAGCCTGAACTGGCTTCGCTTCAACGTCAGTCTCGCTCTGCGCTACTTCAGCAGCGACGGACGCAAGGCCATAGCCATTGATCCGAGCTACATCAGCAAGTCGGGCAAGAAGACTCCGCATATTGGTCGTTTCTGGTCGGGCTGTGCAGGTACCGTTAAGCATGGACTGGAAATCATGGGACTGGGGCTGATAGACATTGACAGCCATAACTGCATGATGCTCCGTGCGCATCAGACACCAGGCAACTTTGAGCTGAAGAAGCGCAACATGACGCTGGCAGACCATTACATTGCCGTCATCAAGCGCTACCGCAAGGAACTGCAAAAGCTGTCTCATCTCGTTGTTGCCGATGCATTCTTCTCCACTCGCACGTTCTACGAGGGCATCCATCAGCATGGTTTTCATCTCATCAGCCGCTTCCGTGACAATGTCCACTTGTGCTATCTCTACGAGGGTGAGCGCACTGGCAAAAGAGGAAGACCCAAGATGATAGACGGGAAGATAGACCTGAAGGAACTCGACATGTCAAGGATGCTTCCCATCTTCGTTGACGGACTGCCAGGCATTGCCTACACGCTGATAGCCTATTCCAAGGCCCTGAAGTGCAAGGTGCGTCTCGTCATCTGGATCATGCCCGACAAAAAGCGCAAACTGTTCTTCTCTACTGACACTACACTCTCCGGCGAGGAAGTACTGGACTTTTACAGAACCAGGTTTCAGATAGAATTTTGCTTTCGCGATGCCAAGCAATTCTGCGGACTGACGGACTCTCAGGCAAGGGACATTAACAAACTCGACTGCGCTTTCAACGCATCGTTTGCCTCGCTGAACGTGGCCAAGGTCATGATGAAGGAAAGGGGAATGCTGTATTCCATGTCTAACTTCAAGTTGTTGATGACCAACACGTTCCTCACGAAAAGAATTTTTGACGTGTCCCGATACCGACCGAACCAAACTTTAATTAATCACATTTTCAAAGAACTCTTTGGCTGTGCGGCGTAGCCGTTAGGCCGTATATTGAATTTTTAACGAACTATTGTAATAAGGTGTAACAAATTAAAATTGAACAACTATGGGATTCTTTAAAAAAATTTTTGGTGATGCGGCTGATGAACTAAAGAAGAACTTAGAGGACGCCAAAAAAGAAATGCTCAGTAATTTGGAAGAGGTGAAGCAAGACGTAAAGGCAGGTTTCACTAATAGTACATCCAATTCAAGAGATGATGACGAAGAAGACGATGAGGAGCCCAAAATCTTGCTTGGTGACTTTCATGATGGTGTCTTAACTATTCGAGAGGGAATTACAGAACTTGATGACGAAAGTCTTGAACATTATAAGCGTATTCGTAAAATCACTTTTCCGGCCTCTTTGGAGAGATTAGATTCAAATGTTATTGATGAACAAGAACGGTTAGAAGAACTTGATTTCTCAAAGGTTACTAAACTGAAAACAATTCCTGACGATTTCATATCAGGTGAGAATAAGGTTCGTAAGCTCATCATTCCCAACGGCGTGACGGAGGTGGGTGACGGATTCCTTGGGGAAGCGAAGTCTGGGGCAGAGGTTTTCGTACCAGCTTCAGTCAGAAAACTGGGCTATATTACGGGTAACAACGACAATGACATGACAGTCTATCTCTTTGCTGCAAATATTGATATTAGTGATGTAGAAGAGGATGTAAAGACGCTCTATGTGTTGCCCCAGTATTACGGATGGTATGCGAAGGCACTTAAAAAATGTGACAGTGAAGCCAGATTACGTGAGATGCCTGAAGAGATGATGGGTGTATATGGTGCCACATCTCTTGGAGAGTTGAAAGAAATTGCAAAGGACAATGCTTCACTAACAGAGGACTCTAAAACAGAGTCTGTAGACGATAACATAACAGATATCGTTCAGAAGATAAAAGAAAAGCTTCAGGCTCTTGACCTGTCATCATTCATTCTCTACGGCAATGACTATGAAGGCGACAGAGAGTATGAAGAAGTGGAGCAACTTGGTGATGAAGGTTTGTTGGAATCTTCATCAGAATATGCAATCAACTACAATGATTCCTATGAT
>Ga0247610_10007901_pt1 | contig 10865 bp, 6 predicted proteins | sample 174DNAGHGhighgp2_FD_193483 | JGI IMG/M metagenome (GOLD analysis project Ga0247610, IMG submission 193483) | Sheep rumen microbial communities from Palmerston North, Manawatu-Wanganui, New Zealand - 1742 DNA GHGhigh gp2 | ecosystem: Host-associated > Mammals > Digestive system > Stomach > Rumen ... | reverse complement strand
ATTAGTATATGAATAATTATCTCCATTATATGATGATATAAAATATGTATTTGTATATGTAATTGTATTATTACCTATACTTGTTACTCTACCATTTGTATATGTATAATCATTTGCTGGAATTTTATATGTTGTTATATTTCCATTATTTAAATAACCATAATTATATGTGATACTTGTATTATCAATATCACGATATAATATTTCTTTTTTTATTCTTCCCAAATAATCATATTCATAGCTATAACTAAAGCTATATCCAGATACACCATATTTACTTACATTAATATTAGTTACATAATTTTTATTATAGCTATATTCTATTTTATCATCAGTACTACCATTAATTTTAATACATGATATTTTAAAATCACTATTATAAAAATATTCATTTGAATATAATAAATGATTTCCTTCTTTTATTTCATAATTTATGATTTTTTTAACAAAAAATTGTGAGTCATTTATTTCTCTTTCTGTTTCATATTTAAAATTTAAGCGTATATCTAATACACTATAACTATTTTAATAACTAATATTATATTTTCTTTCAAGCTGAATATAATCATAATTATTATAATATATTTTTCTATTACTGATTTCATTATAACTACTATATTCTAATTTGATTCTATTACTATTACTATATCCGTATTCAATTACTCTATCGTAATTATCATATGTATAATTAATAGTATTATTTAAATTATAGTCTATTAATGATGATAATCTATTTCTATTATCATATGTTAATGATATATAATTTGAATTATTCAAATTTACTTCTATTATTCTTCCTTTATTATCATATGTATAATTATATACATTTGAATATTCCGTTTTAGATATTAATTCACCATATGTTAAATTATTTATATTATTATCATATGTATATGTTACTATATCATTATTTAAAAACTTAACATTTGTTAATCTATTATAATTATCATAATAATAATTAAAATTATAATTTGTATAATTTGATTCTATTGAATTTAATGATATTTGATTATTACTATTATATGATATTTGTCTTTTAACACTTATTTCTTCAATCCCGGTTACAGTATTTAAATATATATCTTCTATTTCACTTACATAATTATTTGTATAATTATATTTATAATAGTAATAATACAAATTTGTATCTAGATTTTTAAAAGCCTTTGTTTTAAATCTATAATAACTATCATATGAATATGTATATTTATTAGATTCATCAGTACTTTCATCTAATATATGATTGTTATAAGTATATGTAGTTTCTTCTGTTATTTCATCACCATTTTCATCATAACCTGTAATCAGTATTTTTTTTGTTAAATCATTAGAATTATTATATTCATAATAATGTTCATTATTATTATGCGAATATGAATGAATTAGATTTTCTCTATTATCATATTCATAATTCTTTTCTGTCATTAAGCCACCAAAATATGTCACGTTTCCTTTATTGTCATATGTCATATTTATTGAATCATATTTAGTTTTTCTTTTTAATAAAAAGCCTATATTAGAATATGTATATTTAATATAATCTCTATCATTTAATATGATAATATCAGTGTTAGATTGATTATTTATTGTGATTGTGACAATACTTGTTTCAGGTTTAAATAGTATTACATTAAATCTATTAATATTATAATTTATATTATTTATTGAAACATTAGTAATCGAATAAGATTTTATTATTAGTGAATAATATTTTAAAGTATCTAAATTATATGTTTGGCCTCCATTATATAAATTATATTCACTATCTAAATATATATTATCTACTTCATATTCTATTCTATTTAAATTATTATATGAAATATATTTATAATATTTACTTTGTTTAATATATTTTAATTTATAATTATTAAAATAATAATTTGTTTCTATATCATATTTATCAGTTACTACTGTATAAGTATTATAATATGTAAATTCATTTCTTATTCCGACATTATTTTCAATATATGATATTCTATTTTGATCATCATATTTATATATTAATTTATTATTAAAATGGCTGAATTCTACAATTTTATTAGTATCGTCATAATTAATTGTGTATGTATCTGATATGTCATTTAAAGTTCTTATAATGCTTATTATTCTATCATTTGAATAATTAAATGATAATGTATGTAATGTCACATTATTTCTTTTATATGTAATACTAGTTATATAATTATTTGTATAATTAAATTCTATTTCATCTAATTTATTATTTTTTATTTTTATTAATTTATTTGAATTATCAAATAGGAAATCAATTATTTCATTGTTTCTTTTTATTATTTTCTTTGGATAATTATAATTTTCTTCTAATTTAAATGTGTTTTTATATTTATCTATGATATCAGCTCCATATATAATATATGTTTCTTCTCCTAAATCCTCATATGATAAATATATTGTTTCTCCAGAATATAGATCAGTTTCTGAAAAGCTTGTCGCGTGAAAGCCACTTCCATCACATTTATCAGTGTAATAATTATATTCATCACCATAACATTTATAATGATAATTTAATCTAAAACCTTTACCTAAATCACCAATATTATTTCTATATTGGTGATTATAGTATAAGCTTATTTCTAAATCTTCTAATATAGTTTTAAATAAAGGTATTTCGATTATTATATTATTATCATTTCTATATAGATTTATATAATATGTACATAAATTATCTATGCTAGAGATTATTTGATTATAGATATTACCTATACCTCTATTTGCCATAATATTCACTTCCTTAATAGTATTATTTATTATATTTTAACAAACATAAAAAAATAAAACAAGACATGAAGTCTTGTTTCATTAATAATTATCTTAAATTATAAGCTATTATGTAATAATTCCTCATAAGATAATCTTGAAATATCTCTTGGGGCAAAATCAAATACTGTTCTACAGCCACATTCACCACGTTTAGCTAGTCTATAAGCACCACGTGCATAGGCAACTAAAATTGAACCTGTAAATTCTGGATTTGAATCAAGCTTTAAGCTATATTCAACAACATGCTTAATACCATCTGAAGTTTTACCACTTCTAATTACAAATCCACCATGAGGGATACCCTTATGATTCTTATCTAATTCTTCTTGACTAATGAAATTAACTGTTGTGTCATAGTCTGCAAAATAATCAGGCATTGTCTTAATTTCATTTTCAATTCTAGCATAATCCTTAGGATCCTTAGCTACAACATAACATAATCTAGTATGCTTTTCTCTTGTAGTAAGGTTAGGATTCTTACCACTTCTTACTGCCTCAAGCGCAGCTTCAACAGGTACTGTATATTGACGTGCATCAAGTACACCATCAATTCTTCTTATTGCGTCACTATGACCTTGGCTTACACCCTTACCCCAGAATGTATAAGTATTTCCATCTGGTAAAATAGATTCCATAATACATCTATTTAAAGAGAACATACCTGGATCCCATCCACAAGATATAACACCGATATGCTTAGTTTCAAACGCATTCTTTTCTACATTATTATAATGTTCGTTTACATGGGCATGTGTATCAAATGAATCTACCACATTGAAATATTTAACTAATTCTGGTGTTTGTTTAGGCAAATCAGTTCTTGAACCACCACAAATAATTAATACATCAATTTTATCTTTGAATTTTAAAATGTCATCATTACTATAAACATTAACATTAGCTGTATTAATTTTTACAGTTTTAGGATCTCTTCTTGTGAAAACACCAACAAGCTCCATATCATCATTTTTCTTTATTGCAGCCTCAACACCACGTGCTAGGTTACCATATCCATAAATACCAATTCTAATCATATTTTATTACCTCTTTTTACATTTTCATATTTTATAACAATATTAATATCTTGTAAAGAATTTTATTTATAAAAATGCTTTTATTTTTGATTTTTATTTTCTAAATCGCCTATTTTGGCATATTTTTCACAAGATTTTGTGATATAATCGTTGATTTCGTCTAATTTTTGTAATAAAACATTTAATTTTTCTTGATTGTTTTTGAATTCCTTATCTAGTTTCTTTTTCTTTTTAATTAAATTCATCTTACCCAAGGATGCCTCTGTTTCAATCTTAAAAAAATCTAATGCAGATACACTAATATCCTTAAGCATCTTAGCATATAATCTTTGATCATCAATTACTGAATAAAATCTTTCAAATGTATTAAAGGCATTAATTATAGTATTTGAAAGTGAAGCCAAATAATATTCCTTACCTAATGTTTTAACATATTCATTATATATTAAGCCTAATGTATTTCTATTTTCTATAAATTCATGCATAAGCTCATTTGTATCTAATTCATTATTTTCCATATTAGCTTAAAATAAATTTAATATCATCTTTAGTAATAGTACTAATTCTAGTATCATCTTCAGATATTAATTTATCAATTATTCCTTTCTTAATATTTTGTAATTCAATAACACGCTCTTCAATAGAATCATCACATATTAATTTAATTACATTAACATTATTAACCTGACCAATTCTATGAGCTCTATCTGATGCTTGATTCTCTTGACTTAAATTCCACCATGGATCTAAGTGAATTACAGTATCAGCCCCAACCAAATTAAGCCCAACTCCACCAGCCTTTAAGGATATTAAATATACCTTATATGATGTATCCTTATTAAAAATTTCCGTTTCTTCTTTTCTTTTATCTAATTTAGTATCACCTGTTAATACTAAATATTTAATATTCAATTCATTTAATAATTCTGATACTCTTTCTAATCCTTTTACAAAGGATGAGAATAATAATATTCTATGATTATTATTAATTAATTCAGGTATCTTTTTAGATAAATATAAAAGCTTTCCAGAAATATCATTATAATTTAGGTCAATCAATTTAGGATCTACACATATTTCTCTTAATGTAGTTAAATATTTTAACATTTCAAAGGATTCAGATTCCTCTATTTTTAATTTAGCATCATGAATAAAACTATCATAAATCTTTCTTTGGCTAACTGACATATCACATGATTCAATATATTCAAATTTAGGTGGTAAATCCTTTAATACTTCTTTTTTAGTTCTTCTTAAAATAAATGGTGCTATCTTATTTGCGATTATTTTAGTATATGATTCATCATTTAAATATTTAGATAAAAATAAATTCATATTATCTAAATATTGAGGCAAAATAAAATCAAATATACTCCATAAATCAAGTACACTATTTTCTATTGGTGTACCTGTTAAACTAAATTTATTTATTGCCTTTAAAGATTTAACATTTTTAGATTTAATCGCATTAACATTTTTAATAGCTTGAGCCTCATCTAATATTAAATAATTAAATTCTATATTAGAATATAATTCCAAATCTCCTCTTAAAGAATCATAAGATGTGATATAAATAATCTTTTCATTATCCTTAATATCATTAATGATTTTATGTCTTTTACTTGAATTACCATAAATCATTTTTGATTTTTGCCAAGGAATAAATTTATTAATTTCATTATACCAATTAAACATAAGTGATTTAGGAGAAATAATTAATGTAGGTAAATTTTTATGATCACTTTCAATTAATGAAATCATCTCAATAGTTTTACCAAGTCCCATATCATCGGCTAGTATTCCACCTAAATGATATTTAGATAAAACCTTTAACCATTTATAACCCTCAATTTGATATGGTCTTAATTCACCTTTAATATAAGGAATATCTATATCTATATTTTTATAATTCTTAATATCATTTAATAAATTAATAATAAATTCATCTAAATCTATATCATAATTAAAATATGATAATTTAATTGAATTAATATAATTAATTCTTTTAGATTCTAATAAGTTTTTAATATCTAAATCTAGATTTGTGACAATATCATTATATGTATTATTTTGATTATTAGATAAATCAATAATCGTATCATCATTTAATAATACATATTTCTTTCTTCTTCTAATACCTTTTATAATTTCTTCTAATTCAGAATTTGAAAATTGAGATTCAGATTCAAAGACAAGACCTAAAGTAGATTCATATCTAACCTTAACAGTAGGTGGATTAAATCTTAAAACTTGTAGTTTTTTAATTGAATCTGATAAATAAACATTACTTAATTTTTTTAAATAACTAAAATCTAAATAAAAGAATTCTAATATTTTAGCTTCATCATTTAATATTTCATGATTAATGAAGCCTAATTCATTAATATATTCTAAATATTTCAATAAATGATTTTTATCTCTTAATGATAATTGTTCCTTATCTATTATAATAATATCATCCTTAATTAACTCAACCTTTAATGTAATAATCTTATTATCATAATCAAAATATGAATTAATTTCTAATTCATGTAACATAAAATCATTTTTTATGGATTCATCAATATTAATTAATTCATTATAATTTGAATATAAATTATCAATAAATAAATCCTTTAATTCTTTAATATTGATATTATTATATTTATTTGAAAATAAAACTAAATCCTTATTAGTATTATCAATTAATTCAATTTGATCATTATCATTATTAATTAATATTAATTCACCTAAATCTAATAATTTTGAATTAGAAGGTATATTAACATTAAAAATATAATCTTTATTAATATTGAAATTAATATTAAATAAAGTTAAGCTACATAAATATGATTTATCATTAATATATATATTTCTATTAATTAATAAATGTAATAATTCATTAAATACTTTATCCTTTAATATTATATTTCTTTTATCATAATAATATCTAAATGAATCAAAAGGCAATTTAATAAAATATTCTAATACCTTAATATCTAATTCATTAAAATTAGATATATCATGATTGAATTCTAATCCTTTACCATAGCTATAATTCTTTTTATTTTCAACATTTCTTAAGAATTCAATAAAATCCTTTACAATATAATATTTATTAATTCCAACCTTTAATTCTAAAGTGTTTTTATCACCAATATTAAAATAATATTCAATATTAACCTTACTATTTAATTTAATAATATTATTAGATCTATTTAATTTTTTAATATCATTAATAAAATCATTTTTTATTTCATTTAATTTTTGATTATTAAATTCATTTAATTTTAAATTATAATAATTTTTAAAATCAATATCTGATTTATAATAATCATATATATTTTTAGCTAATATCAAGTTACAATTATTAAAATTACCAAACGCTTTTATTTCTTCATTATTAATTAATACATTAAAATGTAATATTTTATCATTTAAAAATAATACTTCAAAATTTATAAATTTAAAGTCTTTAGAATCAATATTATATTTAACTATAAAATATTTATTGAAAAAATATGGATTGAAATCAAATTTTGAAATAGTTATATCACTTTTAATCTTAGCTTCAATTAAATATATGATATATTTATTTTCTCTATTTTCATTTAAATAATCTAATATTGTATTTCTTTCTTTAATATTGAAATATGAAATATTTCTATATAAAAAATTATAAAAATATAAACTATCTACAGCTTCATAATTTTTAAATTCAGAAATAATATTTTTAACAATTAATTTGATATTATATACCTTATCTAAGGCATATAATCTATTTACAATGTCTAATTGATAAAAAGATATATCAGATAAAAATGGATATTCTATTTTTTCAATAAATATTTTTTTAATATCATTATCTAATGAATTAAAAATTATTTCGATATTTTTATAATTCAAATCATATAATTTTATATCATTATATAAAGCTATTAAATCTATATAATTAAATTTAATAAATCTATACAAATCATGCTTAAGAATAAATGATAACAAATAATTAAAATATGGCTTATTATTAATCATAAAATATAAATAAGCATATGTATAATAATTAGGATTTATTTTATTAAATATATCACTAATATAATATATATAATTTCTAAATAAAGCTAAAGTATTAGATGGTATTTTATTAATTATAGATTTATCAACATCTAAATTATATATTATAAATAATATATTTTTAGATAATTCATTATTGTTTTTTATTAATTGTGATACTAATAAATTAATATCATCACTATTTAATGATTTAATCTTATTATATATAGCTTCATATTTTAAATAATCAGTATAATTATTTATATTAATCGGTAAATTATTATAGCTAATAATTTCTATTTTTTCTTCCTTTTTAGGAATTATATTATCATTTAATTTTAATATATCATCTCTTAATTTATAAAGGATTGCCGCATTATGCTTACATAAAGATGAAACAGGACATGAACATGAATAAATATTTGATTTTTTATTAATTGAAATTAAAGATTTATATTCTAAATTACCTATTACAGTACCACTAATAGTACTTCCCATAATTGTAACTGAGTCTACTCTATTAGATTTAAAATAATCTAATCCCTTTTCTAATGTATTAAGACTAAATTCATCTTCAAATTTATATAAAATAAAATCAATAACATTATTTGAAATTAATATTAAATCAAAACTATTTAATGTTAATTCCATATCTATAAATTTAACAATAAAATTACCATCAATTTTATTTTTAATTATACCTATTCCATTTTCTAAATCGTAAACATAATCATTTATTTCCATAATTATCCTTTAAAAACTTTTTTAAATTCTATAGGGCATTTTGCCTCAAAATGCATAAGCTTTCCTGTTAAAGGACATACGAATTCTAATATTGAGGCATGAAGGCCAAGTCTATTAATTGGGTTTTTAGTATATCCATATTTAGTATCATATACTATTGGATTATTTAATTCATGCATATGAACTCTAATTTGGTTTTTTCTTCCTGTATCAATTAAAACTCTAAGTAAGGAATAATCATCATTTTCGTTAATAACCTCATAATTAGTAATTGCAAGATCACCAGATTTGTCTTGTGTAGAATAAACTAAATTATATTGATTCTCCTTTAAATATGATTTAATAGTTCCTTTTTTATTTTTTAATTTTCCTTCAACAAGTGCATAATATTCTCTTTTTTTGACATATTCATTCCATTTTAATCTCAATATAGAATGAAGTTTAGGATTTTTAACATAAATTAAAACTCCACTTGTTTCTTTATCTATTCTATGAACAATATAACATCTTTTACTTTTATTATCTTTAGATAAATATTCATTCACATATAAATATAATGAATTTCTATCCTTATCAGATTCAACAGATAATAAGCCTGATGGCTTATTTAAAGCAATATAGTTATCATCCTCATATATTATATCTAATTTAATTTTGGGCTTTGTTTCCTTTTTTATATTATTAGATATAGTATTCATACTTCTTTTAGAAATTTTTACTTCATCTTCTCTTGATAATAAATAATTAAACTGAGTGATAACTACACCATTAACTAAAACCTTTTTTTCTTTTAATAGTGTCTTAATATTATTTCTTGATTGATTCATTTTTAATAATAAAAATTCCATTAATTCAATAGTATTTTTTACCTTAAATGAATTCGTATATTCGATTTTAATTTCTTTTTTATCTTCTTTTTTTATATTTTTTTTCATCTTATTTTTTCTTCTTTTGTTTAGCATTTAATGATGATGTTAAAATGACCACCTCATCATCAACTGAGAATCTATTTTTACAAATAGTAACTGCATAATCTATTTTTAAATCCTCATTTTTTAATTTTTGATAATAATTTTTAATATCTTCAATCATTTCATTTAATAAACGATTAATTTCTGTTTCGATTGTAACATTTAATATTAATAAAAACTTAGTACCACCAAATCTAGATACAAAGCCTCTACCCTTTAATGCATTAAAAGCAAATTGTGAAAAATTCACTAAGATATCATCTCCTATTTGATATCCATATTGTTCATTAATTTCATGTAGATTTTCAATATCTAATAACACTAAAGATATAGCTATGCTTGAATTAGATTTTGATATACTTTCTAAGTAATCAACTGCATATTTTCTATTGTAACATGGTACTAATGAATCATAATGATTTACTCTTTCTATTTTTTTAGTTAATTCATTTAATTCCTTTATTCCTTTATCGTTATAACTTAATAACAAATATAATGTAACTAATATAGCAACAACAGAAATTACAAGGGATGTAAATAATGAAGCATAAATACTTGCCTTATCTATTTCATTATAAATATCAGGATAAAAATAGCTAATGCTGATAGTTGAAAGATAAATAATTACTAATAATGTTAAGCATATAAACATCTTTTTATTTTTAAATAACAATAACATTGAATATATACCTAGTATTAAATATGGTATAGTAGCTTCTCTATATGATATATATAAAAATGGTATTTCTAAAAACATAATTGAATATAGACTTAATCTAACAAAAATATATGCTTTATTTTTTAATTTAAAAATAATTGTTGAAATTATTATTAAAACACTAAATACGATACATACAATACTTGTAATAGAAAGCTTAAATAAAATTATATTCGCAACTGTACCAATAATATTAGATACTAAGGCAGTTAATAAAAATATAAAATAAATATTATTATTGTTGTTAGTGTTATAATAATCTTCTCTTACTTCATTTAATAATTCGTCTAATTGATTTTCAAATCTATTTTCCAAAATACCACATCCTAAACATAATTATTATACAATAAAATGTGCTTATAATAAATTGTAATTTATTATTTATTGTAATTTTTTTTATTAGTGTGTATAATTTAAAGTAGGAGGCAAAAATAATGGAAGAAAAAGTCGTAAAAAATAGACTATTAATTTCAATCTTCCTAAGTATCGTATCTATAGGATTAATAATTTCTGAATTATTAGATATCATTGATAATGGTATTAATAATGATAGTTCAGTTATATTGATTTATAGATCAATGATTATAGGAT
>Ga0247610_10007900_pt1 | contig 10866 bp, 5 predicted proteins | sample 174DNAGHGhighgp2_FD_193483 | JGI IMG/M metagenome (GOLD analysis project Ga0247610, IMG submission 193483) | Sheep rumen microbial communities from Palmerston North, Manawatu-Wanganui, New Zealand - 1742 DNA GHGhigh gp2 | ecosystem: Host-associated > Mammals > Digestive system > Stomach > Rumen ... | reverse complement strand
CACTCACCCCTAAGTCTGACACGCATTTTGTCAAAGAAACTGTTAATTTACAGATTTTAACACGATATTATAGGCAAAAACTTGCAAACCGCATTTTTATTTTGTACCTTTGCACCATAAATGGCGCGATACTGCTCACGCTCGGCAATTGGTGCAAGCACCATTGCTCTTGCTTAATCGCAGCATTGCACCTCGAAAAAGGCGTGACGCTGTGAGAAACACTTACAAGCCAATCTAGCCTAACCAGTAAACATCTATTTATGCGTAAAGATCTTACCATTCTCGGTGAGGCTCTTGGAGCCTCGCAAGAAGGAATGCTCGCAGTCGAGCAATTCCTCAAAGACAATTACCTCTTCCGCTTCAACGAACTGAGCGGGAAGGTAGAGTATGTAACCTTGCCGTCAGACGATAAACCCGTCTGGCGTGTGCTGACACAGAAGGCGCTGAACAGCATCATCATCCGTGCCAAGCGTGAACAAATCTGCGAAAAAGGCAGTCCGAAGACGGACATCGTGGAGTTTGTGCAGTCTGACGAGGTGGAGACATTCAATCCCATTCAGGATTATCTCACCCATCTGCCTCAGTGGGACGGACAGAACCATGTAGCCCGCCTCTTTGGGCGTCTGCCTGGGGTGAGTACAGAGCAGTTGGACTTTCTTTCCGTCTGGATTCGCTCTGCTGTGGCCCATTGGCTTCAAATGGATACGCTTCATGGCAATGAGTGCGTACCTACGCTGATTGGTGCTCAGGGTTGCGGAAAGACGACATTTGTTGCCAGACTGCTGCCTCCGGAACTTCGTGTCTATTTCTTGGATCACCTGAACCTGTCGAATAAGTTCGATAAGGAGATGGCACTGACAAACAACCTGATTGTCAACCTCGATGAGTTGGACGCTATCCGTCCTTCTCAGCATGCAGCCTTGAAGCAGACACTCTCTAAGAGTAAGGTCAACGGACGCCCCATCTATGGTGCCTCTCAGGATGACCGTCCTCGCTATGCTTCGTTTGTGGCAACCACCAACAACCCCCATCCGCTGTCGGATGCTACGGGTAGTCGTCGATACATTTGTCTGACGATTCCAGAAGGGCAGTTTATTGATAACACGGGTGAGATTGACTACGAGCAACTCTATGCGCAGGTGGTTCATGAGATCAACGACTTGAAGGCACCTTTCTGGTTTAACAATGATCAGGTGGCACGTATTCAGGAGTTGAACCTGAACTATCTGGAACAGAAAGACATTGCCGAAGTGGTTGAGGCCTGTATCCGCAAGCCCAAGGAGGGAGAACAGGGCATTCGTATGAAGAGCGGCGAGATTGTTGATTTGATCCGTCGCGAGTATCCTTCCATCAAGAACAACCACAGCACCAAGATTCATCTTGGAATGGCGATGAAGGAACTTGGATTCGAGGGAAAATCTCACGGCAATCAGACCTATTACAGGGTGGTTCCCTTGCAGGCAGCCTAAGCCCAAGGGGTGTATGTTAGGGTGAGTGTCTGGTTGAGTGTCGGGGTGGGTGTTCAAGCAACACTCACCCCTCTTCATCCTCAGTATTTAAAAGTGTTTTGAACGATTGGGGGTGAGTCTATCGTTTTCCGTTAGTTTAGAGACATTACGTCTTTTTCTGGATACTCCATATTTTTCTGTGGAGCCTCCGTTCCTGCGAATAGAGCTAAAAAGTTTGCCTTTTTCTTGGTATTTTCAAAAGTATTTCCTATCTTTGTACCCGACTCAGTTTGTCCATAAGGGCGAGTGGGTCAAGACTTATTGGTAAAAATCGGCTGACCCATTATAATCATATATTGTCAAAAAGGAAAAAAATATAAAAGTTATGAAACAAACTATTTACTATTGCTTTCTTATCATACTCATGAATATGTGTGAGGTAAAAGTATTTGCTCATGACATCGAAGTAAAGAATGCAGACGGTGTAAACATTTATTATGTGTGGACAAATAATAATACGGAGTTGGCAGTTAGTTATAGAGGTAATAGTTACGACTCATACGCTTACGAATATGAAGGCATTGTTACTATTCCTCAGTCTGTTGAATACAATGGTAGTACATACAATGTAACATCCATTAATAGCTATGCGTTCTGTCGTTGCTCAAATCTTACGAATGTTAACATCCCAAACTCAGTGACTAGCATAGGAAACGATGCGTTCTATGACACAAAATGGTATAATAATCAGCCAGACGGTTTAATCTATGCAGGAAGGGTAGCATACAAGTATAAAGGTGCTATGCCTGAAAATACCAGCATTATGATAGAAGAGGGCACATTGGGAATTGCTGGTTCTGCGTTCTATGGTTGCAGTGGTCTGACCAGCATTGCTATCCCTAACAGCGTGACCAACATTGGAAACTATGCGTTCTCTGATTGCAGTGGTCTGACTAACTTTACAATCCCTAACAGCGTGACCAACATTGGAAACTATGCGTTCTCTGATTGCAGTGGTCTGACTAGCTTTACAATCCCTAACAGCGTGACCAACATTGGAAACGATGCGTTCCGTAACTGCAGTGGTCTGACCAGCATTACATTCCATTGTAATTCTATCGGCTCATGGTTTAGGGGAATGACTTCAATAAAGAATATAACGATAGGAGATGAAGTGACGAGCATCGGAAGCTATGCGTTCGAGAACTGCACAAGATTAATGTCAGCAATTATTGGTGCGGGTGTTACATCTATAGATACTGATGCATTCAAGGGAACATCATTGAAAAAAACAATATGGCTAACTAACACGCCTCCATCTGGTTATTCTCAAGCACAAGGAACTATCAACTATGTGTCTAATGGTTCATACACAAATCTAAATAATACTATTGTTTATCCTTTCATAAGCAGTATGTTTGAGGTAAATGGAGTGAAATATGTGCCAGTTAGTCTTTCAGAACGGACTTGTGATGTAATTGATGGTACTTATGATGAATCTCTGACCAATTTAAAATTGAGTAGAACAGTTTGGTATAGTGGCATAGAAATGAAAGTAAACAAAATCATGCCTTATTCTTTCTATAACAATACATACATTAATAATTTGGAGTTTGATTTTGATAATGATTATGATTATAGCGGATATGATGTTACAAACGATATAGAAACATATACAAAAAGAACTTACACATGGGTTTGGGAAAACCCTAGTAAAAAATGGTATGTACTGAACAATCTGAATGAATATGAGCCTTATGGTGTTCATGCAGACAACATGAATACCTGGTATGAAGGGAAACTAGCTATTTTTAATGATCATGAATGGGAATATTCCAATGGCTCTTGGAATGATTTGGGACTACTAATTAAAGCAAATTCCTCAGGAGATAATTACATAGAAAGAAACAGTGGTAATATTGGTGAAATAGATTTAGGAGTTCCCATAACGTCTGAAACAAGGGTTCAAATCAAACATTATCCAACAAAAGCAGATGGTGGTGGAATTCTTTGGACTGCAGGAATTGAATGGAGAATCTTTTTTGCAGGTGATTATCTTTATTTCGATTTTCAAGGAACAAGAAAAAGTATCAGAAAGCCAATAAATACTTTATATGAATGGGAAATCGGTAATTACTATATAAAAGATATCCATTCTTCTACAAACGACATCATTTCTGGAACTCCATTTGAAAGTTTTTCAAATACAGGTAATAATATCATTTTTGGTCCATATGGTGCTGAAGATTTCTGCCGATTATATTACATTAAAATTTTCGAAGGAGAAAATCTTGTTAAGGATTTAGTGCCTTATTTTGATGGAAATAATTATGGCTTATGGGATAAGGTTAATAATATGGCACACATGCCAACACATGGAACTGTTACAGGCAATGTGTCGGTAGATATATATCCCAAATATTATGCCGAGAAAGAAAAACCTTATGTCGTAGAAATGACAATTGGTGATTATGCATTCTCTAATTGTAATAATCTAAAAGAGGTGGTTGTTCCTGATGCAACTTCATCTATAGGAGCAAATGCCTTCTGTGATTGTTCTTCATTGGTGCTGGCTAAGATTGGTACTGGAGTAAGAGAAATCGGTATTAATGCTTTTAGTGGTTGTTCATCTATTCATGAGATATTTATTCCCAAGAGTGTGAAGACAATCAATGACAATGTGTTTAAGGGTTGTATAAGCCTGAATACAGTCATTATGGAAGACAAGGAATCAGAGCTGACATTAGGCAGCAATGGTTCGTCACCTTTATTTGCTGACTGTCCTCTCGATTCTGTTTATATTGGTCGTAATATAACATATCCAACATCAAATGAAAAGGGCTATTCTCCTTTCTATAGGAATACTTCGCTTCGTTCAGTAATGATTACAGACAAAGAAACTGAAATCTCAGAGAACGAATTTTATGGATGTTCGAATCTAAAAAATGTCAGTATCGGTGATGGTGTAACTACTATTGGTAACTGGGCTTTCTCTGGGTGTTCAAGTCTTGATTACTTTGCCTTTGGTTCTAGTATGAAAACAATAGGTAAGGAAGCTTTCTCAGATTGTACAGCCATGACAAGTCTTTATAGTAAGGCTGTGACGCCACCAGTTTGTGGATCACAGACTCTTGATGACATTAACAAATGGCAATGTAAACTTTTCGTGCCAAATGGATGTTTGTCCACATATCAAGGCGCAGACCAATGGAAGGAATTCCTATTTATAGAGGAAGGTGCTATGGTTGAAGAGAAGATGGGTGATGCCAACGGCGATGGAATAGTGAATGCCAAGGATATTGCAGACATCGTAAACCATACGATGGGCATGCCAACTTCAACGGGAAAGTTTGGTGAAAAGGCTGCTGATATGAATAAGGATGGCGTAGTCAATATTGCTGATATTGTGCAGATATTGAACAACATTAAGGGCAAATAAGAAAAGCCATATAACAAAAGAACCGTCCCTCTGTTACGTGGGTTATTTGTCCTTATACTGCTTGCGGTATTCGGAGGGGGACACACCGAAGTTCTCGCGGACGTACTTGCCGAAGAAGGAGAGGTTGCAGAAACCGAGTTTCATGGCAATCTCCTTGATGGTGAGGTTGGAGTGGAGCAGGTAGTAGCGCACATCGTTCTGCACATACTCACTGATCCAGTCGTAGGCCGTCTTCTTGCTGACATCACGGCATACCATCGTCAGATAACGTGGTGAGACGCAGAGTTTGTCGGCATAGTGGGCGAGGGGCTTTTTCTTAATTTCACTCGATGACAATAGGGTGATGAAATTATCGAAAAGAATCCTCCGCTGGTTGGTTTCCTGTGACGACTCAATCTTCAACTGCTGGGTCAGAGCACGGCTGATGCCATAGAGGAACACGCGGACAATGGCATGGACAATCTCTTTCTGGAAGGCGCCAGTCTTCTCTTGGATGTTAAACATCAGCAGTGCAAACAAGTGCCCTCGGAGTTGCGTGTCGATGGGAGTCAGATGCAGCAGATTGTGCTTATCGAGGAAGAGACTCTTGTTCCAGAGCGGTTGGTTGGGGTAGAGCATGGACATCATCAGTGCCTTTGTGATGCATAGTAGTTTACAGTCCAGATCCTTGCTCATGACAAAGTTATCATAGATGGCATTCGGGTGACCGATGAAGATATCGTCTTTGCCGATGGTGTATTCGTGGCCATCCATGTCGAAGGTGAATTCTCCTTCGAAGCAGACGGCAACAAAAACCATGTCCAACTGTGTCGGATGCATGTGTGGATGGAACCTCAGGTGATTAATGATAGTCAAGTCCCCGTCTCTGTAATCAGGCTCCTGAAAGTTGTGTTCTGTTAAGCCGACATACGGTGTGATGTTATTTAGGCTGTTATTCATATTGCAAATATCGGAAGTTTTTGGGAGAAAACAGCCTATTTTTGCAAAAAACGAACACTATATGTATGTATATTTCTTTTTTTGAACACTTTTATTCTTTATTTGAACAGTCTTTGCAAGAATGCGGGGGTATATCCGTGCTGACTATTCGCTACTTCTTCAGGGGTCCCTGTCGCGAGAACCTGTCCGCCCTTCCTGCCACCTTCTGGACCCATGTCGATGATATGGTCGGCCAGTTTGATGACATCCAGATTGTGTTCGATGACGATGACGGTATTGCCTCTGTCAACCAGTTTCTGGAGAACGTCCATGAGGATTCGGATGTCCTCGAAGTGTAGGCCAGTGGTTGGCTCGTCAAGGATATAGAGTGTCTTGCCAGTGTCCTTCTTCGACAGTTCGGTGGCAAGTTTGACACGCTGGCTTTCCCCACCGGAGAGGGTGGTAGAAGGTTGACCAAGTTTGATATAACCTAGTCCTACGTCCTGAATAGTCTTAATCTTACGGAGGATATCGGGTACGTTTTCGAAGAACTCGACGGCCTGGTTGATAGTCATATCAAGCACATCGGCAATGGACTTGCCCTTGTATCTTACTTCGAGAGTCTCACGGTTATAGCGTTTGCCGTGACAGACCTCGCAGGGTACCTGAATATCGGGCAGGAAGTTCATCTCGATAGTCTTATAGCCATTGCCGCCACACTCCTCGCAACGCCCCCCCTTGACATTAAACGAGAAACGTCCCGGTTTATAGCCACGGATCTTGGCTTCGGGCAGGTTGACGAAGAGACTGCGGATATCGGAGAATACGCCCGTATAGGTGGCAGGGTTGGAGCGGGGTGTGCGCCCTAAAGGTGACTGGTCGACATCTACCACCTTATCTATATATTGCAGGCCTTCGATACTATCGTAGGGCATAGGTTTTTTCAGGGAACGGTAGAAATGATGGCTGAGGATGGGCTGCAAGGTCTCATTGATGAGGGTGGACTTGCCAGAGCCGCTGACACCGGTGACGACGATGAGTTTGCCGAGCGGGAACTCTACATCAATGTGTTTAAGATTGTTACCCGAGCAACCTTTTAAGATCAAACTATTACCAGAGCCTTTCCGTCTTTCCTTAGGGATATCGATGGTCAGTTGTCCATTTAGGTACTGGGCAGTGATGGTGTCGGTCTTCAGCATCTCTTTCGGGGTGCCTTGGAAGACCACCTCGCCGCCTTTGCGTCCAGCCTTCGGACCGATATCCACGATATAGTCGGCATTGAGCATCATGTCCTGGTCGTGCTCCACGACGATGACGGTGTTACCCAGGTCACGCAGTTCTTTCAGCGAGTGAATCAGTCGTTCGTTGTCACGCTGGTGCAGGCCGATACTCGGCTCGTCGAGGATATACAGTACGTTGACCAGTTGCGAGCCTATCTGTGTGGCTAGGCGGATGCGCTGGCTTTCACCGCCGGAGAGTGAGGCTGACTGGCGGTTCAGGGCGAGATAGTCGAGTCCTACCTCTAACAGGAAGTTGAGACGGGTACGAATCTCTTTCAGAATCTCTGCGGCAATCTGCTGTTGCTGGTGATCCAGATGTTCCTCTACCTGATCGAGCCATTCCCGCAGTTCGGCGATGTCCATCGATGCCAGTTCCGAGATGTTCTTATCCCAGATACGGTAGGAGAGGGCTTCGCGGTTGAGTCGTTGTCCGTGACACTCCGGACATTCACATTCTGCCAGAAACTGGTCTGCCCATTTCTGTCCGGATGCAGAGTCGTCGTTGTCCATCACGCTGCGGAGGTATTTGATGATGCCATCGAAAGTCGTGAAGTAGTCACTGGATGTATGCACCAGTTCCTTGTCTATGCGCACGTTCTCCAGGGATCCGTAGAGGATTTCCCTCATGGCCTCGTCGGGGATATCCTCGATGGGAGTGTCGAGGTTATAGTTGTGTTTCTTCAGCAGGGCTTCAATCTGCCAGAAAATCATCTGGTTCTTGTATTTGCCAAGGGGAACAATGCCGCCTCCACGGATGGTCTGTTTGCGGTCGGGGATGACTTTTTTGAGATCTATCTCGTTGATGATGCCTAAGCCCTTGCAGTGGGGACACGCCCCTTGGGGGGAGTTGAATGAGAAATTGTTGGGGGCTGGGTCGCTGTAACTGATGCCAGTTGTCGGGCACATCAGACGCTTGGAGAAATGTTTGATGGCTCCAGTGTCCTTGTCGAGGATCATGATGAGTCCTTCGCCTTGCTTCATGGCGATGCCGACAGACTTTTTCAAACGGTCGCTGTCCTTGTGGGAAACCTGTAATTTATCGATGACGACCTCGATGTTGTGGTTCTTGTAGCGGTCCACTTTCATGCCTCGGGTCACCTCCACCAGTTCACCGTCCACCCGCATATTCAGGTAACCTTTCCTGCGCATGGCCTCGAAGAGTTCGCGGTAGTGTCCCTTACGGCTCCGTACCACAGGCGCAAGAATAAATATCTTCTTGCCCTCGTAGTCCTGCAGGATCATGTCGAGCACTTTCTCTTCCGTATATTTCACCATCTCCTCGCCAGTGGCATAACTGTAAGCCTTGCCTGCACGGGCAAAGAGCAGACGCAGGTAGTCGTAGATCTCTGTCGTGGTGCCGACGGTGGAACGGGGGTTCTTGTTGGTGGTTTTCTGTTCGATGCTGATGACAGGTGAGAGACCGGTAATCTTATCCACATCCGGGCGTTCCATTCCACCAAGGAAATTGCGGGCATAGGCTGAGAATGTTTCGATATAGCGCCGCTGACCTTCGGCAAAGATGGTGTCAAAGGCGAGTGACGACTTTCCCGAACCGCTCAGTCCGGTGATGACTGTCAGCGAGTTACGTGGTATCTCCACGTCCACATTTTTCAGGTTATGGACGCGGGCACCATACACATTGATCTTGTTGTCCATGCCTTAGTAGTTCAGTCTGTTTTCCTCGGTAAAGCCAGTCAGAACATTTACGTCCTTACGGATATTGTATTCCCTGCCGTCGGCTCCTTTTGCCTTCACCAGAAGGAAATAGGTGCCGTCTCTCACCACTTTGCCATTGTAGGTGCCGTCCCATTCTCCGGCTGGGTCGGTCCATTCATAGAGTTTCTGTCCCCATCTGTTAAAAATGTACGCGTGGAACTCCACGATGCTCTGGTATTCCTTGGCCTTGAAGGTAGGGTTCTTGTCATCGCCGTTGGGAGAGAATGCATTTGGGAAGGAGAGTTTGCTCTCACTGACGGTCACTTTGATGGGAGTAGAGGGTAGTTCTTCGCTCTCTGCACTGGTTTTTGCTTTCAGGGTGACGATGAAGGTTCCCGACTCCGTAAAGGTGTATTCAGTGTCCTCTTCGTAGCGCACCATCATTTCCGCTTCCTCACCATCTTTCTGGAAGTGCCACTCATAGATAGGGTCGTAGTCACTCATATTGTAGGGATTGGCATGGAAGGTGACGGCCAAAGGCGCCTGTCCGGCAAAGTCGGAAGTGGCCTCGGTCTCTTTTCCGTCATCGTTGATGTAGATGGCCGATGGTGAGACGCCCGGAAGGTTACTCTGTGCTTGTACTGTCAGACACAAAAAGATGGTCAATGACAGCAAAAATATCCTTTTTATTCTCATAATCTGATGTATTAACGTGCAAAGATAGTAAATATTTCATAAATCTTAGCCTATTGTTCATAATTATTTTGTATTTTTGCACGGTAATTTGGATAAAACGGAGATTATGACAAGTTTTTTAAGATATTTTGTGCTGTTGCTCACGCTGGTGTTTACGGTGGATTCTGTGGCGCAGGGGGCTGACCAGATTCGCAGTACACATAAGGTGAAGCGGAAGGAAACCATCTTTGGCATAGCCAGGATGTACGACCTGTCCATCGAGGATCTAATCAAGGCTAATCCCGAGATGAAAGAGCCGGGATATGAGTTGAAGAAGGGTGCTGTGCTCAATATCCCTTATACGAAACCTGACCCTTCGACGACAGCCTATGCGGAAAAGCCGACTGTTACTACTACTGAGAGTCAGACACCTGTCGATGATGTGCGCCAGCGGGAAATCCGTGTCGGGGTGATGCTGCCCTTGCACAATATCAACGGCGACGGAAAGCGGATGGTAGAGTACTACCGTGGTATCCTGATGGCCTGCGACAGTTTGAAGAAGACGGGTCTGTCTGTTGACGTTCATGCTTGGAATGCCGCCGAGGATGCTGATATGACCCAGATTCTGAAAGACCCTGCCGCTGCTAAGTGCGATGTCATTTTCGGACCGCTCTATTCCAAACAGATGCAGGTGCTTTCCGATTATGTGGAGAAGAACGATATCCGCTTGGTGATACCCTTCTCCATTACTGCGCCGCAGATGCTGACGAATCGGAACATCTTCCAGATATGGCAATCGCCGACGAACATCAACGAGACTACTATTGTGCATTATCTGGAGAAGTTCAAGGACTATCATCCTGTCTTCATCGACTGCAACGACTCCACGAGCAAGAAGGGTATCTTTACTTTTGGCCTTCGTAGACAGTTGGAAGGTCGAGGCATAGAATATGGCATCACCAACCTGAAATCGAATGAGGACGCATTCTCGAAGTCTTTCAGTCGTACGAAGAAGAATATGGTCATCTTGAATACGGGACGTTCCCCAGAGTTGGGGGTGGCCTTTGCCAAAATCAACGGACTGAAATTCAATAATCCCTCGCTCGACATCTCGATGTTCGGCTATACCGAGTGGCTGATGTATACCCGTACCCATCTGGAGAACTTTTATAAATACGACACCTATATCCCTTCTCATTTCTATTATAATCCCCTGTCGGCTGCGACGGAGCGACTGGAACAGAAGTACCGCTGGAACTTCCACAGCGATATGCAGAATGCCCTGCCGCGTTTTGCGCTGACGGGCTTCGACCACGCATATTTTTTCTTGAAAGGACTGCATAAGTACGGTAAGACTTTCGATGGGGCGGCGGGTATGTTCGGCTATCCTCCCGTACAGACACCTTTGGTGTTTGAACGTATGGGTAACGGCGGCTTGCAGAATCATAGT
>Ga0247610_10007899_pt1 | contig 10868 bp, 8 predicted proteins | sample 174DNAGHGhighgp2_FD_193483 | JGI IMG/M metagenome (GOLD analysis project Ga0247610, IMG submission 193483) | Sheep rumen microbial communities from Palmerston North, Manawatu-Wanganui, New Zealand - 1742 DNA GHGhigh gp2 | ecosystem: Host-associated > Mammals > Digestive system > Stomach > Rumen ... | reverse complement strand
GTAGATTAAACTTTAGAACAAGTTACGGACAAAATGTTTTAAAACATTCTATGGAAGTTGCTAAACTTTGTGGTTTAATGGCTGCTGAACTTGGTGAAAATGTTAACTTAGCTAAGCGTGCTGGACTTTTACATGATATTGGTAAAGCTGTAGATGCTGAAATCGAAGGAAGCCACGTAGATATTGGTGTTGATATAGCTAAAAAATATCATGAAGATGATGTAGTTATTAATGCTATTGCATCTCATCATGGTAATTGTAAACAAGATTATACTATCTCAGTTCTTGTACAAGTAGGTGATACTTTATCAGCTGCAAGACCTGGAGCAAGAAATGATTCTCTAGAAAACTATATTAAACGTCTAGAACAACTTGAAGAAATTGGTAATTCATATGATGGTGTTGAAAAAACATATGCAATGCAAGCTGGTAGAGAAGTACGTGTTATTGTTAAACCAGATGAAATTGATGACTTAGAAAGTCATAAAATTGCTCGTATGATGAAAGAAAAAATTGAAGCTGAAATGCAGTATCCTGGAACAATAAAAATTACTGTTGTTCGTGAAACAAGAGCTCAAGAAGAAGCAAAATAATCATAGTAAAAACAAACCAATTAGGGTTTGTTTTTTTATGCTTAATTTGATATAATTTTAGATAGAATAGAGGTTGATTAGATGTTTGGTGAACTTATTAGAATTAGCGGTAATGATCTTGTAGTTAGAAACACCACAGGTAAAGTTAATTTACAATGTTTAAACTATCATGTAATCATTCCTGAACAATATAGAAACATAGTTGGTGAAATCACTAACATTACGAATGATGAAATCACGATTACATTTGCTGGAGAAATCATTAATAACAATTTCTCTCAAGGTGTAACAAAAAAACCTGTAACAGCAGATAATATTAGATTTTTATATAAAAGTGAACTTGAATTATTGATAGGTAGTCAAGCTGAATTAGCTGAACAATTTGAAATTGGAGAATCAGCTATTTATAACGGTTATAAAGTTAAAGTAAACTTAAAAGATTTCTTTTCAAATCATTTTTCAATTTTAGGTAACTCTGGATATGGTAAATCTTGTGGTGTTGCTAGACTTCTTCAAAACATTTTTACCATAAGGGGAAACAAGGTTCCAGAAAAAGCCAGAATTGTTCTTTTTGATGCATATGGTGAATATAATAGAGCTTTTGACAATTTAAGTGAAACACCAGGACTACATTTTAAAAAATATACTACAGAATTTGATGACAGTTCAGATAATAATATTTTAAAAGTACCACTATTTTTGCTTGATGAAGATGATTATGCATTACTTCTTAGTGCAGATAGTGTTAGCCAAATGCATGTTATTCGTAAAACATTAAAGTTAGTATATATATTTAATTCTGGTCGAAGTGACTTACTTCAGTATCAAAATGAAATTATTGCTAAATGTTTAATGGATATTCTATCAAGTGGTAAATCTTCTTCTCAAATTAGAGACCAAATTGTTGCAGTTTTAACAAGTTATAATACACCTGATTTAAACTTAAATGTTACCATTACACAACCTGGTTATAGCCGTACATTTAAACAGTGTATGAATATCGATGATCAAGGTAAAATGCCAGCAATGAATCTAATTATTGATGAACTTCAAAAATATACAAAAATCAATTCAGAGGAATTAATACCTGTATTTGACTTTAACTATACTTTAGAGGATTTCTATTATGCTTTAGAGTTCGCATTAATTAGTGAAGGATCTATTAATAGTCAATCTTCTTATGAACAAAACAATTTACTTAAAAATAGAGTGTTGAATATTATTAATAGTGAACAAAAGAAATATTTTACGTTACCTAATTATATTTCCAAAGAAGATTTTATCGATGTTTTATTTAAAACTGATCGTGGTGAGAATTGTCAGATTATTAATTTTAACTTAAGCAATGTAGATGATAGATTTGCAAAAACAATAGTTAAAATATATTCAAGAATGTTTTTTGAATTTGCAACTAAACTAGAAAATAGAGGAAGTTATCCAATTCATATCATTCTTGAAGAAGCCCATAGATATATTCAAAAAGATAATGATATTATGTTACTTGGATATAATATATTTGAAAGAATTTGTAAAGAGGGTAGAAAATACGGAATTATTCTTGGAATGATTACTCAAAGACCTTCCGAATTAACTACAACTGTATTATCACAGTGTACTAACTTTATTGTCTTTAGAATTTATCACCCTGATGATATTTCTATATTAAGAAGTATTTCTATAAATATAGGTGAGGAAGCAATCGAAAGAATTAAATCTCTTTCTCCTGGTAATGCTCTTGTATTTGGTTCATCATTTAAGTTACCAACATTTGTTAAACTTAGTATGCCAAATCCAGCACCTACTAGTGATAATGTTGACGTATCTAAAATTTGGTATGAATAAATCAAAAAAACGTTAATTTAGAATTAACGTTTTTTTTATGATTGTTTTACTTCCATTATTACAGGAATTATAATTGGTCTTCTACCAGTTAATTCATTAATAAATGGATGAAGTTCTAAAATAATTTGATTTTTTAAATCTAAATAGCTATACGGATTATTCTGTAAGAATTCTTTAACAATAGTAGTTATTTTTTCTTCTATTTGATTTATTAAAGCTTGGTTTTCATTAACCATTACAAATCCTCTTGTTGTAACATTAGGCTTGATTAATAGGGTTCTAGTTAATGGGTTAATGTTTAATATTGTTATAAGTATACCATCACGGCTCATAAGTTTACGATCTTTTATAACCACAGAACCGATTTCTCCAATTCTTGATCCATCAACATAGACATCGCCAGCTTGAACTTTACCACCTTTTTTAGCACCATCTTTTGTAAGTTCAACAATATCACCATTTTGACATATGAATGAATTTTCAATTGGCAAGCCGCAAGCCTCGGCCAAATTTGCATGTTCAGTTAACATTCTATACTCACCATGTATTGGCATGAAATACTGTGGTTTAATTAAACGGAGCATCCATTTAAGTTCATCGGCTTTAGCATGACCAGATGTATGAACGTTTGATAGCTCTGAGTTTGTAAACACTTTAACACCTTTTAAATAAAGTTTATTGATTACACGGTTAATGCTTGCTGCATTTCCTGGAATAGGAGATGATGAAAAGACTACTAAATCATCTGGTTGTAATTGAACTTGTTTATGAATACCATTGGCAATTCTTGATAGCGCTGCAAGTGGTTCACCTTGAGTACCAGTACATAAAATACATATTTCATTTTTCTTTAAGTCTTTTGCTTGATTTGCATCAATAAACATTGATCTATCAGTGATAAGTCCGTTGTTTAAGGCAATTTCTATTGCATTTTCCATACTTCTTCCGTAAGTTATAATTTTACGATTGTTTTCTTTGCATGTCTCAACAATATGTTTAACACGATAAATGTTTGATGCGAAGGTTGCAATTATTACACGACCAAAATGTCTTGAAATAATGTCGTTTAATGTATCATCAACGAAACTTTCTGAGTTAGAAAATCCAGGTACTAACGCATTTGTTGAATCAGCAAGAAGGATCTTAACACCTTTTTTTCCAAGTTCAGCCATTTTATGCAAGTCAGCCATTGGTCCAATAGGTGTTAAGTCAAACTTAAAGTCACCTGTGTGAAATACAACTCCATTTGGTGTATGAACTGCAATTGCGTAACTTTCAGGAATAGAGTGGGTAGTTGCAACAAACTCAACAAAAAAATGCTTTGTTTTAATTGTTGTATCAACATCTATTGTTTCAAAATTATTATATGCAATGTTTCTGTCATTTAGTTTTTTTAGAATTAAGTCCTTAGCAATTGGTGATGCATAGATGTGTGGAATATTAATACTTTGTAGTAAAAATGGGATTCCTCCAATATGATCCTCATGACCATGAGTAATAATTAAGGCTTTGATTTTATCTTCATTTTGTTTAAGGTAAGTTATATCTTGAATAACATAATCAACACCTAAAAGATCATCTTCGGGAAACATAACACCAGCATCAATAATGACGATTTCATCGTCATGTTTGATAACATACATGTTTTTCCCGACTTCACCTAAACCACCTAAAGCTATAACGGACGTACTTTGTGCGTCATTTTTCATAAATATCTCTTCTTTCTTTGTTTAAATAAAGTTAAATAACTGTTAATAATTATACCTTAAAGTTGTGATTTTGTCTAGATATAAGATAATTTTTAGTTATATTTACGAGATTACACATAGTTGTGGTATAATTAAGTATATACATTATTAAGGAGGCATAGTATGGGATTTTTTAGTAAAATCAAAAATATTTTGAATAGTAATAAGAATCAAGATAATAAAACTGAAGCTGAAAAAGAAGAAATCAAAAAGTATGATGAAGGACTTGAAAAAACAAGAAAAGAGTTCGTCTCAAAATTATCAGTTTTAGGTATTAAATTTAATAAGGTATCTGAAGAATATTTTGAAGAGTTAGAAGAAGTATTAATTAATGCGGATTTAGGTGTTAACACTGTAATGAATTTTATGGATCGTTTAAGAAAAAGGGTTAAACAAGAAAATATTGTTGATACGAAATATTTAAATGAAGTTATCGTTGATGAATTATTTATTGTTTATGTTAATGGTGAATCTTTATCTGATAAAATTAATTTGCAAGAAAATGGACCAACAGTTATTTTAATGGTAGGTGTAAATGGCGTTGGTAAAACTACTACCATTGCAAAACTAGCATATAAATATCAAAACGAAGGTAAAAAAGTAATGATGATTGGGGCCGATACCTTTAGAGCTGGTGCAGTAACTCAGTTAAATGAGTGGGCAGATAGACTTGGTTGTTTATTTTTAGGATCCGATGAAAAAGATCCGGCATCAGTTGTATATGATGGTCTTGTTAAAGCTAAAGAAGAAAATGTTGATATCGTATTTATTGATACTGCAGGAAGATTACAAAATAAGGTTAATTTAATGAATGAGCTTGAAAAAATTAATAAAGTTATTGGAATGCATGTTGAAGGTGCTCCCCATGAGACTTTACTAGTTATTGATGCATCAACTGGACAAAATGGTATTTCTCAAGCTAAAGCATTTAAAGAAATTACAAACATAACAGGTATAGTTTTAACCAAACTAGATGGTACTGCTAAAGGTGGTATAGTTCTTGCTATTAAAGAGGAAGTAAATATTCCTGTTAAATTCATCGGTTTAGGTGAAAAAATGGAAGATTTAAAAACATTTGATATTGAAAATTATATATATGGTTTATTTAAGGATATGATGTAATGGAAAACGTTATTTATTATAATGAATTATTTGAAATATATTCTCCTTTATTAACTGATAATGAAAGGGAAACTTTTAAAGATTATTATTTTGAGGATTTATCTTTATCTGAAATTTCAGAAAATAAAGGTGTTTCTCGTGCTGCAATTCAAAAGACTTTAAAAGTAACAATTAAAAAGTTAGAAGATTTCGAAAATAATTTACATAAACATGAAATTATTAAATCGCTTAAAGATATTTTATTAGTTGATGATAAAAAAATGATAAAGGAAAGAATTACTGAAATAATTGAGAAGGAGTAGTTGATATATGTATTTTATGCCGATATTTATGATCTTTTTCTTTTTTATTTTACTATTTATAATTATTATCTCTTTAACTAATAAGAAAAAGATTAAAACTAATCAAGTCGTATCTGAGAAGTATAAGCAAATGGCTTTTAAAATTTTGAATAATAATCCTAAAATTGAAGAAGAAAGACAAAAATTTAAAAAAAGAGAAACCATGCAAGCAGGAGTTTTAATTGCATCTATTGTATGCGGATTTTTAATGGTGCTTTTATCACAACCTATATTTATATTTTTTGCCATAGCTGGTTTTATTACTTTTTTTATTTTATTATTTACGCAAAAAGATTCTGTTATATTTACATCAATTCTACCAGAAATATTAAAAGAGTATAATAGTGATTTATCTTATAATCATAAGATGGGGTTATCTTCTGCAGTTTATAAAGAAGCAAGATTTGAATCATATGATCGATATCACTGTGATGATTTAATTGAAGGAAAGATAGGAAATTATAATTTTTCTATGTCTGAAGTTCATACTGAAAGAAGCCATACAGATAGTGATGGACATACCACTTACACCACGATATTTCATGGTGCTTTTGCAAAGGTAAAGTTGGATAAAGATTTTGCTTCATATATTAATGTAGTTAATAACTCAATTAAATTATTTAATAGAGATGCTTATATAAACATTGATAATGAAGCATTTGAAAAAATATATGATGTCTTTACTGATGATAAAATTAAAGCTATGAGACTTCTTACACCTGATGTAACATCTAAAATGATTGATTTATATAATGAAACAGGTATCTATTGTGAAATTAAAATTCTTAATGATATAATGTACATAAGGTTATATACGGGTCCGCTTTTTACAATTAGTTTTTCAAATCCTGAAAAGGAATCTGAACTTATTGGAAAAAGTATTGCTATTATTGATTCTGTATTTGTTATTATGAAAAACTTCATTGAAGAAATAGAAAGGTTTGATGTTTAATGATATATGGTTTAATTATTATATCTATTATATTAGTTGTTATTTTTCTTGAGGTTAATTCAATTATTTATTTAAAGAATAGAGCTAAAAGATCATATTCTGTAATTGATGTTTTCTTAAAGAAAAGATATGATTTAATTCCTAATTTAATTGAAACAATTAAAGGTTATACTAAATATGAGGGAGAAACTTTAGAAAACATTGTAAAATTAAGAGGAAGTTTTGAAAACGGTGATAAATCTGCAGGAGATAAATTAAATAATACTTATAGTAAATTAATTGCTCTTACAGAAAATTATCCTGAACTAAAAGCATCAGAAAACTTTTTACAACTTCAAAAAGAATTAACTAAAGTAGAAAATGAAATAGCTGCTGCAAGAAGATTATATATTAATGATGTAACTAATTATAATACTAAAATAGAATCTGTTCCTCATAATATATTTGCTTTATTTATTGGTGCTAAACATATGGAACTTTTATCTTTTGTCACAGAAGAAATCAAAGTTAAATTTTAAAAGATAGATTATTCTATCTTTTTTTAGTATAATGTGTGCATTGAGAGGTGATATAAGTGTTTTACGTGATTTCTTTTACATTAATAATTCCAGGCATAATATTTTGTATGGCCGTATTTATAAATAGAGAAAAAATATGGCATAGATATTATTTAAAAGGTATTGAGTATCCTTGTTCGCCTTGCTCAGTCACTCCGAAAGAAGAAATAATTAAAACAAGTGATAATTACTTATCTCACCGTAAACCAATAAACATAAAGTTTATTCTTATTGGGTATCTTGTGTATTTAATTGGATTAATAATTTTTTTGCTTTTTAGTAATTATGATTCAAGTATTTCTTCTGCTATTTTTCTTTTATCATCTATCATTGCTATTTCACTGCTAGTAATGATAACTTACCGAGAACATAATTTTAAAAGTTATATAAAAGAAAACTTTAAAACGTTTAGATTATTTACTCCTTTTTTAAATGCAACATATAATAAATCCGGTTTTCGTAAAGCAGGTTATGTCAAGTGCCGTGGTAATTTGAATTATTATTTGTTTAACAAAAAAATAAGTATGTATGGCATAAGTATATATCGAAGAGCATATCCGTTAAGTCCTTTTACTAATCTTCGAAATTGGCATTTGGAATCCAATGAATCACCAGAGTTTTCTGGAATTTATACAATCATAAATAATACTATGTCTAGATATGATTATGAAATTATATCGGAAATAAATGAGACTAATAAATACACTAATTTACTTCTTAAAACTGATCTTTATTCTGTCTATACCAAGGATCAAATAAGTGAGGATCATATGTTCATAAATATTATAGATTTTTTAACAGATATGTATTATAAACATGGCACTTTATTTGATATTAAATCACATAATAATAAAGTTTATATAAGATCTTATAATAATTGTTTTATTTCATATGACACGAAAAGTGATGATAAAACGATGGATTTTGCTTGCAATTTACAATATTTCTCCATTCAAAATGATTTAATTAAAATTATTATGAAAAATACTTGGAAATAAGTCTTTAAAGATAGATTATTCTATCTTTTTTTAGTATAATATTTATTTGTAAGGGTGATATAAATGTTTGAATACATGGGAGATAGAATTAGTAAAGCTATTAAGAATATCAGAGGTATGGGGAAAATAACCGAAGAAAATATTTCTGATGCTATGAGAGAAATCAGAGTAGCTCTTCTTGAAGCTGACGTTAACTATCAAGTTGTTAAAGAATTTATAAATAATGTTAAAGAAAAACTTTTAGGTGAAGAAGTACAAAAATCTTTGAAACCTGATGAACTATTTATTAAAGTAATTAAAGATGAACTTGTTACACTTCTTGGAGGAGATTATGCTCCTTTAGAAGTTACTAAAAAACCAAGTATTGTTTTACTTGCTGGTTTACAGGGTTCAGGAAAAACAACTACAGCTGGTAAACTTGCAAATTTTGTAAGAAAAAAATATGCTAAGAAACCACTTCTTGTTGCATGTGATATTTATAGACCTGCAGCAATTGATCAACTTCAAACAATTGGTAAACAGTTAGGTATCGAAGTATTTACTGAAGGAAAAAAGAATCCTGTAGAAATTACTAAAAACGCACTAAACTATGCTAAAGAAAATAATTATGATTTTATTATTATCGATACTGCTGGACGACTTCAAGTTGATGAAGAATTAATGGATGAACTTAAAAATATTGCTGAAGTTTCAAATCCTAGTGAAGTAATTTTAGTAATTGATGCAATGATGGGTCAAGATGCTATTAATGTAATTAATGGATTTAATGATGCTTTAAAACTAACAGGGGCAATCCTTACTAAACTTGATGGAGATACTAAAGGTGGAGTAGCTCTTTCTGTTAGACACTTAACTAACGTTCCAATTAAGTTTGTTGGAGATTCAGAAAAACTAGATGGTTTATCAGAGTTTTATCCAGAAAGAATGGCTGAACGTATTTTAGATATGGGTGATATTTTATCTATTGCTGAAAAAGTAGAAAGTGTTATAAGTGAAGATGAAGCTAAATATTCTGCTAAAAGAATGCAATCTGGGAAATTCGATTTAGAAGACTTCTTAACAACGATGAAACAAATTAAAAAGTTAGGACCTCTTGAAAAAATATTAAAAATGCTTCCTCAAGCTAGAAGTATGGGATTAAATAGTATTTCAATTAATCCTAAAGATATGGCTCATATAGAAGCTATTATATTATCTATGACTCCAAAAGAAAGAAAAAATCCTGATATCTTAAAAGCATCAAGAAAACAAAGAATTGCTAAAGGATCAGGTAGAAGTGTTGAAGAGGTAAATAGATTACTTAAACAATTTGAACAAATGAAACAAATGATGAAGCAAATGAGTAATGGTAAAATGCCTAATATGCCTTTTTAATTATGTATTTATGTAAATTAATGTTAAAAACACGTATTATTTCCAAAATAATCGTGTTTTTTGTTTATAATAATAATAGATATAAAGTAAAAAAGGTGATAGTGTGAGATTATTTTTTAAGAATAAAAAGAAAAAGGGATTTACATTAATTGAACTTTTAGCTGTTATGGTAGTTCTTGGTATTATTGTAACGATTGCTATTGTAGTAGTTAATGGTCAAATAAAGAAAGCCAAGAAAAATGCATTTTTAAATAAATGTTATCAATACTTAAAAGTTGCTGATTATCATGAGGTTGCTGATGAACCTTTAAATCCGGCACTGTATATATTTCCAGGTGATGAAAACTTACCATTAAAGGAAAAACCAGATGCTGGTTTTATCTATCGTGATGATAATCTTCAGTATCAAATTCATATTTGGAATGATAAGCTTGGATTATGCGCAGTAAAAGAACTTGATGAAGAAAAGATTAAAATATCTGATACTTTAGATACGAAACAAAAATGTGTACGTCTTGAGGGTGAAGACTTACCAATTGATGAAAGCTATCTTCAAGATAATGAATATCAAATAGCATTCCACTCAAATTATGAGGGCGGAGCTGAAGATGTTATTCAAGTAGCAACTAAAGGTAGTGAAGTAAATTTACAAGCATTACCATTTACGAGATCTGGTTACTTATTTACTAGATGGACTGCAAAATCTAATGGGACTGGTGCTGTATATGCTGATGGAGAAGCTATAAATAACACATCAGATAACAAGACAATGCATTTATATGCACAGTGGGCTGAAAAAGGTGAATGTCCTTCAAATGATTCTAAAAGTATTATTGGTAAAGCAGTTTGTAAAGACAATCAGAACATAACAGTTCCTCAAGGAACAGTTTGTAAGAGAGCATCATCTCTTCACCAAGAAAAATGTACACAAACTGGTTCATCTTTCTGTGCTAGATCTGGATATAGTGAATCAGGAACTAAAGGAACAGATATAATTACATATGGTAACTGTGGAACTGCAGGAACTTTATCTTATGGTGATGCCTTTACTTGTGATGTTAATGGTGATGGTATCTTTAATGAATACAATGAAAGATTCTACTATGTTAATCGTTACTATAATACAGTAAATAAAGCTTTCGAAGATGACACAGCAGTATTAGTTTATTATAATGTTACAACTGCTGGTGTTGCTTGTAACTATAATTCATATAATTATGGTAGCAAAGATGGTGGACCTTATACAGCTAAGTTACAACTACCAACAAAATCTCAGTGGTCAAATGTTTCTTTAAAAAATGAAACTAGAACAATACTAGCTCAAAATGGAAAAGTTATGAA
>Ga0247610_10007894_pt1 | contig 10873 bp, 11 predicted proteins | sample 174DNAGHGhighgp2_FD_193483 | JGI IMG/M metagenome (GOLD analysis project Ga0247610, IMG submission 193483) | Sheep rumen microbial communities from Palmerston North, Manawatu-Wanganui, New Zealand - 1742 DNA GHGhigh gp2 | ecosystem: Host-associated > Mammals > Digestive system > Stomach > Rumen... | reverse complement strand
GATGCTGTGGAGAAATGTGAAAATTACCAGGAACGCATTTCTCAAGAATATCAAATTATCACAGGAACCGAAAAATGAGAGAAAGTGGGATTTTCTGGGCATTTCCGGAGAGTCCCACTATTCTTGAACAATACTAAACGAGGGTTTAATATATTTCAAACAATGGATAATAATGCATATGTTGCGTATCTCAGAGTCTCGACACAACGACAAGGCGTGTCAGGATTGGGATTACAAGCACAACAAGAAATAATCAGAAACTATCTTAGCGGAGAAGAACCGATAGCTGAATTCGTGGAAGTTGAGAGCGGACGAAAAACACAACGCCCCAAGCTACATGAGGCATTGGAGCTCTGCAAAAAGGAGAAGGCCACACTGATTGTCGCCAAAATGGATCGACTTTCTAGAAATGTGACCTTTACGAGCCAACTTTTGGATTCAGGCATAGAAATCGTATTCTGTGACTTTCCAAGAGCAAACAGACTGGTATTGACAATCATCGCAGCCATTAGTGAATATGAGGCAGGATTGATCCGTCAACGTACCAGAGCTGCCCTACAAGTGAAAAAGGAACAAGGGTGCAAACTTGGGAAACCTGAGAACTTGACGGGCAATATGGAAAAAGCAATCTCTAACAGCCGGCAGACGAACCAGGAGAAGGCGGCTAACAACCCTCACAACAAGAGAGCGGTCGCCATGCTGAAGATCCTGGTGCGAGAAACCGACAACCTGAGCGAAATGGCTAGAACATTAAACAACGAGGGTTTCACGACCAGCAGAGGAGGTAAGTTCACCGCAAAGCAGGTCTCAATCCTCATAAAACGTTATCAGTTGAATTGAAAAGATAGTAATCGTGTAAATATAATTATTAGAAAAGCGGCAATGCTGCTTTTCTTTTTCACTCCCTTGAATTGCTGCATTAAAAAACAAAACTATAGTGAGAGCCAGGTTGTCACATATCGCCGCAAGAAATTGACAGAATCACATTCAAAATACTTTTTGGTGAAAAATCTGCTGCAAAAATAGGCTCCATTATAAAATAATGATTATATTTGCGGCTGTTCTTTGGCAGAAGTCCACTACTGACGGTGGTGGGTGCATGGCAGGGAACACATGACATAAAGAAAGGCGTTTACTTGACGCTTTGTTCTTGGCATATCAGAATCTTGCAAATTCATATTGAGGTCAAGGATGAAGCAACGGTAGGTGTCCTGTGTGGGATATGTATATTTGCCATCGTCGTGTGAACGGCGAGGCATTAAAGCATATTCGGCGTGGGCTTCTGCGTTGCTCGTTCAACCTCAATGGGCAATGCAAGAGCCTTGATATGCGGGACGAGTAACAAGTACAGACTCCCGCGCTTCTTTTTTATGCCCATGACAAAGCCATTAACCAAACCCCGCCACCCCAGGGAGCCAGTGGCAATAATACCTTTAAACCAATGCTTAAAAAGACAAAAAAAGTGCTCAAGGAGCAACAAGGCAAAGCAAAGACAATTGACCCTATTCCTACTCCAGTAAATGACGTAGTTGAACTTGGTAAGGCTGTTATAGAAGACGTAAAAGACATATTAAAGAAAGAGGAATAGATGTCAAAATTACAACTTTAGATAGTTATTATATGCCCAGATTTATCATTACCACCAAGCAGATGAAGAACGCCAACGGCGTTCGTGTAGAACCCGGCATGTCGGTTGAGGTCGTTACCCAATCCATGTCCAACCCCGTTCTCACCAACGGCGGCCAACCCGTCGCCGATGCCTTCATGCGCATACACGGCATCGACATCCGCCGCGCCGGCGCCCTTAACATGACTTACTTGAATGTAGAAAGAATCAATTAAAATAGTTAAAATTATGACCAATCCACAAGAATTAAAAAACGCTTTATTACGTGTTTCTGAATTCACCCCACTAATGATTGGTGAGACGAAGAATGAGTTTGAAAAAAACCAAGAAGTTTTCATCAATGATCTGAAAGGGGACAACTATATCAAAGTTCCATTAGTCGGAATATTTAGTGCAGGAAAAAGTTCACTATTGAACGTTTTCACTCAAAAGCCAAACATGCTTCCTGTTGATACTGCACCAGAAACTGCTGTAGCCTACGAATTGTACTATGGCATCGGAGAGTGTGTCGAACTGTATCGAGAAGGTAAATTGGTTGAAGAGAAAAGTCTTGCCGACATTGCCCAATTAGCGACGAAGCCTGGTGATATTGCTAAGGTTTATTGCAAAAGCGAGCCCATTAAAGCGTTGCAAGAAAAAGGAATTATCCTAGTGGATATGCCTGGTATTGGTTCGGGTATCGAACGTCATGATGCTGCCATCTTTAACTATATTAATCGAGGCTCATCATTTGTACTGCTTGTTGATGCCGAGCAAGGGTCGTTGCGTAGCAGTACACTCACCTTCATGGAGGAATTGAGCCAATACAATCTCCATCCCGCTGTGCTGGTTTCTAAAATTGACAAGAAACCCGAAGCTGATGTGAATGATATCGTTGAATATATAAAATTCCAACTGAAGAAATTAGGGGACGACAACCCGTACGTTGATACTGTGTGTGCTGTCAATGGTAAGCTTGATGGACTGACCAACTATTTAGACTCGCTTGATGCTAACGCGATGGTTGTTGAGAAGATGGGTGGCAAACTCAAAAAGATCATCGATGCGGTTATGGAACAGTTTAAGCTAAGAGTTGAGACCCGTTCCAAAGACATTACGAATCTTGACGACAAAATTAAGGAAGTAGAAAATGAAATCAGTAATGTCAAAGCGGAACTGCCCACAAACAATGCGAATCTTGACACTCCAGAGAAATCAACACAAGATGTACTAGAGCAGGTGAAAGAGGCCTTGATTGCCAAATCTACCGACATTGCTCAGATGATTGTCGATAAAGAGGATAATGAAGTTATCAAGGCAACTATTGTTAGCATTGTAAGAAGTCAAGTCATCAATTCATTGAGAGAAGAGAGTGAGCAATACACATCAACTCTTGGTGATGCCGTTCAAGAAGCAGTGCAACACTTAGCTGCTATCGAAGTGGATACTGGTTTCATCGAAGATTTTAATGAGCTTATCGAAGAGTTCTTGCCGTATATTGAACTACTTATCAATGCTGGCGGCATTTGGGGACGCATTGCCCAAGTCCTACTCCCGTTCTTACCAGATCTCTTGAATTGGTTATTCGGCAAGAGTGATGAGGAAATCCTTGAAGAGGTTCGACAGAAAGTCATTCACAAATGCGCCAATCAAGTTCCAATCGGTCTTGAGCCAACGATTTTCAAGATTGTAGCCGAAAACCAAGAGCGAATCAAAACCAAGATGCAAGAAGAGCTGGTTTCCAAGATGGAGAAGGTTAAAGATAGCCTACGAGAGAAAATGGAAGACATCAACAAATCTAAGGAAGAAATTGATGCCGAGGTCAATCAACTTAATGACGCTATTGCTCAACTTCAATCTATTAAAGACAGCATTTAATTTCAGTAATTGGGGTGGATGGTGCTTGATACCATTCCACCCTATTTTATTCTCTATATTATGGCGCTAGAATCTAAAAAGAAATCGATGACAACAAAAAGCCCAAAGAAACAGATTATCAAGGTTAATCCCTATGAGAACCCCGATAATGTGTTGGATTTGATGGCTAAAATCTGCTCGGCAAGACCTTCGGTAGAAACTGATATTTATTGGAATAATCTTAGCGAAGCATACTTTAAAACAGTTCGCGATGCAAGTTTGAGCGACTACCTCAAAACAAATTGGCAGCAACTTGCTAATCCAGATTTTGAGGAACAATTAAATGACTTGTGCCGACGAATCTCATGGAATATCCAAACTCGAGAGAATACTGAACACACACAGATTGTTGTAGCGGGTGGATTCTCTTCGGGCAAATCATCGTTTCTTAATAAGCTTACAAAGTGTACAAATTTGTTGCCTACAGGCGTCGAACCTGTATCGGTGGTAAAGACATATTTGTATTGTTCAAGGGACAAGAAAAAAGTATCTGTCCAAGGAGTTAATCAAAAAAACGTGCTCGTTTCGCTTGACCCAGGCGTATTGCAAGCAATTCAGCATGCAAAGCAGTCAAACATTTATTTGGCATCAGTTCTTGAAAAGTTATTTGTGGAGATCCCGTCCAAAGAGTTAGACAGCTTGGTGTTCATTGACACACCGGGATATAATAACACTGACAAGAGAAACGAGTCTAATGGAAAGACGGACCGACAAACAGCATTAGAAGCCCTTGGGGAAGGTAATGTGTTATTTTGGCTTATTGATTGCGAACGGGGAACTACAGTGACCGATGACCTTGAGATGATTAAGCAGTTTGATGGCAAAAAAGTCTTTATCTTTAACAAAGCGGACAAAAAGGGAGAGGCCGAAGCAAAAAAGATTGTCGAAGATGCTGCTGCCACATTGTATAATGAATTCCCCTCTGAAGATATCATTGATATTCTCGCGTACTCCACGTTGGATGAACGCATCTATCATTCTCATAACAAGTTAACGATGGAGCGAATCATTAAAGAATCCAAAAAAACAGGCAATGGAGTCAGCGAGCTATATAGTTTAAAAGAGAGCATCAACCAACTATTTGAAAACGAAATTGATTCCAGCAAGAATTGGATTCAAAAAATAATCGAAGATTATCAGGAAGCGGCAAGTCGTCAAAATGAATTTCATGACAACTGGCAAGAAGATAAAGAAGATAACATAGAATTTCTGGATACTATTAACGACATCATGGTTTCAAGTTATTCTACAGTATATGATGCTTTAGAGCAATTAAAAGATGTAGCCTGGGATGCAATCGATCAATGGGATGATTTTCTTGATTCTGTTATTAGCTACGAACAAGGAAGATGGGGAAGCGATGGCACTCTGGCCGGAATTCATAGTCATTACTTCGATCTGCATAGCAAAGTTTTAAGAGCTTTCAATAAAATAAAGTGGAGATACTACGATGAAGAATTTCGGGAAGATAGATTCAATGTCGTCAAATCAGAAATTGAGAAATTAAATGAGCACTACAAAGACTGGTATGAAGTAGCCTGTGATAAATGCAATCAACTTATATCAGAAAAAGAACAGGAAGAAAAGATCATAGCTGACATGACAGAATACCAAAAAGTATTCACGGATGCCTTGAATCGAGGAATTAAAGCATATCAAAAACAAGACAGAGCAACTAATGTTGATACCGAAGAGTATGAAATACCTAATGTGTTTGATTGCATCCGTAAAGATGATTACAAATCGTTCCTCAGGAGTTTTGAGGATGGTGTTGATATGAATATCTGTGATGCTAACGGCTATAACCCACTCACTCTATCTGTATACATGGGAAACAACGCTATGGTACAATTCTTGCTTGACCACAATGCAGATCCGTCAATCCCGGACAAGAGAGGTTACAATGCCTTCCACACGGCAGTAGAGAACCAGTTTCGTGACATCTGCACCATGTTGCTTGATTATGATCCTGAACTCATTGGAACTAAGACCGCTGCTGGTGAGTCGGTTGATGATTTAGCAAACAAACAAACATTCACTAAGTGGATTCAAGAAGAAATCAAGAATGCAATTTAATGATTAATAAATTGAATTATGACATATGACACAAGAAGAATTAAAAATACTGATTGATGACTCAGAGCACAAGCTCAATGAACTAAAATCAATTGATTATCATGGACTAAAAGAGAGCGCAATTGAACTCGAATCGCTTTTCGCCGAATTTAAAGAGAGTGGAGAAAAGCTATTGGGCGATAATCAGACTCTGCAAATAGGTATCGTTGGTCAAGTTAAAGCAGGAAAATCATCTTTCTTGAACTCGCTGTTTTTTAACGGAGAAGACGTCCTACCAAAAGCTTCTACTCCCATGACGGCTGGTCTCACAATCATTGAATATGCTGATAAAAACACTTTTGAGGTAGAATACTTCAATGAAAAGGATTGGGACATTTTTGTCCGTCAAGACGAAGAATACAAGGAACGTGAGCGAGAAATCAGAGCCCATAACCAAGATGCACCCGAGAGCTTTATAAAAAAGGAGCTGGAAAACAGGACATCCGAAAAAGTTCGTTCGGCTCACGAGATGGTTTCTTCATGCGGTTATAAAGCCAAAGAAAAGATTGGTCAAAAGAATGATGTTAAGGAATTTTACGACATTCAAGACTTGCAGGAAGTCCTGGAACAATATGTTGGAGCTAACGGAGAGTACACTTCGGTTGTCAAGAGTCTTTATATAAAGATGAATGACGACAGGCTTCAAGGACTCCGCATTGTGGACACTCCAGGAGTAAACGACCCCGTGGTCTCACGAGAAAACCGCACAAGATCATTCCTTCAATCATGTCATGGCGTATTCCTACTGAGCGCCTCTACAGACTTTTTGGGAAGTAGTGATGTCAGTTTCCTTAACTCTCGCATTGGTGGTTCTGGTATTGGTACCGTAGTATTATTGGCAAGTAAATTTGATTCAGTCTTGCAGGACATTGGTGCTGAGCGGGAGATGAAACATGAAGAAAGGGGCGATCTTGTCGAAACCGTTGATGCACAAACTAAGAAATTCAAGAAAAGATTGCGTGATCTTTCGGATACAATCGACGAGAGACTTCGGGGACGAATCAAACTTGACACATCTGCTGGTATTGGCTATTCAATTGCCCATAAATCGCCCGATAAGTGGGATAATGTGGAAAGACAAGTGGTGCAGCAGATGAAACGATACTATCCAGAGTATTTTTCAACAAATGAAGATTTGAAAAAATACTTCGAGGGGTTGGCCAACATTTCCGACATAAAGGAAAAGTACCTTGAAGGTGTTTTCATGGATAATAAGGACAGTATTATTGTCGAGAAAGTCAATGCATTCTTCATTAAAAACAATCAGAATATCGCTGAATCCATCAATCGCATTTTTAACGAATTCAACACAAAGAGAGAACAACTCAATGAGACAACTATTGGCGAGATTCAAAAGCAGAAGGAAATACAAGGGGCGCTATTCAATGACTTAAAATCAACATTTAATGATATCTTCAACGGTTTCGGTAGAAGCATTCAAAACGAGATTAAAACAATAGGTAACAACATTCTTTTCCACGAAATCAGAACGATTCCTACCGAAACGATAGATATTGCTATCACCTGTAAAGGAAAGCTATGGGGACATAACACCCATCAAATGAGCGTAGATGGTGTTAACACATATGAATTGTCTCGCCAAATCACTGACGCCATTGAAGATTATGCCAGGTCTTGGAATAACGAGTGGATCAAACTGTTTGACACAACGCGTAAAGAGATGGCTCAAAAACTCAATGATTCAATCACGAGCTTTGAGACTCAAATCATGAGTTCTTCTTTCAAAGACACATATTACAGAACATTAATTGATAAAGCACTCGATGTTCTAAGAGACAACAAAGAATTGAGCATTGGCTCTCTCATTCAAAATTACCAACGTCAAGGCGAAGATGTAGCCAATAAGCAATTTACTCCTGAGAGTAGAGAAACATACGATTTTAAGGAGTCAGAAGTGAGGCCTTATCTTCAGAAGAGATTGCGTGAGCACAATTCAAATTTGAAAGATCAATTCAGGGTGATTATTGATTCCTTTAAAGAGGACATAAAAACTGAGGTTAACAAGAATCTGTCTAGTGCGATAAATGTTATCACTGACATGAAATCTTCATTCGCTGACAATCTCAAGAAGGAAGGCGATAGTTATCTTGCTTCATTGGAGAAAGATATGGCAGAGAAAACCGAGGTGCTCAAGACGCTTGACCAAATCTTATCAATCATCAACAATTTGAAATCACAATTCCATAACTAAACATCAATAATATGAAGAATCTCATAGACAGTATTAATCAGACAATTGCAGCCAAATGCAATGACTTAAAAAATGAGGTAAATACAGACCTTTCATCAATTGTGTTATCGAATGGGCTCCCACCTGTCCCAAGGACTACATCCCGTCAAAAATCCACACCCCCCATATCTTACATATTATATGGATTAGCTGGCCTATCGGCTATTGGGGCACTTTCAATCAATGGTTTTAGATTGATTGGTTTAGGTATGGCAGCCGTATGCGCCTATGGTGGATATAAGGCATCACAACAAAATACTTCTTCTACAAGTGTTGTAACGGGAACACCCATCATTAATCTAGACAACTTAAAAAACGAAGTTAGCTCTAAAGTTATCACTATATTCAAGAAAGTATCTGGAGAATGGGATGATTTCATGCAACTGACCAAAAACAATTTGCAGGAAGCTATCAGTCAATCCACCTTGGACAGTTCACAAAAAGATGAAATGATGAATAAGGTATTCATTCACGAAGTCTTTGACATCAGTTTGGTGGATTTCAATACCAAAATGAATTCAGTCAATAATATCAATGGACTTAAATCTGTTATAGAAGCATTCAAGTCAAGTCTTTTAAATGCAATCGACGAGACCGCAAGAAAACAGATAGAGAAGTATAGTTCCTTGTTATAAGTTTTTTATGCAACGCGAGCGAGTGGACTTTGAGTTGAATGCCCGGCGGGTATATACGGCGGTTAAACGGGTGTTTCAGAGCCGGACGCGGTTCTCGTCAGTTGAGTGTGACGATGACCATTTCACCGTCGAGGGGAGACGTGGCTGGTTAATTTCGCCAATGAGCGAGCGTGTGAAGATGCGGGTGGTGGCCACGGGCACTAATTCGTGCCAGGTCATCATCGAGAGCTCGTCACGGTCTGTGCTCAACCTGTTCAACCTGGGTGCCAACTCCCGCAATGTAACCCAGTTGGGCGAGTTCATCCGTAACGAGGTGTATCGCATCAGCAACACCGACGAGGCAATCCGTCTGAAATCCCCCGAAATCCTTATCCGGGACAACGACATCAAGTTTAAGCATTAATGGCGATTCCTTCACAAAGAGGATTTCATCCGATGAAGAGCCATGAACTGGTGTTAATAAATGAATAAACAATGACAGTAAAGGAATGCATATTGTCGGTCCCGTTTGACGAGATGGCTGAAAGGCTGTTGGCATTTTGCCCTCAGCTGGAATATTCCATCGCCAAGTTCAAAGAGGCTTATGACATTGTCAGGTTGTTTGAGCCGCTGGCCAAGGGGACAGGCAGGCTGCATGTGCAATTGTCCTCTGATCCTGGTTTTGACTTGCTGATGACCCCGGGCGTGGGCTATGACAATGATTGGGACTACGACTTGATGCGTGAGATTGAGGTGGACGAGGGCATTGACCCACGTCACCTTGCCATGAGGCTGTTCTATGACCTCACCTATTATGGCTTCAGTCCCGATACAATCAATCACCATCCGGATGCGGATGAACTCGCTGGCTTGGAACCGAACAGGTATGACCTCATGTTGAAACAGGCCCAGGATGAAGATGAACGAGAACGCTTGAAGAATATGAGCCGTCGCCTGAATGTGATGAAACGGTTGACCGATGACACCACTCTGAGCCTTGAGGACATTGCATTCTTCGAACATAGTCCTGCTGTTTATTATGCCGACTTCATCAGCCGTTGTTGCGATGTCAAGGTGCGAGTGGGCTATATCGAGGAATTGTACACCCGCTATTTTAAGTTCCCCGACGATGATACTGATTTTGACCGAGTAATCCTTCTCGTCAAGACCAGCAGCGAATTCCCGCTGACTGACATTGACCGTGTCGCTCTCGACCGCCTCTTTCGGCTATTCGCTGGGCGGCAAATAACTGTGGGTTACGGAACTGAAAACACCTTGGGCCAGGAAATGCGCATAGACATGGCTTTTACCTGGCCTGAGGCCATTAAATGATAACAACTTAATTGATAATAAAATTATGATTCAATATGTTAACGAAATCAGCGAGCATAAGTTTCGCAACAAAAGGCTATCGTTGCTTGTGAGGTTTTATGAGCGGGATTATGCATATATCGTTATGCAATGGCATGGTTACGAGTCTTGGAATGATTATGGATTGGCGTGGGATGTGTTTGACCAATATTATGATGCTGTTCGCGTCGACGTTGTTGCTGGTCGATGGCTCTTGCGACTGATGAGAAGTCAAGTCGAGAACTTTGACATGCACTTGGCCGAATGGAAGGTGTGCTGGAGAGACGAACGCTACAATTCACTTAAAGACCTGTATCTGGGATATGTACAGGATTCGAGAAAGTACATCTATCGCAACCGTTTCACGATTGGTTTTAATGATGAAAAAGCGTCTCGCATCAAGCAGTACTGGCCTCAAATTAATGAGGACGACATACCTTATTACCATACTTATAATGGCGGATATGTCATTGTGAAAAATGTCATAAGCCCCGCAGATTTTGACAAGTGCTGGCCTAAAGAAGAATTGTTGAAAATAAATAATAGAAATATCTATGAGCCTTCGATAGACCGATTGCTACAATTTGTCACTGAGATGTCGCCCGGGGATGGAGAAATGATGAGCAAACATATAACGGAAATGGTTCAAACCAACGAGCATATTGTCATCAAACTCCACTTCCACATTTTCGACAGTTTTAATATCAGCATTCAATTGATATCATTCCCCGTGAGACATGCCAAGCAGCCCAACCATAAAGATAATGTTATAAACAATCAAATATTATAAGCTTATGATACATCATTTAAATTGTAATGTGCCGCTTGAGGAGACTTGGCGGCTATGGATTAACAAACAGCTTCACGTGCAAGCTGAGGAATTGAAGGAGCTCGACAAGGCTTCGGCGCAGAACGCCCGAATCAAGGTGCCGACTTTCATCGCGAGGTTGAGGTCGATGATGGCACAAAAGCTGCGCCACGAGGCAGTCAGCTATACGTTAGATAATGGCCAACACATCG
>Ga0247610_10007892_pt1 | contig 10874 bp, 7 predicted proteins | sample 174DNAGHGhighgp2_FD_193483 | JGI IMG/M metagenome (GOLD analysis project Ga0247610, IMG submission 193483) | Sheep rumen microbial communities from Palmerston North, Manawatu-Wanganui, New Zealand - 1742 DNA GHGhigh gp2 | ecosystem: Host-associated > Mammals > Digestive system > Stomach > Rumen ... | reverse complement strand
GCCTACCACGGTGCTCACTATGGCAGCCTCGAAGCCGTGGCGCGCGGAGAATGCGGCGAGATGCTCCAGGGCGTGACCCTCGGAGGTGCTCTCGTCGGCCACATCGCCATCGCTGAAAGCCACAAGCTTAGAGCGGCTGTTGCCAATGTCTATGATCAGATTCATGATGCTCGCATTCGTAAATCGGCTGCAAAGATACGAGTTTTAGTCGATGCAAACAGCCTCAGAAGTGCTAAATGATGTTTATTTAGCAAAAAACATTGCTAATAGGTACTAAAAGTCGCAACTTTTGTTTACCTTTGCGGCCAAATTATGAGACGTCTTATCCTACTGGCTCTGTTTCTTGCAGCTGTAGGGGTCGGCAGTGTGGCCGTGCGTGCCGCTGTGGACTCCACGCTCACCGTAAGTCTGCTCACCTGTTCGCCAGGCGAGGAGACCTACGAGCTGTATGGGCATACGGCTCTGCTCGTGCGCAGTGACAGTGCACGCTTACGCATGCCGGGGTTCAGAGGGACGTATCGCGAGGTGGTGTTCAACTACGGCACCTTCAGCTTCGAACAGCCGCATTTCGTGTGGCGCTTCGTGCTGGGGCAGACAGACTACATGCTGTCGCCATGCCGCTTGGAAGACTTCCTATACTCATACTACGAACGTGGCTCGTGGGTGCAGGAGCAGTTGCTAAACCTCAGCACTGCCGAGGCCAATATGCTGGCCGACTCACTGATGTGGTACTCGCAGCCCGACCACAGCGTATATCGCTACAGCATCTTCCGCAACAACTGCACCACCAAGGCGCGCGACATCGTGGAGCACTGCATCAGAGGTCGGGTCATATACCCTGCCAGGCCGCGGCGCAACACCTTCCGCTCCATAATCCATGAGTTCACACACGGCCATGAATGGGCCGATGTGGGCAATGACCTCCTGCTTGGAGCCGATGTCGATACGTTGCTCACCGAGCGCGACGAGATGTTTGCCCCCCTCTACATGATGCATTATGCCGACAGCGCGATGATTCTCACGGGCTATGACAGCTACCGACCCCTCGTGCGCACCAGCACGACTCTGCTTGAGGGACGGCCGGAGAAGCGCCGCGAGGTGTTGCTGCAGATGAGCAGCTTCCCCGTGTCGCCGCGAGTGTGTGCATGGTTGCTCTTCGGCCTGTGTCTGGCAATGACAGCTGTGGAGTGGCACCGCCGCCGCGTATGCTGGCAGCTGGACTTGGCGCTGATGGCGCTGCAGGGCCTGACGGGAGTGCTGCTCATGTTCATGGCTCTGTGCTCCGAACATCCCGGCGTAGCGACAAATTGGCAGCTGATGCTCTACCACCCTGTGCCGCTATTGTGCCTATACCCCGTGGCGAGGACGGAGCGGCGCGGTCAACTTAGTGGCTATCACTATTTTGCGCTGCTGATGGTCGTGGCCTTCATGGCCATGGCGTCATTCCTGCCGCAAGATTTCCCCGACATAACACTGCCTTTGGCACTGACTTTGCTCTCGCGACCTGTAAGCAACATCGTCGTGAACCGGGCGCGGAAAGCGTAAAAACATTTGTCATTCACCATTCACCATTCACAATTTAACACCGATCGTACCACACATCTCTCATAAGTCACGCCTGCTCACTCCGCTGTTAGTCATGTTGGCTGTGATGAGCGTCGATGCCCAGACGGCACCCGAGGTGTCGCGTCTGGTGGTGAACATCGTCGTCGATCAGCTGCGCACCGACTATATGGAGGCCTTTGCCCCGCTCTATGGCGATGGCGGCTTCAAGCGTCTCATGGCCGAGGCACGCTATTATGCCGACATGCAGATGCCGTTCCGACCCGTAGATAGAGCCAGTGCCGGGGCATGTATCTCTACCGGTGCCACGCCCTACGTCAACGGCATACCCTCCCTGACATGGCTGTCGAGGCAGACGCTGCAGCCCGTCTATTGTGCTGACGACGCACGCCAGCACGGACAGCAGACCGACGAGCGCACATCGGCCGCCAGCCTGCTCTCCACGACCATTACCGATGAGCTGGAGCTGGCCACGGCTCGCAAGTCAATGGTGCTTGGCATTGCCGCCGAGCGCGACCTTGCCGTGCTCATGGCCGGACATGCCGCCGACGGTGCCTTCTGGCTTAACGACAAGAACGGCTCGTGGAGCGGGACAGACTACTACGGCACCTTCCCCGGATGGGTAAGTGCCTTCGACCGCTTTTCGCCGTTGGCGTCAAGGCTGAAGGACATCGTATGGGAGCCTCTCTACGACGGAGCCTACGCCTCATTCCATTACTTCCATGCCAATCCCGACACCCAACAGGGCATCTTCAGCCATAAGTTCAAGGGCGACCGCCGCTGGCGCGAGCTGAAGTCCAGCCCCATGGCCAACGAAGAGGTGCTGAGACTCGTGGAACGCACCCTCGAAGCCACGCCCATCGGGCGCGACGACGTGCCCGACATGCTCTGCGTGGGACTCTATGCCGGCGTCTTCGACGGCCAAAGCGTGGTGACGGCTCCCGCCGAGATGCAGGATGCTTACGTGCGCCTCGACAGCGTCCTCGCGCGTATTATATATAAGGTGGAGAGGACCGTGGGACGCGACCACGCACTTTTCGTGGTGAGCTCCACGGGCTATGCCGACACCGATGCATCGACCTACAACATTAGCGAGCTGGGACTGACCATCGGCACCTTCGACATGGAGCGTGCGTCGCTCCTGCTCAACATGTACCTGTCGGCCATCTTCGGACAGGCACAATACGTCACTTTCACACACAACAACCACATCTACCTCGATGCCAAGCTCATAGAGCAGAAACAACTGCGCAAGGCTGACATACTGCAACGCAGTGAGGAGTTCTTGGCGCAGATGGCGGGTGTGCGCAATGTGTTCACTTCCAGCGAACTCGTTCTGACTCCGGAGATAAACAGCATCGAGGCGTGCCGCAACACACTCGCCATGGCACGCAATGCGTGGACACCGACACGCTCCGGCGACATCGTGGTGGATGTGCTGCCAGGGTGGAGCGTCAACTGCCAGAATGCACGCACCTACGTCTCCGTGGGGCAGGCTCATGTCCCATTCCCGCTGTTCTTCCTCGGTCCCGAGGTGAAGAGTCAGCGCATCATAGCGCCCGTGGCAGCTACAGTGATAGCACCCACGCTGGCGGCATGCCTGCGCATCCGCGCCCCCAACGGCAGCACCGAGGCAGCACTGCCGCTAAACGACTGACACGTTGTGTCACATCACAAACAACCCATTCGCTAATCATTAAACAATACATATATCGTGAATTTCTTTGAACTAATGCGCAAGCTCTTCGGCAATAAGAGCGACCGCGATATGAAAGCCATCCAGCCTTTGGTGAACGAGGTGCTTGCCATTTATCCTGAGATACAAGCCCTCAGCAACGATGAGCTGCGAGCACGCACCAAGGCGCTTCAGGCCAAGATACGTGAGGCTGGCATGCCTCTCCGCCAGCAGATTGACGAGCTGAAGGTTAAGATTGAGACAACACCTATCGAGCAGCGCAAACCTATCTTCGACAAGATTGACAAGCTGGAGAAGGAAGTCCTGGAGACTTATGAGAAGGTGCTCGACGAGATACGCCCCGAGGCCTTTGCCATCGTCAAATCCACTGCCGAGCGTCTCACCAACAATGCCGATGTCATCGTCACGGCCACTGACTTCGACCGTGAACTGGCGGCACGCCACGACTTCGTAGATATCGACGGCGACAAGGCCGTGTGGCACAACCACTGGGTGGCCGGCGGCAACGAGATGACATGGAACATGGTGCACTATGACGTGCAGCTCTTCGGCGGCACGGTGCTCCATCAGGGCAAGATTGCCGAGATGGCAACGGGTGAAGGTAAGACTCTCGTGGCAACGCTCCCCGTGTTCCTCAATGCCCTGACGGGCAACGGCGTGCACGTGGTCACCGTCAACGACTACCTGGCCAAGCGCGACTCCGAGTGGATGGGACCGCTCTACATGTTCCACGGCCTCAGCGTAGATTGCATCGACAAGCATCAGCCCAACAGCGATGCCCGCCGCAAGGCATATCAGGCCGACATCACCTTCGGCACAAACAACGAGTTCGGCTTCGACTACCTGCGCGACAACATGGCCACGTCGCCCGACGACCTCGTGCAGCGAATGCACAACTATGCCATCGTCGATGAGGTCGATTCCGTGCTCATCGACGATGCCCGCACGCCACTCATCATCTCCGGTCCCGTGCCTAAGGGCGAGGAGCAGATGTTCGAACAGTACCAGCCGCTCGTCGAGAAACTCGTGGGCGTGCAGAAACAGCTGGCCACACAGTACCTCGCTGAGGCCAAGAAGCTCATTGCCGAGGGGCAGGCCGAGAACGACAAGGAGAAGACAGCTGCCGGTTTCCTCTCGCTGTTCCGTTCCTACAAGGCTTTGCCCAAGAACAAACCGCTCATCAAGTTCCTCTCCGAACCAGGCATCAAGACAGGGATGCTCGCCACGGAGGAGATATACATGGAGAACAACAACAAACGTATGCCTGAGGCCGTGGAGCCGCTCTACTTCGTCATAGAGGAGAAGATGAACAGCGCCGACCTCACCGACAAGGGCAACGCATGGCTGGCACAGCAGGTCAACGACGACAACCTCTTCATCCTGCCCGACATCGTGGGGCAGATGTCGCAGCTCGAGGCCGACACCACGCTCACCGATGAGGAACGCGTGCAGAAGAAGGACGAGCTCTACAGCGACTACGCCGTGAAGAGCGAACGCGTGCACACCATCCAGCAGTTGCTGAAAGCATACGCCATGTTCAACCTCAACGAAGAGTACATCATCGTTGACGGCGAAATCAAGATTGTGGACGAGCAGACGGGCCGCGTCATGGAAGGCCGACGCTGGAGCGACGGCCTGCATCAGGCCGTAGAGGCCAAGGAGCATGTGAAGGTGCAGGCTGCCACGCAGACATTTGCCACCATCACCCTCCAGAACTACTTCCGCATGTACCACAAGCTCGCCGGCATGACGGGTACCGCCGTCACTGAGGCCGGTGAGTTCTGGGACATCTATAAGCTCGACGTCGTGGAGATTCCCACCAACCGTCCCGTCATCCGTCAGGATCAGGACGACCGTGTCTATAAGACGCAGCGTGAGAAGTACAATGCCGTCATCGCCGAGATAGAGAAGATGCGCAACGAGGGACGGCCTACCCTCGTGGGTACGACCAGCGTGGAAATTAGCGAGCTGCTCTCGCGTATGCTCTCACTGCGTAAGATTCCACATCAGGTGCTCAACGCCAAGCTCCACCAAAAGGAGGCCGAAATCGTGGCGCTGGCAGGCCAGAGCACCAATGGCCTCGGTGCCGTCACCATCGCCACCAACATGGCAGGACGTGGCACCGACATCAAGCTCAGCGATGAGGTGCGTGCCGCCGGAGGACTGGCCATCATCGGCACCGAGCGCCACGAGAGCCGGCGCGTCGATCGCCAGCTGCGAGGACGTGCAGGCCGTCAGGGCGACCCGGGAAGTTCCGTCTTCTTCGTCTCGCTCGAAGATAAGCTCATGCGTCTGTTTGCATCTGAACGCATATCGAAGTTTATGGACAAGATGGGCTTCGAGGAGGGCGAGATGCTGGCACATCCTATGATCAACAGCAGCATCGAGCGTGCGCAGAAGAAGGTCGAGGAGAACCACTTCGGCATTCGTAAGCGTCTGCTTGAGTACGACGACGTGATGAACAAGCAGCGTACGGCCGTTTATGAGAAGCGCCGCCACGCACTCATGGGCGAGCGTCTCGGCATGGACATCGCCGACATGATAGGCGACCGCGTCATCAGCATCATCGAGAACTGTGCCACCTTCGAGCAGATGAAGGAACAGTTCATATCTGTCTTCGCCATGGACGTACCGTTCACTGCCGATGACCTCAACACCATGAAGCGCGACGACCTCATCGTGAAGGCTTATGATGCCGCCTTGGCACGCTTCAAGCAGAAGACAGACCTCATAGCCTCTGAGGCTTACAAGGTCTTCAAGCCTATCTATGACGGCGAGCACGGCCAAGAGTGGGCCGAACGCCCCGTCATGGTGCCCATCCTCGACGGTAAGCGTGTCTATAACATCGGCGGCGTGACTCTCAAGCAGACCTGCGACAGCGAGGGGCGTGCCATCGTCACCGCCTTTGAGAAAGCCATCATGCTACATGTCATCGACGAGGCCTGGAAGGAGAACCTCCGCCAGCAGGATGAGCTCAAGCATAGCGCACAGAATGCCAGCTACGAACAGAAAGACCCGTTGCTCATCTATAAGCTGGAGAGCGTGCAGCTCTTCGACAAGATGGTCAACAACATCAACAACCAGACCATCAGCATACTGATGCGTGGGCGTGTACCCGAGCAGCAGACGCAGGCTCCTGACGACGCCCAACAGCGTGCTGCCGAGCAGGAGGCTCAGCGCCGCGCACGTGCCGAGGCTATGCAGCGTGCCCAATATACAGCAAGCCGCACCACGGAGGCACCACGTTATTCGGCCCCGGGCTATGCCGCTCCGGGTCGTCCGGCTCCAGGGCGTCCTATGCCCGGTGCTCCCGGTGCTCCCGGCACTCCTGCCGACCTCAATGACCCGGCCCAGCAGGCTGCCGCTGCCTACGACACCCGTGGCCCGCAGCCCCGCTCGCCATTCACTGCTGAGAAACTGCCCGGCCGCAACGACCCATGTCCTTGTGGCAGCGGCAAGAAGTTCAAGAACTGTCACGGCCGCAACCTGTAACCCCACGACTCCACCAACATGGCACACGTAAAATGGATAGGTGGCTTCTTCGGACTCCTCTCGGGAGGTCCCATAGGAGCATTGGCAGGCTATGTCCTGGGCTCGCTCATCGACACCGTTATCGACTCGGGCGTATCACCCATCAAGGGCGAGTACAACGGCGAGGCATACGATGAGTCTGTCTATGAGACTATGCGTGGCGGCCAGCAGCGTCACAACAACGTTGATGAGGGTGCCCGCAACGGCTTCCTCTTCTCGCTGCTGACGCTGGCAAGCTACGTCATCCGCGCCGATGGCAGGGTCATGCACAGCGAGATGGAGGCCGTTCGCAAGTTCCTGCGTGTGAACTTCGGCGAGGTCGCCGTGGAAGAGGGCGTGCAGATCATGCTGCGCCTCTTCGAGCGCCAGAAGATTGAGGAGGCCCATCAGGAAGGTTCATACCGACAGACTATCATCAGTTGCTGTCGCCAGCTGCGTGCCAGCGTGCCCGAGGCTCAGCGTCTGCAGATCCTAAGCCTGCTGGCCATGCTGGCAAAGGCAGATGGCCATGTCGTCACCGAGGAGGTCAATGCCCTGCGTGAGATCACCATAGAACTTGGCCTCACAGAGTCGGAGCTTAACTCCATGCTTGGCCTGGGCAGCACAACGCTGGCTGATGCCTACGCTGTCCTCGAGATACAACCGTCGGCTACCGACGACGAGGTGCGCTCGGCTTACAAACGTCTTGTCGTGAAACATCATCCCGACCGCGTGGCAACGCTTGGCGACGACGTGCGTGCCGCAGCCGAGAAGAAGTTGAAGCAAATCAACGAGGCACGAGACATCATCTACAAGGCCCGGGGTATGTAGCCTCAGAAAACATCACGCACAATGATACGTATCCGTGTTTCAGACGAAATAAGACAGCGGTGTCCGCACTTCGTGGGCACCGCTGTCTATGCTTCTGTGTGTAACAGCCCCAGCAAGGCAGAGCTTTGGCAAGAGATTGACGCGTTCATCGCCGAATATCGAAGCCGCTTCACCGCCGATAGCATAAAGCTCATGCCATCCATCGAGGCTACACGAGCTGCCTATAGGGCATGCGGCAAAGACCCCAGTCGCTATCGACCCAGCGGTGAAGCGCTGGTGAGGCGCACGCTGAAAGGCCATGACCTTTATCGCGTTGACACGCTCGTTGACCTCATCAACCTTGCGAGCATAGCCTACGGTTACAGCATTGGCGGCTTCGATGCCGACAAGATTTTACTTTCTCCGCAGTCAGAACTCACTCTCGGCATCGGACGTGAGGGCGAGCCCTATGAAGGTATAGGCCGTGGGGTGCTCAATATTGCCGGCCTGCCAGTGTATCGCGACGACAGCGGCGGCATTGGCACGCCCACCAGCGACCATGAGCGTACGAAGCTCACATTAGACACCAGGCACCTGCTGGCCATAGTCAATGGCTATGACGGCAATGCCGGTAATGTGATGGCTTGTGCAGAATTCATTCAGCAGCTGCTACGTCGTTATGCAAGCAGTGATGGCGGACAGCTCATTCCATTCTAACAGACTTTCCAATCATTTTATCTTATGACATCAACTGACAACTCACAGCGCTCCGAGCGCACTTACCGCTGCAATGACTGCGGCGGTACCATCCATCGCCATGACGTGTTCTGCTCCACTTGCGGCAAGAAGCTCGACCACTACGACTTCGAGGACTGACGGCACGACTGTGCTTGTGCCATGAGACAGCCCGGCACGTACGTCGGGTACGTCTGTCGTTTTGCTTTCGGCAGCATGGCTCTGGCCACCTGCCGGAGCTTAGTTGGCTGTGTCGTCGTCGTTGGGCGTGGTGTCAGCCGGCTTGGCAATGATGGTGTCCTGGACGAAGGCCACTGATGCGGCGTAGTCGCCGGCTGCGATGTTGAAGACCACGGTGCGCCGTTTGCCGGAGTCGTTGCGCTTGAAGGTGACAGGTACGCAGAACCTGACGAGGGTGCTATTGTAGTTGTTGGTGAAGCTGTTGAACTCATCGGGGTATTCATACCAGTCGTTGCTCATGCCCGGTGTGGTGACGGTGGTTGTCATCGTGAAGGATTCGGTGGTCATGAAGACGAGCGAGTCCTTACAGCCTTCACCGCTGACCAGCAGCAGCGCATCAGCAGGACGTTCGACGTATGTCTGGTGGAACTCAGGCTCTTTGTTGCATGCCGTCATGATGGTCATGAGCAGTGCGGCTGACAATAGTGGCAGGAAATGAAGTTTGTGCATACTTTATATATAATGTTTATGGCATACTTGGCGTTGTAGTGTGTCGCGGTGGCGGCACGTTGTGGGTCAGTACCATTGTATGTTGTTGCTGTAGCTTGACTGTTTCTTCCACTTCAGCGCATCGGCCAGTGTCGATGCATTGGCTTGGAAGGTGAAGTTGAAGCTTGAGTATGGTGCCAGCACCACGCTACACGACATGCTGAAGCAGTGCAAGTCTCGCGACAGCGATGCCGTTGTCATGGATATCTTCTTGTAGTTGAAGTCATAGCCCGATGACCAGGTGATGTTCCATCCCGATGCAATCTGCAGGTTGCCAGAGAAGTTCAGAGTGTGTGTCAGGCCGTAGGGGTAGCGCATACGCTTGGTGTTGAAAGTCCCCGAAGTGTTCTCTCTGAGCGATATGCCGTATGACACCGACAGCGACCACGGCAGCTGGAACGGTACGTAGCCGTCTTCGTCGGTCTCGCCGTCGGTGGCTTTGCGCTTGGCACCACGTTTTCCCTGGTTGAGGTCGGGGTCCATGTTGGTGTTGTTCATGTCGTGCTCGTCCTCGATGTCGGCATCCGATTTCTTGCCTTCGTTAGGATCCTTGTCCTTGTCCTTGCCGAAGAGCTTGCGGAAGGTCTGGTTGTTGAAGGTGTACGAGATGTTTTGTGACAGACCCTGGAAACGTCCGAAGCGACCTTGGCTATACTCTGTCTTGTCGCCGACTCTGACATTTCCCTTGTCGTCAATCTCGTAGGCGTATGTTGCGAAGACGGCGTTGAGCGAGAAGGTATAGTTCTTGGTGAGCTTCAGGCGCAGACGTGTGTTGAGGTCACTCCACGGCCTTGATTTTGCGGCGAGGTTGTATGACATTGAGAAGCCAAACTCGTCGATAAGTGAAATCTTTTTGGTAGAGTCGTTGGCTGTGCGCAGCTTCATCTCCACGTTGTTGCCCACGTCGAGAGTGATGCTTCCCGTCTGCCCTTGGCTGGGCACGCTGTAGAGTGCCCCGGCGAATGGCGAGTATGTTACGGTTGAGACATTGCCTTCGGCGTCGGTCTTGGTGTACGTGTCCCAGTAGCCGTAGCGTGATGCCCCGAAGTCTGGGGCGTAGCTGAAGCTTATGGTCGGTGTCAGGACGTGGCGTATGGCCATCACCTTCTTCTTGCCGATGAGCGGGGTGTATGTGCCATAGAGCTTCGTTGAGGCCTGAACGCTGAAGTTATAGTCGAAGACGTTGTAGAAGCCCATCACCGTGTCGCGCACGAGGACCTGCTTGTCGGTGTCCCAGCCCTGACGCACCTTGTAGGTGTACATGCGGTCGTTGAAGTTGAACGAGGGGGTGATGTTGATGTAGTTGCCCACGACGAATGATGCGCTCACGGGTATTGTGTGCTTCATGCCGTTGCGCCAGTCCTTGATGAAGTTAGACTTCAAGAGCTTGTCTTCCTTAGTGGATATACTGTTGGAGAAGGTTCCTGTGTACGACATGGCAATCTTCTCGTACCATCGTTCGGCTCCCACCATCTTCTTGCGCTTGAAGGGGTTGAAGCGTGCCAGTGAGATGTTGAGCGAGGGCAGCGTCAGTGAGATGCTGCTGTCGCGAACGTTCTGCGACAGGTTCATCGTCGCCGAGAGCGTAAGTCCAATCTTACTGAACGACTTGCTGTATGATATGCTCGATGTTCGTGTGCTCTGCGTGTAAGCCTGCGGGTTGTACATCGACGTGAGGTTGTTGCGCTCGAAGCTCGATGTGGCGAAGTTCACGCTTGCTGAGAACGTCTGTGTGGGGTTGGCCTTGCTGTCCTGGCGGTGGCTCCATTGTAACTTGAAGCTTTTCTGCACAGAGTGGTCGGGCATGTTCTTCTCGCCCTCCACTGTGTTC
>Ga0247610_10007891_pt1 | contig 10875 bp, 18 predicted proteins | sample 174DNAGHGhighgp2_FD_193483 | JGI IMG/M metagenome (GOLD analysis project Ga0247610, IMG submission 193483) | Sheep rumen microbial communities from Palmerston North, Manawatu-Wanganui, New Zealand - 1742 DNA GHGhigh gp2 | ecosystem: Host-associated > Mammals > Digestive system > Stomach > Rumen... | reverse complement strand
GGTCCACCATGTATCTCCTGCTTATATATTCTATTCTTTATTACAGCATATAACAGCTATTGAATTCTTACAGAATGTGTAGGGTCTGATAAGGGTAAATTAAATTCACCTTTTTCATTAGTATCTACAGCCCAAAGTAAATCAGAACCAAATCTACTATCTTCAAGAATTTGTTTCTTTAATAATTCACTTATTGCTATATTCTAAATACCTTCATTAGCATTGTCTAAATTAAGTTCTCTGATAAGCTTTTCTTTAGCATTGTTAATACTATCCGCAAGTAATTTAAAATACCTTTGTTTAGCTTCTCTGACAGTAGTTCTTACTCTATTACCTTTTTTATTTTTAACATAAATATATCTGTCTACCTTATTTCCATTCTCATCTTTTCTATATTTACCATTTTCATCTCTTTCGTACTCTTCTGTATCAGCAAACATTAAAGCCTTAGATTGACTACCTAATTGCTGCTTACCAAAGAAATGAGTAGGAACTTCTTGCTGGATACTGTAATCTTCATAATCTAATTCATCAACAAAAGTTTTATTATACTGTGATGTAGTATTTGTACCATTACTACCAGCATAAATACGTCTTCTCAAAGTTTGCTCAACCTATTCATTAGTTAAACCATTAAGATTTATAATACCGCTAAGACCTGTTTTAATAGAACTTTCAAAAGAAATACCATCAATACCTTTACCATTGGGTACTTTATTGCCATAAGTGTCTGTTGTAGTTAATGTTTCTTCTATAACATCAAATATAGTTGCTAACTTAGTTTTTTTGCCAGCACCTCTAGTTATAGCATCAACAAGTAATAGTAAATATTCACTTGTTTTTACTTGCACACCAACTCTTCTTGTGTTGAATAAACCTCCAGACTCTGATACTTGTTTTTGACTGAACATAAATGGTTTCAAAGGCTACATAAGTATAGATAAATCAGATTTAGTATGTGTACCTTTTACTAAATTTTGATAAGCCCTCTCTCTGGCTTCGTTCCATTCTCCCAGCATACCTAATTTTTTACGCATAGCAGTAGGAGTACAGAATGTTTGAGCATCTGTAGCATTTACTTTTTCAAGCTCACTTATTATAAATTTCCTTTGTGCTTCATAATAAGCTATTGCAGGAGCATTTCCATTATTTTCTTCAACAAGCTAATCAAATACTTCGTTAACATTAGATATAGCATCTGAGATAATCTTATCATCAGCTAATTTTATCTATCTATATATATGTTTACCATCTTCATTAGCACTATACAGTCTACCATTTTTATCTCTAGCTAATACATTTAATCTACTACCTGGTGCATGAAGCTGTGCTAAACGTTTTTGTAATTCTTCAGCAGTACCATAATAAGCAGGGTCTGTAACATATAACTACATTATACTTGTAGCTGCATAGAAATCATTCCAGAAGAATTCTTCAAGTGTATTAAGTATTTCATTATTAGTACTGCCAAGTTTTTTAACATCTGTCTTATAATTACCTTTCTTATCTTGTTCTATGACTCCTTCAGCTTCCATAGTAGCAAGAAATTCTTGAAAACTATTATTCATTTCATGCATTATAGCAGTTCTTAAAAGAGATAAAGTAGTGTTCTCTCCAACTTCTGCCTCCCCACCAAAGAAATCAACAGGATTAGATTCTAATTCTGAATTTTCTTCTATATTGGTTGTGTTAGCATTATTGCCTAATATTAAATCAAGTAGTTGTCTTCCTAAACCTTGATACTTTTTATCGTCTAAAGCGTACTATATATAAGGTTGTAAGAAACTTAACATTATAAATCTAGTACCAGCACCTTGCTCAATACCCATTCTAATCAATTCTTCGTCCGAATGTCTATCTTTAGCTTCTTTCTTGTACTCTGTTTTAACATCATAGAACTTTATAATAGAATCCTCTGATAAATCGCCAGCTTCAACACTTTTAGCTCTATTTAAAACGTCTGATATACGAAGTATTTCTTGCATAGTTGTACTTACTAATAAATCAGCAATCTATGACTTAAATCCTTCAGTATATCTATAGAATCTTATATATTCTTCTGATGGTTTATTAGACATCATAGGTACTCTATACCACGCTAAACGTTTATTTTTATGATATAAATATTCATTTAATATAGAACTCATGTATTGTTTAGGTGTCTTTTTAGTATAACTTACACCGTTATCAGCAAGGACTACTTTATGACTAAAATCTTCTCTAGCTTTATCTTCTGTTGCTAACCTTTTTTGCCACTCGTTTAACCATTGTTTTTCACCCGATACTGTCAAACCAAAGAATTCAGATTTGAATTCTTTTTCCATAAAACCATTACCATTCTTTATCTTAGTATTAAACTTACTCATATAAGATGGAAGTACATAGCTGTAATATAACTTACCATCTTGATAAGTTACAGATTCCATTCTATTAACAATAAAGTCAGTAAAAGGTTTAATTATTTTATTAATGTCGTTTTTATAACTTTTCCAGAAATCATCATCTGCAGCTTTAGAATCACGATTATAAGATAAGAATAAATCAGCAATGCCGTTACTGGTTGATGTAGATTTAGCAAGTTGTATAAGATATTTTGGATTTGCAGTTAATACAGCTTTAATTGCTTCTTCATTAAACTGATTTATTCCAAGAAGATTAAATATTTCTTTTACATCTTTAACAACTGCATCATCTATCTCAACATTACCTTTAATGTTAAGTTTATCTGTTATCTTTTTTCTAGTCTGAATAAGTTTATCAACAAAATTTCCATCAGATTTACCAACAGGAATATTGTTATTAAATAATTCTTTATTGGTTTTTACGTTTGTTAGAACCTCATCTGTTACAGAAGATATATCTGCTTTATCATTAATTATTTTTATATTACCATCAGATTGAATTATACCATACCTTTGAAAATAAAGATACATATTTCTAAAGAACTTACTTCTAAATTCTTCATTTTCAGGATGTCTTTTATTCTTATCTTTTGTAATAAGTTTGCCTATACCTACTAAATTACCTTCAGAATCTTTAAGGTCTGGATTATCATTAACTAACTGTGCTAACCAAGGATGTTTTTCCATCTTTTGTTGAAGTACTTTAACCATATCATCAACATTTTCAACAGAGGTAAACCAAGAAAGCATATTAGATACAGCTTCAGCAGCATTAACTCTTTTTTCTAAACCATACTCATCTTTTACAACATTAAAATTAATGTCGTAATCATACATGTTATTTAAAGCACTTTTAACAAGTTTAGATAAGTTCATTACAGCACTAACTGACCTAAAGCCTACCTACCAATGTTCTAATGAAGAACCATATAACTCTTGTACTTCTTGCTCATCAATACCATCATAAAGCTCTATAATACTTTGAGACATATGTGGGTTAGCATCTACAGAAACACCTTCTAATTCTTCCAATTTAGCATATCCGAAATTAATAAAAGCCTCAAAGTTATCATATATAGCTTTTACTTCTTTTCTCTTCTTTCTATTAAGATTATCAAGAGATTTATTTCTAGTTTCATCAGATGCGTTAACATTAAAATATCTATCTTTAACTATCTATGCTAATCCAGATATACCAACTTTTCCTATTATAGTTATTCTATCTTTACCTTTAAGTTCTTTTATTTCTTTTAACTATTCACCAGTAAAGAGAGTATCTACAACAGAGTTACCATCTTGAATTTGTGTAACAAGTTCACTAATTTTATATATAGCACCAATTGAAAGACTTCTAAGTCTTCTACCAGAGACTTTATCATTGAGTTCTTTCATTTGTTTGCTATTTTCTATATCTCTTTGTTTCTTTACATAAGTATAAGCATATATACCGACTTTAGATACAACACTACCACTTTTCTATGTACCTGTATCTCTTGAGATTACACCTATATTCTTTAAATATGTTACAAAGTTTGCACCTTCTTTTGTAGTCTAATCTACATCAATAGTTCTAAATTCTGTAGTACTATGTAATAATCTATTCTTTCTAAATAGTTGTTGTATTTTAACATCAAGTCTATCATTACCAGTATTAATTCTAATCTTTGCTCCAAATGGTAAATCACTAAAGTTTATTACACCATCCAAGAATTTAGATAATACTTTCATTGAATCGTTAGCTTTTTCTTCAATATCACTAAGATATTCTTCATTTACAGAAAGCGCATACTCTGCAGGATAAATAGAATTTTCACTATTTATCTCACTCTTCTCAAGTATAAATGGATTTTCATATTTAACCCTACTTTCTTCTTGCTATACTTGTGAAGTACTTTCTGCAACAGGTTGTTTTACTTTAGGTTCAGTAGTTCTTGTAAACACGTCATCTTTAAGTGTACCATCTTCATTGTAATATTGTCTTGCAGAATCTTGATTATGTCCAGCATAACAATATATGCAACTCGATTGACAGTTATCACCATATCTTAAAGCATCAGATTTCAAACCATAACAAGAACAATCTTTACGTTGATTACCTTGAACGTCAGCTATATCATTAGTACCTGCTGCAGCGTTCATAGCATCAACATTAACGCAACCCATATTAAACTTAATACGCTTCAAACCCTGTATTCCATGAGAATTTTCACCACAAGTATTAAACCAAACGTTATGTTTCTCAGCAAGATTATCTATTAATTTATAGTAATGTTCTATGTATTGCTGTTTAGCATGAAACTCAACAACACCATCCTTCATACCATAATAAGTATTCCAATCATAACCAAGATCTTTCATCTTATTGATGATAAATCTATCTCTATTATTAGTGCTTCTTCCTGCAGATGTATATCCATAACTATCCATGATACTAAACTTAAATTGTTTAATACCCATAGACTTAGCTCTTTCAATAATATGTTCTATATCCTCGTCTTTTGTTACACCAGGAATAATAGGGTCTATTCTTATAGTAATCAGATTAGGATTTAATACACCTTGGCTGATGAAATCTTGTATTCTGTCAAGTAAATCATCCATTTTCATTACACCAGGTTCGTATTTAGTGCCGCCTAATGAAGTAATACTAAAGTGTATAAACTTAGGTATATCAAGTTTAGCTAAATCTGCAAGTGGAAGTCCATCATGTTTTGTAATTATATACATCATATGGAAGTTTCTCTTATGCGCAGGTTTTGCTAATTCAGTTTCAACTATCCTCTTAATTTTCTATGCATGAAATACTGGGTCTGAAGTCTCAGAAGCAATTAACACTTTTGGTTGACGAGTACCAAATAAAGTTTTAGCAGATTTTCTCTCTTGGCTATTTAACTCATCCTTTTTACCATTTAAAGTATCAAGAGTGTCCTGTATACCTTCTTCACCTATTTTCTCTTTTACAGCTTCAACTCTTTCTTGTTGATAATTAGGATTAAAGGTTTTATTATACACGTTTCTAATAGCTTGTTTACCAGATTCGTTTAACTCTCTGGTACCAATACCTGCAAAGTTCTTTGTAAGAGTTGGAGTTTCAGTAATTACCCAATTGTCTCCTACTCTTTTATACCAATTGTTAGTACTTTGAAGGAATACATATACTGGTTTATTACTATCTATAGCCATTTGTACTGCCCAACCTGTACCACCTTTGACATAAACATTACCATTTGGAGCAGTTACAAACTCATTACCAATAGCAAATACAGCTTCACTATTTTTGGCTTGCCACCAATTTCTTGCAAGCTTATCTATTGTATATGGATTGCTTACCTGTTTACCTAGTTTTGAGGCAGCATAGTTCATGTGTTGTACACCTTCTTTGAACTATTCATCTGTTAACTGAATATTTCCATGAGGTGCATTTTTAGGACTCTTTTGTCCATGATAATAATGATTATATTCTTTTAATCCACCAAATTCTCTAGCAATCTAATCCCAACCATCATAGTCAGAACCTTCAGCACCACCAGAGTGCAGATAGTAATCTTTAGAATTATTCTACTATTCCTACCTTAATTCCTCTCTGACTTCCATTAAGATTCTAGGAAATTCTGTTCTCCATTTACTATTATCTTGATTATGAGTTAAAGTAGCATTTCCTGTTTTTAACAATCGCGCAGCAGCAGCATCATTCTATCTAAATGATTGTTTAAGAAGTTCATACATAGCTACCGAAGACATATTATCCCATTCTTTTATTTCCTCTGAAGTTAACTATATACTCTTACCAAGTTTTCTTAATTCTGCTCCATCAGTTGTATTTAATATTCTATCAAGAACTTTCCATATTTTCTCTCCTCTTTTATATGAAGCAGATGTTTCATCAACTTGAGAATCTCCTAAATAATCAGATGCCCAATCAGTTTTTGATAAAGCTACTAATAATTTAACATACTAAAATCCCTATTCTACACTTTGAAATTTTTCTGGTAAGAAAGGATGAAAAGCAAAAAATAGAATAGATTTCATATATACAGAACTTTTCTATAAACTAAATGGTCTAATAGCAAAATTGCTTAAGTCGGCATTTTCATTATTTCCCGCATATATATTAATAGATTCAGTGTTCTGCTGTGACTAGTTTTGCGTCTATACCTATTGAGTAGAAATTTCTACATGCTTGTTATTCTTATCTATTGTTGTAGATTCTAACTGTTGCTGGTTATTATTCTACTTCTATTCAAAAGCTTGTTTAGCAAGTTGAAGAATAGCTTTTCTATCACCATTTTCTTCACCCCACTCCATTATCTTCTTACTTCTTACAGATACAATCTAATCTTTGTTGTTGACTACATATTTATTACCTTTATGTTCAACAACAACTGCTTCACCTCTTTGTACTCTATAATTAGTAAATATCGCAGTTCTGTCTTTGCTTGGCTCAACAAATACTTCTTTACCTTTAGAATTATATATATGACTACCTTTTATATAATAAATCTATCTTTCCTTACCTTGTGGTGTATATTCTACTTTTTCACCTAAAGTATTTACATTTTCTGTTGAAGTGGGTGACAATGTTTCTCCATTAGGTATATCCTCAAATTCTACATCTTCTATAAAATCATCATCTTGTACAGGTATTTCAGGCATAGGCTCAGATATTGCTACTTCGGGTGATGAATTACCAATATTTTGAGCCAATTGATTAAATACCTCTTTTAAGCATTTATATTTATCTTTGAATATAAAACCTATATATTGATTTAATAACACAAAACTTTCAGCAGCACTATCATTAGGAATAATGCTGTTTATATAATTTTTATTATACCCTTCCTATGCTAACTTATCAAGAGCTTCTTTATATGAATTATCACTGAATAAGTATTGCAGTACGTTATCTCTTGAAATATTATACATCATTATATTACCATCAGCAGAGCGTTGTGGTAATTTATCTGTCTTTTCATTTATGTACTTATACTCAATTTCAGTAGTAGCACCATCAATATTTATAGTTTTTACCTTATCTTCAACTATTGAAGACTGAGGAGTTTGGGTGGTTTGAGAGGTTTGAGTAGTATTATCAACATTTTCTGGTTTATAAGTCTCTCCTGTATTATCTATACCGGTTTTCTTCTTGTTTGCATTTATTCTTTCATTTATAACATCCAAAGACTCAGTATCTCTTACACCAAATGCATCGTTAGTTATAACCATAGTTACATTAGAACTACGAGTTATAGCAGTGTACATCATTCTTTGTTTATCTTGAAAACCCCATGTTTTATTTTTACTCATAGAGTCACCATTAATGATAGATACATCATATGTAGAACCTTGAGATTTATGAGAAGTTATTGCATAACCATATTGTAATCTTGCTCTAGTATTAGTATAGCTGTTGTTTATCATTTCCGCACCTAATTGACGTAAAACTTTCTAATCTATACTACCTTTCTAACCAATAGCATTAAATAACTGACGAGTGATTACTTGTATTATATTCGTTTCATCAAAATATGTATTACTTTGTAGTAATTTTATATTTTTCTCATATTGTTCCCAATCTTCAGGATGTATAGTCAGCATTTCATAAAGTCCAGGTTCTGACGCAGTTTCTGATTGAGTTTCCATTTCAATGCTTACAGACCTTACAGGCTTTATATCTTTTATTCTTTTAGCATAATGATATATAGTTTCTAAAACATTATAACGCTTACCGTCTGTACCTTCATAAAATGGAGTACCTGATTTTTCATCATATATAAATGTAGATATTACTGGTAACTTTTTCCACAGGTTTATTAACTCTTCTCCCATTTCATCAACACTCTATGGCATTTTATCATTATGCTTTTCTGCATAATCATTTAGTTTTTTACAGAATAAAACAAATGGAGATAAATATCCTTCTCTGGAAGAAGGGGCATCATTAGATACTTCCTCAAAACTTTTAATTATACCCTCTTGACTATTATCTATTTTTTCTGCTTTACCGTTAGGATTATTAGACCTTCTAGCACTAAACTGTTCCCTAAACATAACAATGTCACCTTCTTTGAACATTTTAGTATATTCTTTTCCAAATACAGACCTGCGAACCTAATCATTAAATGAGCTTACTTCTTCATTAGTAGCACAAACATACTTAACAAGATTTGTATTTCCTGTTTCTATAGCACGTTTAAATAAAGCTGAAGCATCTTTTTCGTAGTCAAACTGATCATTATTCTTTAATATAAATGCACCTCTATCTGTAATCTTTGTATCTAACTTAGCTAAAGATAGATTCTTTTTTGGGTCACTGTTATCTACTTCATAACCTCTGACATAAAACTCATCAGATGCTGCTAATATAGGATTATCCTCACCCTATCTAACTCTAGTTAATAATGTAGCAGAAGCATTAACACTTGACTCTGTAAACGTTTTAGATACTGGTGTGTTTGATTGAGCTTTACTATTCTATATTTGAGGTAACTGTCCAGAGTCTCCAACAAATATTAAAGTTAGATTTCTCTATGCCTACAAAGCTAATAAAGCTTCATAGTCTTTAGTTTCAATCATAGAACATTCATCTATAACTATAATATTTTCTGGTCCCTTAAGGTCTGAATTTTCTATTACAGCACCAAATTTCTTAGTGCTCATTCTTTCATAACCTGTACCACTGCCTTGTTGTCTTAAAAAGTTACCTTTACCAAGAATACCAGCAATAGATGAAGATTTTATTTTTAATTCACGATAATTAGTTTTACGGAATAAGTTTTGTTTTGCCTTATTTGCTACAGCGGCTACTATAACATTGCCTAACTTACCTTCTTTATTAAGTCTTTCCAGTAACATATTAATTATAGTAGTCTTACCAGTACCAGCTTTACCATTAAGCAAGAAGAAAGGATGTGTTTGCTTGCCTTCAATTCTATCAGTAACATAATCTGTCATTATGTCTATAGCAAGTTCTTGTTCAGCATTAGGCTTGATGTATACCCCATTCTCATAATATTTACCAACAGCAATACTTTCAGCTTGAGTTTCTAACAACTTTATAATAGATGAAGATGCTTTAGCAAATAATGAATCATCTGTAGCTCCCTAAAATATATCAGAGAATAAATTATGAAGAAATTGTTTAAATTTATCCCATAATGACTTATTTTTATTTTCTTTTGCTTTTACATTCTTTAGATTATTTATAGTTTCAGGATTAGACCAAACATCAGCAATAAATTCTTCCATAGCATGATGACCTTCAATTATGGAGTCTAATCTTGTATCATACTTGGAGTCATAATATACTGCTTGATACTCATTCATTATATCCTGTATTTCTTTTCTCAATTCAGGATTTTGTTGAATACGGTCTACAGTTATTGAATGTAATATTTCATGCAATAATACAGAAGATGCATTTCCATCTTCATATTGAGCTTCAGTATTAACATATATAGTTTTTTCAGAAGCATTATAATAGGCTCTTCTTCTATTAAAACTTCTAGCAGAACCACTTACTAACTGAATTTTAATATTATCTAATTCTCCTATTCTATTTAAAGCTTTTAATAAAGTAATTATACTTGAGTATCTAGAATCTTTTATCCTTGGTAATAAATCTTTTGCTGTCAATTCTTTATTGCCTGACAACATAATTCTCCCACTTTTAGTAAACATTTGCTATAGTTTACTATCTGGTTTACCAATAGCTTTTTCATTTTCAAAAGGAATATTTTCTTTATAAATATTATTATCAGTTCTAGAATAAGTACCTACATTATCAGTTGCTGATTTTATTTGATTAGAATTAAATGCTACATATTCTTTTCTAAAATTATCAGGATTATAATCTCCTATTTTTGCAAGTTCTTCAGCATCTTCTCTTGATATTTCTATAATAAATCCATCATTAGTATCTTTATATTTTTGTATACTTCTATCATCAAAAGTAGTAATTTTAGGATTTCTTATGTTCAGAAATGCTTGCACCAACTATCCTGATGGATGATAATCAACTTCCATATCAGATCTAGCAAAAGCTTGTTCCCTAGTACCGAAATAAAATCCATTTGGACTCTTTTCTAATTTAAAAGTATTAAATATATCAGGACTACTATGATAAACAACCAAAGGCTCACCATTTTCATCTACTACTTTAGAAGCATTTTCTGGGTCATTAATCCAATCACCAAACCACTCTTTAAACGCTTTAGTTCTAACCAGAAGCCATTGTCTTTCATTAAGTTTAGTAGGTTGACCCTTAGGAGCCTTCATGAAAGTACCATTAGCAATAGCATTTCTCTTTATTTCTTCTAACTCTTTATCTAATTTAGTCTGTTTTTGTTCCTTTTCTTTATATTCAAAGTTAGCTACTTTAATGACAGATTGCCCCTCAGAATTAGTATAAGTTACAATCTAATCATTAGTAAAAAATTGTTGAACTTCTTTTAATTTAGATTCAAAGTTATCTAAA
>Ga0247610_10007890_pt1 | contig 10875 bp, 10 predicted proteins | sample 174DNAGHGhighgp2_FD_193483 | JGI IMG/M metagenome (GOLD analysis project Ga0247610, IMG submission 193483) | Sheep rumen microbial communities from Palmerston North, Manawatu-Wanganui, New Zealand - 1742 DNA GHGhigh gp2 | ecosystem: Host-associated > Mammals > Digestive system > Stomach > Rumen... | reverse complement strand
CTGAACGCCATTTCATTGCTCCTGACCATAATCCTCTTCATAGTATCCTTGATGCTCATCGCCGTCATAGCCGGTGTAATAGAGACGCTCACGAAATAGTTACTGAAATTCGACACAGTTAAATTGAATTTAAGATTGAGAGAGCAATATCAAGTTCTGTACTTGTCCAGTACTTGTTCGGTTGCCTTTAGTGTATGAAGAGCATTTCGCGGTACTTGGGCAGGGGCCAGAGCTCGTCGTCGACGATGAGTTCGAGGTGGTCGACGTGGTAGCGTATTTCTTCGATGAGTGGTGCTACGGTGTCGTGATAGGCGATGGCTCGTTCGCGGCCGTCCTTGATGCGATTGGCGACTCGACGGGCTTCGATGAGCCGTTCCACGTTCTCGATGATGAATGTGTTGTGCTCGCCCATCTGTTTGATGAGGCTCAGGTTGGTGCTGTTCAGGGGCGCTGCAATTTCGGCTGGGAAGATTTGCTTCATACGGTGAACATTATCAATGAGCTGCGTCTGGTAGCGCGTGGCGACGGGGATGATGTGGTTCATGCAGATGTCGCCGAAGATGCGTGCCTCGATTTGTACCTTCTTGATGTAGGTGTCGAGCTTGATTTCGTTTCGCGCCTCCAGCTCTGCTTTCGTGAGGACGTTCATCTTGGAGAACATCTCGACGGTTTCGGGCTTGAGGTATTGGTCGAGGATGATGGGGGCGCTGGTCTCTGTGTCGAGTCCGCGGCGTGCTGCTTCCTGTTTCCAAGCCTCGCTGTAACCGTTGCCGTCGAAGCGGATGGGCTTACAGGTCTTGATGTCCTCGCGAACGATGCGCAGGATGGCTTTCGTGGGCTCCATGCCTTCTGCGATGAGTGCATCGACGCGTGTCTTGAAGTTGGTCAAAGCCTCTGCCATTGCGGTGTTGAGGACTATCATCGATGCGGCGCAGTTCTGTTGGCTGCCGACGGCTCGGAACTCGAATCGGTTACCCGTGAAGGCGAATGGCGAGGTGCGGTTGCGGTCGGTATTGTCTTGTGTGAGCTCAGGTATCTGAGGGATGTCGAGGCTGAGCGTCTGTTTGCCGGAGAGGCTGATGAGCTCGTCGTCTGTGCTCGTCTCAAGGTGCTCGAGCAGGTTGCTGATTTCCTTCCCGAGGAAGCTCGATACGATGGCTGGCGGTGCTTCTGCTGCTCCAAGACGGTGCACGTTTGTGGCGCTGATGATGGAGGCTTTGAGGAGACCGTTGTGTCGATAGACAGCCATCAATGACTCGACGATGAAGGTGACGAAGCGCAGGTTGTCGAGCGGCGTTTTGCCTGGGCCGTGCAGCAGGATGCCGGTGTCGGTGGAGAGGCTCCAGTTGTTGTGCTTGCCGCTGCCGTTGATGCCGGCGAAGGGCTTTTCGTGAAGCAGACAACGGAAGCCGTGTTTGCGGGCCACTTTCTTCATCAGGCTCATAATGAGCATGTTGTGGTCGACAGCAAGGTTCGTCTCTTCGAAGATTGGGGCGAGCTCAAACTGATTAGGAGCGACCTCGTTGTGTCGTGTCTTGCAAGGGATGCCGAGCTCCAGCGCCTTTATCTCGAGGTCTTTCATGAAGGCGGCGACGCGCATCGGTATGGAGCCGAAGTAGTGGTCGTCCATCTGCTGGTTCTTGGCGCTGTCGTGGCCGAGCAGGGTGCGTCCGGTCATGAGCAGGTCAGGCCGAGCTGCATAGAGTCCTTCGTCGACGAGGAAGTATTCCTGTTCCCAGCCGAGGTTGCTGACAACCCTTTTGACGTCAGGATAGAAGTAGCGAGCAACTGCTGTGGCAGCCTTATCGACGGCCTTGAGCGCTTTCTTGAGCGGGGCTTTGTAGTCGAGGGCTTCACCTGTATAGGAGATGAAGATGGTGGGAATCATCAGGGTGTCGCCGAAGACGAAGACGGGACTTGTGGGGTCCCAGGCACTATAGCCGCGAGCCTCGAATGTACTGCGAATGCCACCACTCGGGAACGAGCTTGCATCGGGCTCTTGCTGAACCAACTGCTTTCCTGTGAACTCCTCGATCATTCCGCCCTTGCCGTCGTGCTCTACGAAACCGTCGTGCTTCTCGGCAGTGCCTTCGGTCAGGGGTTGGAACCAGTGCGTGCAATGTGTTGCGCCGAGCTCCATCGCCCATTCCTTCATGCCTGCGGCAACGGCATCGGCTGTCGCCATGTCGAGCGGCGCGCTGCCATCGATGACGTCGCACATCTTCTTGTAAATGTTCGCAGGCAAATACTGCTGCATCTTTTGGCGGTTGAAGACGTATTTTGCAAAAAACTCGCTGGGACGTTCCTTGCGCTTAGGCACTTCAACGGGTCTTTTCTTGAATGCCTCGCCGACTATCTGAAACCTGAGTGTACTGGACATTTTTATGATTTACAATTTAGCAATTTACAATTTATGGTTAGCTGCGTTTGAAAACGCCGCACGCGGGGATGCCAAACGCCGCACGCGGGGATTGCCAACGCCGCACGCGGAAATTAAATCGCCGCACGCGGCGTTTTTGACTCTGCCATTTTCTTTTTATACATTATGTATTTTAAACGCGTGCGTAAGGCACTTTATTTTATGAAACGACGTTTGAGGTCTTCGTAGGCATCGATGCGGCGGTCGCGCAGGAAGGGCCACCACTGTCGGACAGTTTCTGTGCGCTGGAGGTCAACGTCGATGATGGCAGTTTCTTGCTTTGTCGCGCTGGCCTGATAGAGGAGCTCTCCTTGCTGGCCTGCCACGAAGCTGCTGCCCCAGAACTTTATGCCGTTTGTTGCACCACTTGGGTCGGGCTCAAAGCCGACGCGATTGACTGCTACGACGGGAATGCCGTTGGCAATGGCGTGACTGCGCTGAATCGTAATCCAAGCCTCGCGTTGCCGTTGCTGCTCCTCCTTTGTGTCCGTGCTCTCGAAGCCGATAGCAGTGGGGTAGACGAGGAGGTCTGCGCCTTGCAAAGCCATGAGCCGCGCTCCTTCGGGATACCATTGGTCCCAGCAGACTTGCACGCCAAGCTTGCCGATGCTCGTCTGGATGGGGTGGAAACCGAGGTCGCCAGGTGTGAAGTAGAACTTCTCGTAATAAGCAGGGTCATCGGGGATGTGCATCTTTCTGTGCATGCCTGCAATGCTGCCATCCTTTTCGAAGACAACAGCCGTGTTGTGGTAGAGGCCTGCAGCTCGTTGCTCGAAGAGGCTTGTGACCAGCACAACGTGGTTCTTCTTTGCCACCTTTGCATAGAATTCCGTTGCCTCTCCGGGAATGGGCAGGGCATAGCGAAAGTTCCCAACGTCCTCTGTTTGGCAGAAGTAAGGGCTGTCGTGCAGCTCTTGAAGAACGACGAGCTCAGCACCTTGCTTGGCCAGTTTGGCGATGCTTGCAGCCAGTTTCTTACGGTTCTCTGCGATGCTTTCGCTACAGCTTTGTTGTATGATTCCGATTCTCATAATGCTTCTTTTGGGAATTGCATGGTGCAGCAATGCAAGCTGCCATGCTGAGTGATGAGTATTTGGCAATCGATGCCGATGATGTCGTAGTTTGAGAAAGCCTTGCGAAGCTGCTTCTTGGCCTTGAGGTCAGTCTCGGGATTGCCATAAGTGGGCATTAGGACAGCTCCGTTCGTGATGAGGAAGTTGGCATATGTGGCAGGCAGCCGGGTGCCATCTTCGTCAAAGACAGCCTTTGCCATTGGCAACGGGATGAGGCGATAAGGCTTGCCTTCCAAAGTGCGGAACGCCTTGAGCTGTGCTTCCATTTTTGAGAGCTCGGCATAGTGCTCGTCGTTCTCGTCAAGACACTGCACATAGGCAATCGTGTCGTCGGGACAGAAGCGAGCCAGCGTGTCGATGTGGCTGTCGGTATCGTCGCCTGCAAGATAGCCGAAGTCGAGCCAAAGGATACGTTTTGCACAAAGTGTTTTAAGCAGTCGAGCTTCGATTTGTTCCTTTGTGAGTGGCTGGTTACGATGTGGCGCAAGCAAACATTTGCTTGTCGTCATAATCGTTCCCCTGCCGTCGCTCTCGATGCTTCCGCCTTCAAGGACGAAATCGAGATGGTCTTCATAGCGCCCCTTCAAGACACTCTGTTCTGCCATCCTTCTGCAGATGCAGTTGTCGAACTTTGCCGGGAACTTCTCTCCCCAACCGTTGAACTTGAAGTCGAGCAGACGGGGGCCGTCGGGAGCAAGCAGCGTGATGAAGCCATGGTCGCGCGCCCAAGTGTCGTTGGAGCGGGCCCTGCAGAGGGTAACATGGCTCAAAGTGTCGGCATGCAAATTGCTCATGAGCTCTTCGCGAACTTGCTCAGGTTTGGGCGTAACGATAATGAGCTGTTCCCGCTCACATATAGCTTTTGCCATTTCGAGATAGCAGCGCGTTACGGCTTTCAAGACATAGCGCCAGTCAGTGCTGCTATGCGGCCAAGTTAGCTGCACAGCTCCCTGTTCGTGCCATTCCGCGGGCAAGTATGTGATACCGTTTGACATAAAAGCCTTATTCCCTTACGAGAGTGCAAAGTTACGAATAATTTGAGAATAAATGCAAAGAAATTTGTTTTTTTACATAGAAAGCCGTACCTTTGCATCGCAAATCGAAAGATTTTGCACGAAACATATCTTATTCGTATGAGCGTAAGAGTTCAAGACGTTATCTGCGCCCTTGAAGATTTCGCGCCTCTGCCCTTGCAGGAAAGCTACGATAATGCTGGCTTGCAGGTCGGATTGACAGAGACGGAATTGTCAGGGGTTTTATTGTGCCTTGACGTGACCGAGGATGTGATTCGCGAGGCACTGGAGCTGGGGTGCAACATGATTGTGTCGCACCATCCGCTCATCTTCCATGGCCTGAAGCATCTGACGGATGCCGATGCCGTGCAACGCTGTGTCCGTATGGCTTTGCAGAATGACATTGCTATCTATTCGGCTCACACCAACCTCGATTCGGCCGTGGATGGCGTCAACTACATGATGGCTGAGCGGCTTGGGCTGATGGACGTTGTGCTTCTGCAACCTCGACAAGTGGCCGTGGGCTTTGGCTCGACAGCCCATACGGTTCAAGCCGGTTCTGGCGTGATAGGTTATCTGCCGGACGGAGAGGACTCGCTGGCTTTCCTGCAAAGGGTGAAGCAAGCTTTCGGTGTTGAGTGCTTGATGCACAACGAGTTGCTGGCTCGCCCCATTCAGAGTGTCGCCATTTGTGGCGGAGCGGGCGACTTCCTTTTGGACGAAGCCCTGAATGCTCAGGCAGACGCTTTCCTGACCGGCGAGATGCACTACCACCAGTACTTCGGCCACGACGGACAGATACAGATCGGCGTGCTCGGACATTACCAGAGCGAGCAGTATACAATTGACATATTCAATTCAATCATAGGCGAGAAGTGCCCAAGGCTTCCGCTTTTCAAGACAACAATTTGCACGAATCCAATCAAATACTTATAACTATGGCAAGAGAAAAATCAAAGAAAGACCCCGCTGATTATAGCGTTGAGGAGAAGCTTAAGAACCTTTATGCCCTGCAGAGCATGCTTTCCGAAATCGATAGCATCAAGACACTGCGTGGCGAACTGCCCCTCGAAGTGCAAGACCTTGAGGACGAAATCGAGGGCATGACCACTCGTATCGAGAAGATAACCGCCGATATTGCAGAGCTGAAGAAGGAAATCAGCGAGCGCAACGGCAAGATTGCCGAGAACAAAACCAACATTGAGCGCTACAATACCCAGATGGACAGCGTTCGCAACAACCGCGAATACGACAGCCTCACTAAGCAAGTGGAGTATGCTGAACTCGACAACCAGCTTCACGAAAAGAAGATTCGCGAGGCAAAGGAAATCGTAGAGGCCAAGAATGCTGAAATGACGCGCTGCAACCTCGCAGTCAATGAGCGCCGCGTTCTGCTCGAGACCAAGAAAGAAGAGCTCGAGGAAATCGTGAGCGAGACAAAGGCAGAGGAGGAAAAGCTCCGTGAACGTGCTAAGAATCTGGAGCTTACCATCGAGCCCCGTCTTCTGAACGCCTTCAAGCGCATTCGTCGCAACAGCCGCAATGGCCTCGGCATCGTCTCCGTTCAGCGCGATGCTTGCTGTGGTTGCTTCAACAAGATTCCGCCACAGCGCCAACTCGACATCCGCAGCCGCAAGAAGATTATTGTCTGTGAGTATTGTGGCCGCATCATGATTGACCGCGAACTGGCTGGCTTGCCCTCCGAGAATCTGGAAGGTGCAAAGAAGAGCATTCGCAAACGCGCATCGAAGAAGAAGGAAGAATAAGGTTCCCCTTTCGCGAAAAATAATCCCCGCACGCGGCGTTTCAATCCCCGCGTGCGGCGATTGCAATTTCCGCGTGCGGCGTTGGCAATCCCCGCGTGCGGCGTTTGAGATTTCCGCGAAAGCATAACGACTTTTTACATGGAAGAAGCATTAGTTTCTGTCATTATGCCCTCCTACAACGGAGCGAAGTATATAGCAGAAAGCATTGACAGTATCATATCCCAGACATACCGGAACTGGGAACTCATCATAACCGACGACTGCTCGAGCGACGGCACTCAGGACATCATCAAGGGCTATGCGGCTCGCGACGAACGCATCCGCGTTTTCTGCCTTGAAGAGAATCAGGGTTCCGGAGCCACTCGCAACAATTGCATCGAAGAGGCTCGCGGACGCTACATTGCCTTCTGCGACAGCGACGACCGTTGGTTGCCCGAAAAGCTTGAAAGGCAAGTGGCGTTCATGCAAGAGCACAACTACGCCTTCGCCTATGCCAGCTACTATACCTGCGACGAGGAAGGCACCATCAACGGCATCATCATCGCACCAGAGAAGCAGTCGCTCACCAATACCAAGCGCGACGACAAAATAGGCTTCCTAACGGCTATTTACGACACAAAACGTTGCCCGAAGATGCTCATGCCACTCCAGCGCAAACGTCAGGACTGGGCATACGTGCTCATGATACATCAGAAAGTTGGCAACGCCTACGCCATCCAGGAACCACTCGGCATTTACCGCCTCCACCAGAACTCCATTTCGCACAACAAATGGTCGCTCGTCAAGTACAATGCCGCCGTCTACCAGGAAGTGTTCGGCTACAACAAACTGCAGGCCTACAGCTATCTCTTCGTGTTCTTTCTGCCCACCTACTTCTCAAAACGCATTCGCAACAAAATTCTCAATCGCCGGTACAGCTATCTTTGGAAAAAGTGAAAAGGTGAAAGGGTGAAGAAGTCATAAGATTAAAAGAGTAAAAACAATGAAACGTCTGTTCTTCTTTTATTATTTTATTGTCCTCTTGTTTCCTCTGTCTCTTTGCGCCAAGCCTATCACCTACATCTGGGACATGAGCGAACTCGTGGCGCTGGCAGGTAAACCCAACTCGCAGGAATACAAAGACCTTCTCGCGAAAGCCGACCGCATCGTCAAAATAAAGCCCATCACCGTCACAAACAAAGCCATTTGCATCTCCGGCGACAAGCACAATTACGAGAGCCTCTCCATCTATTGGTGGCCAGACCCTAAGAACCCCGACGGCCCTTACATCGCTAAAGACGGCGAGTTCAACCCCGAGTACAAGAAGTATGACTATCCGCGACTCCTCCAACTCAAGGACAACCTCGTCACATGCAGCAAAGCCTTCTTCCTCACTGGCGAACCACGCTACTACGACTACTTCTGCCGACAGCTCGACACATGGTTCATCGACCCCGAAACGCGCATGAACCCGCACTTCGAGTACAGCCAATTCGTGCCCGGACACAACAACAACCGCGGCAATCCGCAAGGCATGGCCGACAGCTACAACTTCAACGACATGCTCGAAAGTATACGCCTCGTCGGTGCCGTCCAGAGCATCGGGAAACAGCGCATGAAAAGCCTCAAAGCATGGTTCAGCGACTTCGCCAACTGGATGCAGACAAGCGAATACGGCAAGAAGACACAAAGTTTCAAGAACGGCCAGCTCCTCACCTTCGACACCACACTCTACAACATCTTCATCTTTACCGGCCAGAAGTCCCAGCGCAAAGCCATCTTCAAAGACTTCCCACAGAAGCGCGTCAACACACAGATAGCCGCCGACGGCAAGATGCCCGAAGCACTGAGACGCACAAAAGCATTCTCCTACACCGTCTCCGACCTGCAACGTATCGTCGATTTCGCCACCATCGCCAAAGCTGACGGCAAACGGCTCACCAAGGAAAGCCAAGCCCGCATACAGACAGCCATTGACTACATCAGCCCCTTCGCCACCAATCGCAGTGCCTTCCCTTACTCCGAAATCGGCGACTGGGACAAGGAAGTCAAGCAACTCGAAAAACTGAAAAAGCAATTCAAGAAACTTTAGTGGGCTTTAGAAACTTAAGGGGGCTCTCTTTCTGTAAGATTGGGGGCTCTCTTTTGTTTTGCGGTTGGCAGTGTGAGGGTTTCGGTCAGGACAGCCTCTTCCGTCTGTCGTACTGTCCGTAACTATCGACGTCGAAGGCTTCGCCGAGCTCGAAGTCAAAGCGATCGGGGGTGTAGTTGACGTAGCCGCTCCAAGGGTAGAAGGTCAGTTCGCCGAAGATGATTTGCCCGTCGATGTTGTAGAGGTCCACGCGAACGAAGGGGAAGCCCTTCGCGAGCTGCTCTGCGAGTTTTATCATTTCTCCGATGTTGTCGGGCAGTTGCTTGGGATCTGTCTCGAAGGTAGGGCAGTCGCTGCGATATCCATCAAGGAAGTGGAGTTCTTTGCTCCAGAAGCCGCGCCGATGGTTGGAGTAGCGGTTCTTGTCGATCCAGAGGTAGCGGAACTGGCCGTCGTAGCAGAGGAATTTGTAGTCGTCGATGGAACGGTCTTGGTTACGGCTTTCTTCGAGGTATTTCTCGACAATGATGCGCGAACCGCTGGACGATCCGTATGCCCATTCGCGCGATATGACAGGGTAGTTTTTGCTTTGCCACTGGCTGACGGTCTTGACGACACTGGGTATGTCGAGCGACCGCTTGTCGCGGCATACAAGGACGTTGTCGCCGCTTCCGCCGTCGGTTGTCTTGATGACGAACTGGTCGGGCAGGCGTCAAAGTCGATGTCTTCTGCTCGTTCGCAGAGCTGATAGAGGGTGTTGAGGTATTTGTCGGTGCCGAGGGCTTTTGCCACGTAATCGCGAACGGCGTATTTGTCGACGCATTGCTTCATGACGGGGTTGCGGTAGTAGGCTTTGTAGTGCTGCAACTTTTCGGTGAAGCGCTTGGGCTTGTCGAGGTGCAGGATGTGGCCTGTACGGATGAGGTACTGGATGCGGAGTGTCCAGGTGTCGGGCAGGAAGGCCATGAGGTGGGCGAGGGTATAGAGTATGCGGCGCTTGAGGTTCATCTTGTGAAAGGGTTAAAGGTATTATATGTCTGGCTTGAAGGGCCTAAGGTATTCTCTGATTGTGGCTTTGACGCAGGCGAGGATGCGTGTGGCATAGAAGAGGAGACTGTAGTGGCGGATGCCTTTGAGGTAAGTTGTGGCGAAGGCAAGGGCGAGAGCGGCGTTGTCGCGTGTTATGCTCCAAAGGGAACGTGAGCGTGCTGCGGAGTTTTGACGGAGGCGTCGGTAGTAGATGGCGTCTTGCGGGGCAACTCCGAAGTGCTTCAATCGGTGGCTTATCTGGGCATTGAAGAGGGCGTCTTCGCCTTGCTTGTAGCGGATGTCGAAGCGATAGTCTCCTATGGCTTTGCGTGCGGTCATCTTGCAACAGGCTACGGAGAGGAAGCTGCGGCTCGACATGAGTGTGGCGCTGTCTGGTTGTTTGGCGTTTCTGTTGTAACAGGCAGAAAGCCAGTCGCCTCGCATCTGTCCTGTGCGTTCATCGAGGTTGACGACGTTGGCGATTGCCATGGCATGGTCGCCTTGACAGACAGAGAGAAGCCCTTCGAGATAGGTGGGCGAGACCCAGTCGTCGTCGTCGATGAAGCAGACGTATTGTCCGTTTGCCTTGTCGAGCCCGAGGTTGCGGGCATTGGAAACGCCGCCTTGGTCGGTCTGAAGAACGAGTGTCTTGAGCGCTTCCGGCCATGCTTGCATGTGCGAGAGTATTTGGCTGTGGTAGGGCTCATTGCATCCGTTCACGACGATGACGAGCTCATAGCGCTCGTGTGGAAGCGTTTGGTCGCGGAGCGATTCAAGGCATTGCCAAATGTAGTCGCCGGGCTTGTATGTGGGGATGATGATGGAAACGTCCATGAAACGGAGAAAAGGTAAAAATGCTAAAGGGTTGAGTTTAAGGTTTTATTGTTTCTTGCAGGGCATTGAGGAAGCCGTGTCCATATTTGAGGTCGGGCTCGACGTAGTTGCCTTCTGCCCATTCGTTCCACGAGCGGAGGAAGAGAATGCGGTGCTCCTCAGCTTTATTCTCGATCAATTTCAAGGCTTGCAGAATGTGGTGCTTGAAGTTCTCAGGGGTGGCGTTGACATAGACGTCTCCCTGATTGCCGACTCTCGGCGAGCGGTCCCATTGTGGGATGATGCTGGGAAAGACGTTTTCCCATGCGTCTTCCGGAGCGAAACAGTGAGGCATGACTCGCGGATAGTCGAAATGTGCGGCGGAAAGGCTGGGGAAGAGCTTGTGCAGGGCTTTGCCGATGAGCCGGATGTACTTGCCCGAAGCTATCATTTCGGCGCGCTTTTTGCCGATTGAGTTGATGCCGTCGAAGCCAAGGTCGAGGAAAGACTGATAGACTTCTGCGCTACTTTCGAGGTTTGGCATGATGCGTTCGATGCTGCCGTTTGCCTTCCTTCGAATGGTGGTTGTGGCATTGCACATGGCCACGAAATAGATGCCAGGCAGCCCCGCTTCTTCAGCCCATTCTCGCCAAAGTTGCAGGAAGTGGGCGACGTCGGGGAACTTGTAGGG
>Ga0247610_10007889_pt1 | contig 10875 bp, 5 predicted proteins | sample 174DNAGHGhighgp2_FD_193483 | JGI IMG/M metagenome (GOLD analysis project Ga0247610, IMG submission 193483) | Sheep rumen microbial communities from Palmerston North, Manawatu-Wanganui, New Zealand - 1742 DNA GHGhigh gp2 | ecosystem: Host-associated > Mammals > Digestive system > Stomach > Rumen ... | reverse complement strand
GCTTCCCTGGGAGAAGACCGATAAGGCTGAAGAGATCAGAAAACTCTCCGGCATCTGATAAGAGGACAAAATCAGTTTTAACTGCCCGGTCAAAGTCTCAACTTTGGCCGGGCTTATTGTTTTACCCCGGGTTTATTGTTAGCATTTGAAAAAGTTTACTTAGAAAGAGCCAGGCCATGACTAAAGACTCAAAGGACGAGAAGAAGCTCACTTTGACGGTCGCAGATATCGGCAGTGAGATAGAAGATGCAAAGGTCACTTGCATCAAGGTATTCTGTCCGCGCAAGGCAAATAATTTCGTCTCTTTCCTTTGTGACGGCAGATTTACCGTGGCAGGCAAGTCCAAGGTCGATATAGTTGAAGGCGGCTCTTACATAATCTCCGGTAAAGTTACAGAGTGGAACAACAGGCCCCAGGTCACCCTGAAGAAGATCAAGGTGGATGAGGATGCCGGTGATACTCTTCTTATTGCATCGTTTCTTGCTGATAACATCAGCGGGCTTGGCAAGACCACAGCAGAGTCATTAGCAGAAAGATTCGGCAAAGATATCCTGAAGATCCTTACCGAGACTCCTGAGCTTGCCGCGTCTGAAGTGAGCGGTCTTACTTCTTCCAGAGCGATCGCCATATGTGACCAGATAGTCGAGAAATATGAGTTCTTCGACCAGGGCCTTGAGGCTAAGCTCATGGGCTTTTCGCAGGCTCAGATAAAGCTTTTGAACAGTACCGACAAACTCGACTGTGAAGAGATAAGGAAGAAGCCTTTTGCCCTCATGGGACACGGAATAGCAGGCTTTGAGATCCTTGACCGAATAGCACTTAATGAAGGCATGGAGATCACAGCCAAGGAGAGGATCGCGGCGGCACTTTACCAGTCCTGTATGTACCTTCACGAAGATACGAAGTCCACGGCGCTCCTGCCTCAGGATGTGAGGAAAAGAGCTCTTGAGTACGTTAATCTTCACGATTCGAAAATAACCTCTGAGCAGTTCTCAGAAGTGTTCAGGGATGCGGCAGCACTTGCGATAGAAGACAAGCGTATAGCCGTTTATAAATACGATAACGGCAAGTGCGCGGTCTGTGATGTGGAGGACACTGATGCAAGGTTTGCCACCATGAGCTATTTTGCTTCTGAACTTGCCATTGAGAGGCGCATCAATGAGATGCTTAAGATGAAGACGAATCCCCCTCCAAGAGATGAGAGCGACCGGATAATAAGGGAAGTCGCTTCCGATCTGGGGATCATTCCGGACAAGTCGCAGCTTGATGCTCTTTATCTTTGCATGTACAGTCCCATAAGCGTTATTACAGGCGGCCCCGGTACCGGCAAGACGACCATTATGGGCGTTTTGGGCGAATATTTCAGAAGGAATAAGATCAGCTGCGTATTTGCCGCTCCTACAGGACGGGCCGCGAAGAAGCTGTCGGAGGCGAGCGGCACCGAAGCATCCACTATTCACAGGCTTCTGGGCGTTAGAAGAACTGTCAGTACTGATGACGATGAACTGCTTCCTGATGACAGGGCAGGGCAGTATAACAGCCTTCTTTTCGTGCACGGGAAAGATAATCCGATAGTATGCAGAGTTATAGTCATCGATGAGATGTCGATGGTGGACACGATGCTGTTCAGGCATCTTCTCGATGCCGTTGATAAGGGCACGTCCATAATCCTTGTGGGCGACCCTGACCAGCTTCCTTCAGTAGGTTCAGGTGATATCTTAAGAGACCTTTTGTCCTGTAATTCTATTCCGAAGATAAGGCTCGATGCTTTGCACAGACAGTCTGATGACGGCTCTATCGCTGCGAATGCCGGACTCATTCTTGAAGGTGCTGAGCCGGACAGGTCAGGCGGTGATTTTGAGATAATCAGCTGCAAGACTGAAGAAGAAGCGCAGGATACGATCGCAAGACTTGTCATGGAGCATAAGGATGAGGATCTTATATGTCTTACACCTACGAAGAACGAGAATGTCGCTTTGGGTACCGTGCAGCTTAATAAGCTTATCCAGGCGCTTGAAGTAAAAGATGAACTGAAGGTTATTAAACGCGGCCAGAGCCTGACACTTCATGTCGGTGATAAGGTCATGCAGAATAAGAACGATTACCAGACCGAATGGATAGATCCTGTTACGGGTGAGGTATTGCAGGGTATATTCAACGGTGAGCTCGGTGTTGTAAGTGATATTGATCCTTTGAAGGGAAGCGTCACTATCACTTTCGATGAAGGCAAATCTGCCGAGTATAAGGGTAAGCTTTTGGAGAATATCGATCTGGCTTATGCCGTTACGGTCCATAAGTCACAGGGCTGCGAATTTGACAGGGTCATTATCGCTTTGGGCAAGATGAATATGCTCCTTTATAAGCGCAGCCTGCTTTATACGGCGGTAACAAGGGGCAAGATGAACGTTACCATCGTTGAACTTGAAGGAACACTTCAGAAGTTCTTAAAGGCACCAAAGGGTGAGATCCGTGAGACGTGTCTCAAGGATCTTCTGAAGACTGTTGATTTCCGCAGGAATAAGTAGTGCGGAGATCGTCAGAAAAATCATTAATCCCAAACGAAGTAAGAGAAGCATTTAAGAGGGCGGCAGAACTTATCCTTCCTTTCAAATGCGCGGTCTGCGGCGGAGTCGCCGATACAGATGACCGGTTCGGAAACTACGAAGATCTTTACAGGGCGGTTTACGGAACGGAGTCTGAACTCCATATCTGCGGTAAGTGCCTTTCCATGACAAACACAGTCGATGAGGATAACAGATGGTTTCTCTGTCTTTCCAATCCGGTCGAAAATGACCCGTGCCCGGGCCTTGCCCTCTACATGCCGTTCACATATAAAGGCATTTTGGAACGGGCCGTTCCAAGAATTAAATTCGGTAAGAATGTAGAGCTTGCAAGGCTCTTCGGAATTATACTCGGGTCCTGTATGCGCAATGAAGGGATAAAGGCAGATCTTATCGTTCCGGTTCCGCTGTCGGAGAAGAGGTTAGAGGAAAGAGGCTTTAACCAGGCGTATGAGATCAGTTATCCGGCTGCAAAGATCAACGGCATTCCCATAGCAGAAGACTGCCTTATCAGGACAAGGGATACAGGAAGACAATCGGAAATAAATGACAGCAGCAGGAGAGAAGGCAACGTAAAAGATGCCTTCAAAGTAAACGACGGCTGGGATGTGAGAGGACTTAGGATCATTGTTGCCGATGATGTTGCTACAACTGGCGCAACTCTTCATGAAGCTGCAAAAGCACTATATAAAGCGGGGGCGGCAAAAGTCCTTTGCGTTGCGCTTGCCGGGAACAGAACGGTCAAGAACGCTGAGCCTTTCTAAAAAGCAGACAAAATGATGATATTTTCGATGCCGATTTGATGTAATTCCGCTTTAGTATGAAATCAATTCAAAGAAAATTGATGCCGCAATTTGGGGAACTATTTAGGTAATTTGTTTTTTCTGTTTTTCGGAGGGTTTTATTATGAGAAAAATCAGATTTGCAGCTGTTGCTATTGCTGTCGCTATGCTGATGCCCATGCTTATGTCTTGTCAGGCAGGAAGGAACAGGGCCAATGTGGTTAAGGCAGATGATCCTTGGTATGAGACAACGAAGTTTGAGCTGAAAAAAGACATTCATCAGTACGAGCAAGTGGCAGAAGCCAGGATCTGTACGAGTAATGACAAGGTGTTCAGCCTGTATCCGTTATCTCAGGATAAATGGGGCTCAGCCAGAACTGTCCTTGATACATATGATTTTGAAGGAAATCTTATTTCCCGCAAGGAACTGTCCTGTTCTGAAGATTGCTTTTTCCCATGTGTTTATTCGATCAGTTCTGATCCTGAAGGGAAAACTTTAAAAACTGCGATATTCCTTAATTATGGCATCGGGAAATTTTATCCGGCTTTTGCGGATATCAATACGGAAACCGGAGAGGTAACAAATATTAAGGACATGTTGAATAAAGGGAATACCTTTATAAACGAGATCATGAATGTATCAATGATAGGCGAATATGCTGTTGTATCGGTTGAGGATTCTTCGGGCATGCCTGATGGTTCTATATCGCCGTTATTATTCAAAGATTCAGAATTAGTCGGTGCTCTTGATACATCGACACTCAATTTCAGTGTAATATTTGACACTTTTTCCCTGGATCAGGCTAAAGGATCTTTATATATTGTCTGTGTTGAGAATGGCAGTTTTATCAATGTTGAATTCGACTTGAATTCAGGCAGATTGAAGAGTAAAAAGAGCCTCCAGGATACAGATGATAAGACCTTAAGCTTATTGGACTTTAAGGCTACAGATCATGGCGATCTTTGCAGGATCACTTCTATGGGCAGAGTTGAGAAGTATGATACAAATAACATGACTTCAAAGATCATGGTGGACAGCACATGGTATACTCCGGTGTTTTCTTATGATTCCTCAGAAATGAGATCGTGCTTTACAAAAATCCTGAGTTGTACTGAAGAGCGGACTGTTCTATTAGATTCTGTGCAGGAATCATATGGCATTACTAATCCTACAGAAAAAGAATATATTACGGTGCTGAAGAAAGCAGAGAAAAATCCACATGCAGGTAAACAGATAATTGAGATCGCGCCGTCTGCATATAATTGTGGAGTATCAGATTATCTTTATAGAGCCATATCAGAATTCAACAAGACAGATAATGAATATCTTATAAGATTATGGGACAAGAGTAATACTGACGAGTCTTTGGCTGAGGTTGTTAAATCTTTGGGAAATGGCGGAGATACTCCTGCATATAAAATGATTCAGGAGCTTAAAGGAAACGAAGCTCCCGACTTAGTGATCGACGTTCAGAATACATATGCAATGCGCGATGATATCTTTATGGATCTGACAGGTTTCCTTGAACCTGAGGTAATGGATAAACAGTATAAGAACATTATCGAAGCAGGAACTGTGAACGGCAAGCTCTATTTCCTTCCGGTCACTTTAAAGATAGAAGGTATGGTTACAAATACCGATCTGTTGAAGGACGGTGCATCCGGAATTACGTTTGATGAATTCGAAAAGATGATAAAAGAAGATCTGAACGGATATTCGCCTTATGATCTTCCGAATAAATGGTATTTCAACAAAAAGACTTTCATTATGTCCTGTTTAGATACTAAAAGTGCAATCGAGGGTGATAAGGTCGATTTCGGAACGGAGCAGTTCAAACGTGCAGTCGATTATGCGAAGGAGAATTTCCCTTATGAAGATGAACTAAGTGTGCCACCTGAATATATTTATGATTGGAATCTCAGACATAGAAGTGAATGCTGTTACGGAGAGATATCCTGTTATCTTGATTTTGTGAAGATGTGCAAAACGCAAAAAGGTAATTATGTCATTATCGGAACACCGTCGGAAGATGCAGCCGGTCCCAGATTTAAATCCCAAGAGACTATTTCGGTGTCAGCTTCTACTGACGTTAAAGAAGGATGCAAAAAGTTTATTAATTTCCTGTTTTCCGGTTCTGCCTTTGGGCCTGATGATTGCGGATTCTTAAGTATTGTTACCAATAAGGAGATAATGGACAGGAATATTGAACTCCTTGCAAAATATAACAATGATGATTTTAAGCTTTACCGTGCCTCTGTTGAAAGTGGAGCCACGATCCCTGCTCCTGGTGTGGAAATGGCTTATGGTGTCAAGTACTCAACAGATGAAATGCAGAAGAGTTTCCTTAACAGCATGTCCACGATATCCAAATACTATTACGAGGATCCTGAGATAACGAGATTCATTTTCGAAGAGATCGCACCATATTATGCAGGTGACCGTTCCATGGATGATGTTATTAAGATCCTGAATGACAGAGCAACAAAATATATCAAGGAAATGTAGTCTCCATGATCAAACAATCTGGAGATAATTAAGAGACGGTGGTATGTATGAAAAATCATAAATTCCTATCTGTTGCTATGGCAGCCGTTATGTTGATGCCGTTGTTTACAGCGTGCTCTCTATCCGGCAAGAAGGGCGCGGGTGTAGTTAGGGCTGATGACCCCTGGTATGAATCGACTAAATTCGAGTTGGTAAAAAACTTCAAGAAAAACGAGTCTGAAACCTGCGTCGATTATTGTGTAAGCAATGACAGGATATTTTCCCTGTACGGCGTAACACCTGACGGGTGGGCTACTGTAAGGACGGTTCTTGATACGTATGACTATGAAGGTAATCTTTTAAACCACCAGACTATCGATTTGCCTGATGATCTTCAGCTCTTTGACGTGTGTGGTTCCACTGTTGATCCCGAAGGAAAAACTATAAAGACTGTTATTCAATTTGCGGGTTATCAAAATACCGCCTTTGTTGAGATCGATGCAGAGAGCGGAACAGTAACAAACATGAAAGAATTAATTGGAGAGGCGGTAAAAAGAAGACTGAAACCGGAGTCTGACCTCTTATCTATAAATTCTTCCGGAAAATATACGCTCGCAGTTATGTGGCACCCCCGCCGCACAGGTGAAAGTTCAAACCGGCAGTTGCTTTTGTTTAAAGATGGGGAATTTGTTCAAGTGCTTGAACCGTCGAATGTTTCTTTCCTGGCTTTGATGGATGGCTTTTCAGTCGATGAATCAGCTAATTCCCTCTTTGTCGGTGTTTATACTATGGATGACAACTTATCTCTGGAATTTGATATAGCGACCGGACAACAGAAAAGTGCCAGGTCTTTCCTGGAGACAGGCGGAGAAACACTTGATTTTGCTGAATATACTGCAACTGCCGATGGTGATCTCTGTAAGATCGATTCATTGGGAAATATTATCAGTATTGATACCGGCAAAATGACTCCAAAGACCATTATCGATGCTAACTGGTACACTCCGTATTTCTATCCTGTCTATTCTGAAGAGCAGGGAGTCAGATCCAAGATCATAAGCTGCGGTGAAGAAAGAACGGTTATCGTGGATTCTGAGTATATATTGTATGGAGTTGACATAACCGAACAGAAGTCCTATATCCGGGTGCTTACCAGATCAGATAAAAATCCTCATGCCGGAAAAGAGATCATCAAAATCGCTCTGCCGCCTAATTCCGGCGTTTCAGATTATCTGGCTAAAACGATATATGAATTCAACAAAGCGGATAATGAATATCTCATAAGGGTATGGGATAAGTATAATTCCGGTTTTACAATTGGTTTGGCAGCAGGTGTACTGGAAGAGAATGATCAGGAAGTTTATAAGATGATCCAAGCCCTTAATGGTAAAGATGCGCCGGACATTGTCCTCAACATACAGAAAAACTATGCAATGCATGACGATGTGTTCATGGATCTTACCGGTTTCCTTGAACAGGAGGTTATGGATAAGCAATACAAAAACATTATCGAAGCCGGAAGGATCGATGGAAAACTGTATTTTCTTCCGGTCACGCTCGAGATAGAAGGACTTGTTACAAATAAAGACCTGATCGAGGATGGTGCAGCAGGTCTTACTTTCGAAGAATTCGAAAAGCTGATAAAGGATAAAATGAACGGTTTCTCGCCCTATGATTATCCGAACTCATACGCCTATAACAAACGCACATTTTTACTGTCGTGCATAGATACGAAGAGAGCAATCGAAGGGCAAAAAATCGAATTCGGAACGGAACAATTCCGTGCCGCAGCTGAGTATGCTAAAGATAATTTCGTTTACGATAACGAGAAGAGTGTACCCAAAGAATACGCAACCGATTGGACCAGGTTCAGAGGTGAATGTTATTACGCAAGGATCGGAGATTATCTTGATTTTGTGTATGCCTGCAATAAGTCAAATGCAAGCTATAAGATCATCGGCACACCGTCAACCACTGCTTCCGGTCCCAGGTTCAAAGCCGTAGAGACTGTATCGGTATCTGCAACTACTAAAGTAAAGGATGGCTGCAGGAAGTTCCTGAACTATATGTATTCAGGTGCGGCATATAATTCCGCCGAATGTGATTTCAGGTTTATCACAACTAATAAGGAGATCATGGACAGGAATATTGAGTTCCTTACAAAGCACAATAACGATGCATATAATGATTATAAGACCAGTGTTGAGACGGGCAAGTTTATTCCTGCGGCGGGCTTAGACAAGGCATTTGGTCACAAGGAAGCTACAGCTGACATGAGCGGGAGCTTTAAGGAAAGTCTGTCTTCGATATCCACGTATTATTACGAGGATCACATGATAGTTAAATTTGTAGAAGAAGAGCTCGCACCATATTATGCAGGCGACCGTTCTCTTGATGATGCAGTAAGATTCCTGAATGACAGGACTGCCAAGTACATTAGAGAGATGTAAGCAAAGATTGGAGATTTATGTATGAATAAAGCTAAATTTCTGTCTGCTGTGATGACTGCCGTTATGCTGATGACTTTGTTTACTTCTTGCTCGTCTGGTAAGAAGGGCTCAAACACAGTAAAAAAAGATGATCCGTGGTACGAAACGACCAGGGTTAAGATCAATAGAGACATCCGTGAACACGAGGTGGAGCAGATGTCCAGGATCTGTACAAGCAATGACAACATTTTCTATATGTATAGCTTGACAGCAGACAGTGGCAGCACGTACAGAACAATCCTTGATGTTTATGATTATGATGGCAATCTGACAGACCGCAAGGAAATAATTTGTGCGGATAATCACTACATAGTAAATGTTTATTATCTCAGTGCCGATGCTGATGGGAAAACAGTTACTGCAGCTGTTTGGTATCACGTTCCATATGGCAGGAACGATGACGTATTTTTAGACATTGATGTTGAATCAGGAAAAGTAGTAAACGAAAGAGAAATATTTAATGACAAAACCAAAGCGGAAGCCAAAGGCTCTCTTGATACGATCTATCCCTTAGGTGATTATTCAGTTGTGTCATTTAATGTTTTTGATGGCAATAGTTTAGGTTATAATCTCCAGTTGTTTAAGCATAATGAATATGTTGCCACACTCGACTTGTCATCAGTACAGCTCAGGGTCCTGCTAGGCGGGTTTCATATAGAAGAAGCTAAAGGTTCATTATTCGTGTATGGTTATGAATCAGGTGACATCCTAAGTCTGGAATTTGATCTTAACAACGGCAAACTTAAGAGCAGGAATCCTGTTGATACAACAGACAATAATTCAATTAACTTTTGGGAATACCAGATTACTAATACCGGCGATATGTGCAAGATCGACTCTCTCGGAAATATCGTGAAGGTCAATGCTGACACCATGACGACTGAGACTGCTATTGATACTAACTGGTACACGCCGTATTTTTGCCCTCCTGTTTCTCAGGATAAGATGTTTTCTTCTACTGTTTTGAGCTGCTCCGAAAATGGTGCGGTCATCTTGGATTATGAATGGGTAACATATGCATGTTTAGAATACGAAAAAGTTGAGTATTTCAGGATCCTCAAGAAGGCAGAAAAGAATCCTCATGAAGGCAAAAAGGTAATAGAACTTGCCTTGCCGCCGAATTCAGGAATTACCGAATATCTTTCAGGAGCCATATTTGAATTCAACAAATCGGATAATGAATATCTCATCAGGATCTGGGACAAGTATAAGAACGGTTTTGTCAGTTCGGAACTCACAGCAAGGGGTATAGGGATTAACCGCAACAATGAGTCTGAGGTGTTTCAGATGATCCAGGACCTTAAAGCTGATGATGCGCCCGACCTTGTTCTTGATATCCAGAAGAATTATGCGATGAGAGACGACGTGTTTATGGACCTTACAGATTTCCTTGATCCCGAGGTTCTGGATAAGCAGTATAAAAACATTATTGAGGCAGGACGAATCGGCGGCAAGCTTTATTTCCTCCCGGTAACACTCGAAATAGAAGGTCTGGTTACTAAGTCTGATATGGTGAAAGACGGAGCTTCAGGGATCACTTTCGAAGAATTTGACAAGCTGATAAAGGATCAAATGAACGGTTTCTCGCCCTATGACTATACGGATTCAAGGGCCTATAACAAACGCGCATTCATTCTGTCATGTATTGATACGAAACGCGCCATCGAAGGTGACAAGATCGAGTTCGGAACAGAACAGTTCCGGACCGCAGCAGAATATGCAAAAGCCAACATCAAATATAACAATGTGGAAGAAACGCCCGTCGAATATATAGGCAGCTGGGACAGATACAGAGGCAAATGCTATTACACTAGGATCGGTGATTATCTTGATTATGTGCATTCCTGCTACAATGCCAAAGACGAATACTCGATAATCGGTACGCCCTCTGTTGATGCAACAGGACCCAGATTTAGTGCGCTTGAGACGATATCTGTATCGGCTGCAACGGATGTTAAGGAAGGATGCAGAACGTTTATTATCTATCTTTTCTCCGGCACGGCTTTTGCTTCAGCCGAATGCAATTTCATGCAGATAGTAACCAATAAAGAGATCATGGATAAAAACATTCAGTGTCTCTCGGATCACAATAACGATATTTACGCAGCTTATGAAGCCAATGTAAAGAGTGGAGTTTTCCGTCCTGCAACGGGTTATGACAAGGTTTTTGGCGATAAGTATTCAACCGATGGAATGATCCGTATCTTCCGCGAGACCCTTGCGTCGATCTCTATCTACTATTACGAGGACTACACGATAGTTCAGTTCTTAGATGAAGAACTCGCGCCATACTATGCAGGTGACCGTTCACTTGACGATTCGGTAAGGTACCTTAATGACAGAGTCGCTAAGTACGTGAGGGAGATGTAACCGGTACTGACTAATGCTATTATGTAAATGAACATTATCCGGTGACTGGATAGGCAGAGGCTTTATGAAGAAAGATTCTATTGCTGTTTTGATCATTTGCATTATTTTGGTTGTGATTAGCGTGCCCATTGGATTGTATATGGGCAAATTTTCTGAGCACTGGATTTCTGAGACGTATTTTAAGAATT
>Ga0247610_10007888_pt1 | contig 10877 bp, 7 predicted proteins | sample 174DNAGHGhighgp2_FD_193483 | JGI IMG/M metagenome (GOLD analysis project Ga0247610, IMG submission 193483) | Sheep rumen microbial communities from Palmerston North, Manawatu-Wanganui, New Zealand - 1742 DNA GHGhigh gp2 | ecosystem: Host-associated > Mammals > Digestive system > Stomach > Rumen ... | reverse complement strand
CGGGTTGATAAGTAATGCTATCGCATCCATTTGCTCCATTGGTTACATAGCGTAAAGTAGAGGACTGGTTGGTAGTGATACCGTTCCAAGTAAATTCGTAGCATTCGGCTATTTCAGGCAATGTAACGACCACACTATCGAGAATAGTAACGGGTTGATAAGTAATGCTATCGCATCCATTTGCTCCATTGGTTACATAGCGTAAAGTAGTGGATTGGTTGGTAGTGATGCCGTTCCAAGTAAATTCATAACATGTAGTGATTGTAGGAAGTGTAACTTCTTGAGTAACGCAAGGATCGATGCGTAAAAAGAACGTTGTATCAGCAATCACCACATTGAAGTCACCCGTTTCGGTGAAGGTTTGTCCTTTGAAAATAAGCGGTTCGTCGTCGTGTTTTAGCCGATTATTAAATTCGAAATAGCGATTATTACCATACACGATGCCAGTTGTTACGATTTGGTAAGCTTTGTATCCATATCGTACGTCTTCTATAAATCCGTCTGCTTTGATATAGTTCATGGCACTGTCTATAGTGCTAATTCCTTGCCAGTTCTCTGGTGAAGAAGCTTCTCCATATAGGATACCGCGGTCTGCTCGATTGTGTGCATAAACAGAGGCTTCCATACGAGCAGTCCTATCGCCCTCCCATGTTACGCCGAGGGTGCGTGTTTGGAATTCGTTGCATTTATTGATAGGAAATCCGTTGTTGGAGCCAAAGTCGTTTTGAAACTGAGTCCCCATTGCTGTAGTGAAATCTTCAGATTGCATGTATTCGCGTGATAGAATTGTTCCACTATAGATAGTTTCTGTCCTCGTTGCAGTTCCCCCTAATGAAAAGATTTTGCTATAGGCATTAGTGTATAAGTTAGCCCCTATGCCATTAGTTGGAAATGTTTCTGAATTATTTTGAATCATGCCTACCGAATAGCAATTGCGGATGTTGGCGTAGTTGCAATCACCGCCGATACCTCCGTTTGAATTGTGTCCGCCATTATTGCAATGGTAGATATTTCCAGTATTATAACAATTACGGATTTCAGTTCTTGTGTTACCATTGGTCCATCCTACAATACCTGCTCGGCAGTTCATAGCACGAACATTTCCTTTATTGTAACAATTTTGTATGGTGCATACTGGGTTTCCTGATGATGAGAAAGTACGACCTACAAGTCCTCCAGCGTCTCGATGTGTGCCATAACTGATATCCACATCACTGTAGCAATAGTCAAGGCTAGAGAAAACCAAAAAGCCTACAATACCACCTGTAACAAATGTTTGATTGTAAAGGTAGCATTCAGTACCATCGGTGTTATATACACGGATTCGTCCGCTTGCATAGCAATATACGATAGGTAAATTAGGTGAACTATAGTAACCTGCGATGGCACCAACTCCTAACATTCCTCGATTAGTATAGTTAGGAATATCAATGTTGCAGTTCTCAATGCCGACTTTATTGATGATTCCTTGATTGACATAGCCGAATAAACCATTGAAGGCAAATGTTCCTGTAATTTGCATGTTGTAGATGATGTGATGGTTGCCGCTGAAAAAACCTTTAAATGGATTATTTTCGGTGCCAATGGGAGTCCATTCTTGATTGTTCAGGTCAATATCATTTTCTAGTTGAAAAAAGATTCCGCTATAATTTGTACCTGCATTGACTTGTTGACTGAGATAGGCAAGTTGAGCGGCAGTTTCTATGAGATAGGGTTGGGTTGACGTACCTAAGCCTTTGGTCCAACTACTTACACTAGTACCGTCCCAAGTTTCGAAGGCATAGAAGTTTAAGGGTAGTGTGCAAAACAATACCATTAAGACTACCATTTTATGTAGTTTGTTTTGATAGTAATGGAGTTTTTCAAATAGTTTTATTTGCCAATGATATAGTCGTGCCAATATTTTCTTAAACATAGAGGATGAGTGGTATTTATATTTCTATTTGTATTAAGTTTTTAACTTAGTCGAAGTGTTAAAAAGTGCAAATTTATGTATTTTTAAGTAAAAAACAAATTTTATTTTTTGGGGGGCTTTAATCATTTGGTATAAATGTTTTGATATTTTATGAAAAAAATTGCAAAGCCAATGCTACTAACATGGCGGGTTTACGTATTCCTTCTAGTGATAGCAATCTTGATACATATAGCTGTCTGATAAATTTCCTATGAGGTCTTGTGATATAACCATAACTTCTTTTTATTACTGCCATAATATACCATTTGATGGTATAGAAATACAAACAGATTTTCGGGTGAGGTTGCTCCTTCCGTACCTGCACCGCTTAGTGTGAGTAATCGATAATCTACTCGTTTTGGATATAATCCTCAGTTATTAGTCCTGTGGTTTGTCAAACAAGTAAGCCATAAATAATTACGTTTACGTGTTGTAAAATGTAAAATATACCAATAAAAAGAGAATCATTGGTAACCAATGATTCTCTATAATATTTTTCCCCTTTTTATTGGATTTGTTGGGAAATTATAGGTTTCTTAACGAGATTAAATTTTTGGAAGTTTGGATAAAGCTTCTTTAATTTCTTCGTCAGAAGGAACGTAATCATTCATTTCTTTGTTGTTGAATTTTTCGTATGCTACAAGGTCGAAGTATCCTGTTCCTGTTAAACCAAATAGGATAGTTTTTTCTTCTCCAGTTTCTTTGCATTTTAAAGCTTCGTCAATTGCTACACGAATTGCGTGTGAACTTTCAGGAGCAGGAAGAATACCTTCAGTACGAGCAAATTGAGTAGCTGCCTCAAATACCGATGTTTGTTCAACTGAACGGGCTTCCATCATACCTTGGTCGTAAAGTTCCGATAAAACAGGACTCATTCCGTGGAAACGAAGTCCACCTGCGTGGTTAGCACTTGGTATAAATTGACTACCTAAAGTGTACATTTTAGCTAAAGGACAAATTTCGCCAGTATCGCAGAAATCGTATGCATAAACACCGCGAGTAAAACTTGGACAAGAGGCTGGTTCTACAGCAATGAAGTGATAGTCTTTTTCTCCACGAAGTTTTTCGCCCATAAATGGAGAGATTAGACCTCCAAGATTACTACCTCCACCAGCACAACCAATAATAATATCTGGAACAATGTTGTATTTTCTCATTGCAGCGTGAGCTTCCAAACCAATGATTGATTGATGTAAAAGTACTTGATTAAGTACACTACCTAATACATATCGATATCCAGGAGTCGAAACCGCTGCTTCTACTGCTTCGGAAATAGCACAACCTAAACTACCAGTAGTACCAGGGTGTTCTGCTAAGATTTTACGACCTACTTCTGTAGTTTCTGAAGGAGATGGTGTTACGCTCGCACCATACGTACGCATAACTTCTCGGCGGAATGGTTTTTGTTCGTAAGATACTTTAACCATATATACCTTGCAATCTAGACCAAGGTAAGCACATGCCATTGAAAGAGCAGTACCCCATTGTCCAGCACCTGTTTCAGTAGTTACACCTTTAAGTCCTTGTTTTTTCGCATAATAAGCTTGAGCAATAGCGGAATTCAATTTGTGAGAACCGCTAGTGTTATTTCCTTCAAATTTATAGTAAATTTTAGCAGGAGTGTTTAGTGCTTTTTCTAAGCAGTATGCACGAACAAGTGGTGCAGGACGATACATTTTGTAAAACTCTTGTATTTCAGCAGGAATATCGAAATAAGCAGTATCGTTATCAAGTTCTTGATCTACCAATTCTTCGCAAAATACGCCACAAAGTTCTTCTTTGGTCATAGGTTTACCTGTTCCTGGATTAACAAGTGGTGCAGGCTTTTTCTTCATGTCAGCACGAACATTGTACCATTGAGAAGGAATCTCTTTTTCTTCTAGATAAATTTTGTAAGGAATCTTTTTGTTTTCCATTGTAAAGTAGTTTGTTAAATTAGACCGCTAATTTATACTTTTTTGACAAGAAAATAGATAAAATAGACATATATTTATGTTTGATAGGTATATTTTCTCTTAGATGTGTAGTGAAATTTATGTTTTTAACTTTTTCAAAGAGTCTTTAATATTTTTTTTTTGTTTACTTTTGCAGTGTGAAAAAAGTCGTTATAAATAGGAAAACTTATCGTTTTCGTCGATTTGAAAATAAGTCATATTCGGCGTTTGCGTCAATGCACAAATGTGTAACGATAGGGAAGTTGTCGGTGGATATTTGTAATTCTTCATTAAAAAAATCAGAAAAAGACCAAGCTTCTTTGTTGTTGAATGTAGATTCTTTGTCTAACGATGACGATATTCTGACAGACGATAGTGTGGCGTTAGAAACCTCACTTTTGTTGGATTTAGAAGATGTTTTAGTGGCAAATATTGCTTCTGAAAAGGCTGCTTCTAGTAGTTTTGCTAATTATTTTATTCAAAAATATGGGTTCGATTCCGTTTGGAGTCGAACCTTTTTTTATGTAAAAATTTATAATTAAAATGAAAAAAATCTTATTGTTAGTGTTGATGTTTTGTTCTTTGAATTTATTGGCACAAGATGAAAAAAACATTGATTTGACCGAAGTGGAGGTGCTCGGAGAGAAGTATGAGTTGGAGTCAAATGCTACTCGAATTATCATGGTAATGGATTCTTCGCGTTTGGCAAATTTGTCGGTTAGTTCAATAGGTGAGGCTTTGAATTATGCACCTGGAGTGGATATTCGTCAGCGTGGTGCTAATGGTGTACAATCGGATATTTCAATGCGTGGAGGGACCTTTAATCAAGTGCTGGTTTTGTTGAATGGTATGGACATGACCGATCCTCAAACGGGGCATTATAGTTTGAATTTACCTCTTGAACTTGGGTTGGTCGATGAGGTAGAAGTATTACAAGGTACTTTGTTGAGTCAGTTCGGATTGTCGGCATTTAGTGGGGCGGTGAATATAAAAACGAAGCCTTTAGCATATTCCGATAATTTGTCTCATAAGTTGACGATAGGCATGGAAGGAGGTGATCATGGATTGATTCACCCTACTATAAACGGAAAAATTCGTCTGAAAAAGTGGTATGCCAATGCTTCATTATCGTATAATAGAAGTGATGGATATAGGCATAATACCGATTACGAAATTGGTAATGTGTATATTCAAACAGGGTTGGATAAAACTCAATCGGGCGATTGGCAGTTGCAGTTAGGTGGACAAATGAAAAATGCAGGAGCCAATGGCTTTTATTCATTAAAATACCCTGATCAATTTGATAAAACGAAGACGTTGTTTACTCAACTTAATTGGAAAAAAATGTTGGATAATTTTCGTTTGGAGTCGTCATTATATTGGCGAACTCAATACGATTGTTTTCAGTTGATTCGCGATGGTGTTGAGCGACCTACATGGTACACGGGTCATAATTATCATGTGACGCATACGACTGGGGGAAATTTGAAGGGCTCTTATATGTATAAAATAGGAAAAACAGAAGTCGGTGTAGAGGTTCGTAATGAGTATATAAAGAGCAACGTTTTAGGTGATAAATTAAAAAATCCTTTGAAAGTTCCTTTTGGGGTTGATACGACTTTTATTTTTGCAAAAAATCGTTTTAATGTCAATTATTTTGCTGAGCAAATGTTTTATTATGACCATTTGACCGCATCTTTTTCACTTTCCGGAAATTGGAATACTGTGTTTGGAAGTAGTTTATGTGCTGGTGCAAATATTGGTTATAAATTTGTTAAGGATGGAAGCGTGTATGCCAATTTTAATCGTTCGGTCAGATTGCCAAACTTCACCGATCAATATTACAAAAGTGCCACGCAAATGGCTAATCCTAATATAAAACCAGAAAAGGCAATAACGGTGGAGGTTGGAGCCAAATGGAAGGGAAAATATTTGTATGCTAGTGCTAGTGCTTTTTATCGTTTGGGACAAGATATCATAGATTGGGTAAAATTACCATCTGAAGAAAAATGGCGTAGTGAGAATTTTACGAAAGTAAATAGCGCAGGATCTGAAGTAACATTTGGGTACTATAGTAATAAGTGGATTTACAATGCCGAGGTAAGTTATGCTTATATTTATTCTGATAAAGATACTGGTGAGTTGATAAGTATGTATGCTTTGGATTATTTAAAACATAAGTTAACCTTTCGATTAGACCATCGAATTTGGAAACATTTTGGGGCAAGTTGGTCATTTATGTTTCAAAGTCGTAATGGTAATTTTGTCAATCAAGAAGGAAATGTGGAAGAATACAAGCCATTTTGTTTGTTAGATGGTCGCGTGTATTGGGATAATTCGCGAGTGAAAGTGTATGTGGCGTGTACGAATATGACCAATACACGTTATTACGATTTAGGAGGACTTTATCAACCAGGAGCTTGGTTAAAAGGAGGCTTAGCGGTTACATTTTAAGTATTAATTAGTTAGCTTTGTTGAAAAGTAAGAATGTTTATCATACATTCTTACTTTTTTTTAATCTTTAAGGTTTTTAAAAATGTTTTTTGTTCTGTAGTGATTCGGAAACTTTCTATAGCTTTTTGAATGGTTTTATTATGCACCCATGTAGGTAATTTTCTTTCGGTCAAAAGAGGAATAATGGCGTTCCATTGTTTGGCTAATGCGGTGGCGAAATACCAAGCTTGCATCATTTTAACGTAATATTCTTCACTTTTAACCGATGCTACCATCTGAGCATAGTTAAAATCGAAGTGCTCTTCCAAATAAAAAGACATTAAAAATAGAATGGCCGTCCGTTTTAAGTAGGTTCGTTCATCAGAAATCCATTTTTTTATGTAAGGAAGAAGTTTGTCTGTATTTTTCTTGTAGATTTTATTATTTAAAACATCGGTAGTAGCCCAAGAATAGATATGAGGAAGAAATTCTTCAAGCAAAGCTATGTTTTTATTAAAATTCTTTTCATAACTGATGATAAAGGCGTGTAATTGGTTTTCGTCGAAGTAATGATGAGGCAAATCGTGCAAGAAAGTTTCACACGAATTATCTCGTATCATTTTTTTTGCCAATTTTCGTAAATCGGGTGTACGGATGCCTAATATTAATTCTTTATCTACATTGATTACGGAAGCTTGGAAATCGCGTAATTTCTCAAGTTTTTCGGTATCAGTTTCCCGTAATGTTAAAAGTTCTTCGATGATTTGTTCTCGGTTCATTCGATACTTTCTTCTTCGTATTTAAGATTTTTTGTTAGGTATAAGTACCAAATAAGTTGTCCTAAAAGGAAGATTGAACTACCCAACGAGTAAAGTATAAAGGCTAATTTAACATCCTTATAATAGACTCCAATAAGCAATAGAACAATGCGAACTGCGGCATATAAAATTTCCAATACGAGTGCTATTGCTTGTTTTCCAGCGATTAGTGGGGTGTAGTTGAGACTTGATGTTAATAGTGTTAAGAAGAACCAAGGCATCATTATTTGTAGGTAAACAGCTGAATTATACCAACCATCACCAAAAAGGAAGGTGACGATTTGTGGCATGAAAATACCTAGTATAATAAAGATTGGTAGAAATACTAAGCTGATATTTAAACAAAATTTCTTGATGAGTAAGAAAGAACTGATGTGGTTATTTTTGTTTTGAGAAACTTTTTGAAAGAAAATCTGGTACATAGAACTGCAAAAAACAGTAATGGGTTTTTGTCCTATGGTCAAGGCTAAAGAGAAAAAACCGACTTCAGTCATACCGAAAGCTGGAGCTAAGATAAAAATAGGAATTTGTCCAGAAATAGTGTTTACCAACGATTGAGGTAAGGTGAACAATGGAAAATGCGCGTATTTTTTTGCCATTGTAACCATTTCTTTTCGATTAAATCGGTAAATATATTTAGCGTAATTTCTTTTTCTGAAGATGATGGCAAATGCCGCAAGAATTTGTCCAAATAGTGTGGATAGAATCAAACCGATTTTGGTCATCTTGAGGAATCCAAATATTACTTTCAATAGACTATTAGCCGAACTTTGCACAATCATATTTCGTGCGGTGAGTTTGAATCGTTCGTTTCGATTAAACCAATATTGAAAAGAACTATTTAGTCGAGAGAAGAAGATGAAAATAGGAATATAAAAAAGATATTTAGCAACAGATTCTAATTCGAAGGTTGTTATAAACCAGTTTTTAAAAAATGTGATAAATCCCCAGAAAATTAAACAAACGATGAGGTTGATTAAAAGAATTAAGTCGAAAATAGAGCCCGCGAGTTTGTCTCTTTTTTCAATCATAATAGCCGAATCGTATTTTGCAGATGCCAAATCGAAACCGATTGTTCCGATGGAAAGAAACAAGGCTAATACACCCAAATCTTCTGGTTGATATTGTCGAGTAATAATAGGGTAAACAATAATGGCTACTATTTGCGAGATGAGGTTCGCAATAAGTAGAATTGCCGAATTTTTAACGAATTCGGATGAAATTTTTTCTTTTATTTTGTTTACCAAATACATATTACTTTTTACTACTAATCATTCTTGTAAATAAAACGCCTAATTTCATTTGTGGATAGGTAAGTGTGTGTTGTGTTCCAAAATTGCCGATAGGGTATTCTACGGTGAAAATAAATCCTAACGCTTTAGTTACCGAAACATCTACATTTACCATAGGAGATACAATAAAAGTACCTTTTTTGCTGTATTTTGCAAAAGTATCGTCAGATCCTTCTTTTTTGTAAAAATAATAATCTTTAAAACCTCCACCACCAACTAAGCATCCTAATGCTAATTTTACACGTTTAATGATGAAAACGTAATCGGCAGAAACTCCTCCGAAAGCCAATCGACCGCTACTATGTAAATCGTCGTAGTTTAAATTACAAGCAGCCCCCATTCCCCCTACGCGTAGGTGGTCGTTGCATAGGTTGAGATATAATCGTCCTCCAACTCCATTAGAAAAACAGGCAATATTACCATGATCGGTGTCGAAATCCATATAACCAAAGGCATAATGGGCTCCTCCTGCAAATGATATAGGCTTTTTATCTTCCTTGGCAAAAACCGATAGACTAATAGAAGTTAGTAATAGTATAAGAAGTTTTTTCATAATTTATTTTCTAAAAAAGCGTCCAATTACAGGGATAGCACTTAATGGCAAATCTCTTTTGATAATTAAACCTAAAAAACCGATTAAAAGGATTGTTTTTAATGCAAAAGCAACCCAAATATTGCACCAATTATCAATGCCTATTCCAATTCCAAAACATATCATTGCTACAATGAAGTATGTAAAAATGGAGCGAAGATCGTAATTGATAGGGTAGTATTTTTGACCTAAGAAATAGGAAATGAGCATGATGATAAAGAAGCAAATTAGAGAAGCTCCTGCAGAGGCAAAATATCCAGCCCCAAACCATTGGTTGCATAAGTTGACGAATGCCACATTAACGACAAGCGTAATGACTAACCCTATTAGAGACAGGATTGCACCATAATGTGTTTTGTCGATGAGTTTGTACCAAATGGAAAGATTGAAATAGATGCCTTGGAAAAGATAAGAAAGTAGAACAATTGGCACGATTCTTAATCCTTCCCAATAATCGCTACGAATAACGTATTTTAGGATATCGAGGTAGAACATCATACCCAAAAAAATGAGCAATGAGAAAATAATGAAGAACTTCATTGCATCGGCATATTGGTCGCGTTTGTCGCCGTTTTTGTTGGTGGCAAAAACAAAAGGCTCATAGGCATAACGAAAGGCTTGAGTGAATACCATCATTACCATGGCTACTTTGAAGCAGGCTCCGTAAATTCCTAATTGACTATTAGCGAGGGCTCTATCTGTTAGTAAGTAAGGGTAAATAATTTTGTCGATGGTTTGGTTCATAATACCTGCAATACCTAAGATGAGTAAGGGTAATGAGTAAGCAAGAATGCGTTTGAGAAGTGCTTTGTCGATATGAAATTTAGCTTTTAATATTTCGGGTAGCAACATTAGTGTTACCGAAATGGTTGAAATTAGATTGGAAATAAAAACATATCCTACACCATAGTTTGGATTGTAAAAAAATGCGATCAAATCAGGATTTTTAGCGTGTATAGCAGGACAAACCAATAGGAAAAATAGATTACAAACAATATTGATAAGAATCATTAAAAGTTTGAGAACTGCAAAGCGTCCTGCTCGATTTTGATAACGTAAGTAAGCAAAAGGAATGCAACCAAAGGCGTCCATTGCTACGATGATGCCCATAATGGCGATGTATTCAGAGTGTTTATTGTATCCAAGTAAAGATGAAATACCTGGAGCGAGTAGACAGCATATTATAGCAAAAATGCTGGAGGTGATTCCTACGCAAAGGAGAACGGAACTATAAACGGAAGTGGGATCTTCGGTGTTTTTATTGACAAATCGGAAGAAACCGGTTTCCATTCCGTATGTTAAAATTACAAGTAAAAGTGCGGTCCAAGCATAAAGATTTGTAACAATTCCGTACTCAGCAGAGTTGGTGAGCACGTATGTGTACATTGGCACCAAGCACCAATTAAGGAATTTGCCAAGCATACTGCTGATACCATATATCGCAGTGTCTTTAGCGAGAGAAGCCATACCTTTACTCATGTCAGAAATTTATTTTTGAACGGGGATTTTATTTACTCGGTTGATGTGTCGACCACCTTCAAATGCCGTAGTAAGGAAAGTGTCAACAAATTGTTTTGCTTGTTCTTCATCAATAAAGCGAGCTGGTAAAGCTAAAACGTTAGCATTATTGTGTTGGCGACAAAGAGCTGCAATGTCGTTGCACCAACATACGGCAGCACGGATGCCTTGATGTTTGTTGGCTGTTATACTAACTCCAATGGCACTTCCACAAAGAATAATTCCAAAGTCATATTCATTGTTTTCAATAGCTTCAGCAAGTGGGTGAATAAAATCAGGATAGTCAACACTTTGGGTAGAGTGACAACCAAAATCTTTAATAGATGCAACTTTACC
>Ga0247610_10007887_pt1 | contig 10879 bp, 21 predicted proteins | sample 174DNAGHGhighgp2_FD_193483 | JGI IMG/M metagenome (GOLD analysis project Ga0247610, IMG submission 193483) | Sheep rumen microbial communities from Palmerston North, Manawatu-Wanganui, New Zealand - 1742 DNA GHGhigh gp2 | ecosystem: Host-associated > Mammals > Digestive system > Stomach > Rumen... | reverse complement strand
GATACGAAAGGTAATAAGAACGATGAATATCTTGCATTTAAACCAGGAGCGATTAAACAAGTTGCAGATGATATTGCTAATGGTTTCGCTTCATTCATAAACATTATCTATAGAGATGTATTCAGTGAAGAAAAGCAGAAAAACTATAAAGCGATTAAGAAAAACGCAAAGAATGTTGAAGAAGTTCTCGGAATAATTAAAAAAGCTGCAGGGTCATTAGCAAAAATAATTAAGGATTTCACTTCAAACAATGATAAAGAGAATGTCACATAGAAATCTATTGAAGCTGCAAACGGGTTTAACAATGTAATGAGTATAATCGTTGATTATTATTCTAACCCTGCACATGATTTCAATGGTGCTCTTGAACCTGCTAAATCTTGTCTGTTGATGATGAAGGTTCTTAGCGATGTCACTTCTAAGTATAAAGGAATCATTAATCAAATATCATCGATCAATAATGATGATATTAACATGACTGAACTAACGACACTTCTTAACAAAAATATGTTAAGCATGGCTAACAATGTCGTTAATGTATATAATGATATTCAAGGTGTAGAGTTCTCTAAGTTATATGAATTGATTAGCTCTTATGCGATGCTTTCTTTGAAATACGTTGAATTAAGCAGATTGTTGAATGAAGAACCTTAGCTGCAAAGCGGATTTAGTGGATTGGCTTCAAATATCCATAAACTTGCAGATGATAAACTAAGAAGGAATATTATTGCGACAAATATACAGATTACAAAATATTCTAATAACTTAGGTCAATTCACGACAACTATACAGAAATCAAGCAAAGCTGTTACTGTATACACGACTTGTCTGGAAAGAGCTAGGAAAACGTTAGCTTCGTTAGACCAGCAGATTATCGGCAAATCGAAAGAGCGTGATAAAGCATTGCAGAACCTTGCTGATAAAATTAATAATATAGCTACAGCAGTTGATAATCTTAGAAATGCATTTGATGCATTAGATGAAAATGCTATTATTAACAGGTTTGATGGTATTAGAGAGCTTCTTGAGCTTGCTGGTGTTATCAGCAAATCTGAACCAGCTAAGAACGCTACTAATGGTCAACAATCACAGAGTAGAGCACAATCGGCTGCAGCTAACAGAGGTGCGAATAACCAGCAGAATGCACAAAAAACTGGAAATAAGAACAATCAACTGAATCAAGGTAATACGTATAATTACGGATTCACTCAATCTAGAACAGGTCATGTTACATTCCAGTTTGCGAATACTATTTTGGATGGAACATTCAGATCAACCTAATAAAAATAAATATATAAACTTAACTAGTCTAAGATGGCAACGACTAAAAACAAGAATTTATTTTATCAATTATATTCACGTTCTAACGACGTCACAAATTCTGGATATGTATGTTAGACAGCAATAGACGAAAATGATACTTCATTCGATATCAGTGGATCAGAAGGACAAATCACTGATTCGAATGGAGATATCTTGTCGTCTATAGACTTATCAGGAATTCATGTTGACGGGTTGACTCAATACAATACTGAAACAAAATTATTACAGCCAAACTGTGCATATCTTTTACAAGGTCCAGAGCACGGCGAAACATATAAAGCTCAATTCTTTTTAATAAACAGGTATTTGTCATGTGTAAACGGATATGAAGATTACGTTAATATGGAATTTGATATAATGTATACACTTAATAACAAGCGTTATGCAGTACATGTCGATAACTATAAAGTAAGAAAAACGTATGGTTCGTTTATAGAAATAACTCAATCATAGCTTGATGCTCTTAAAGTTCCTGTAACTGTATCATTAAGAGTGCTTGACGATGAATTGACATACAGTCATGAGCTTCATTATATATGTTTCCAAAGCACACAGCAAGGATATGAGTTTCTAGTCAGGAATGTTATTTTGAAACCCATTAAAAAATCAGACGAGACTTATGAAGGAGTTGCAGGTGAATTTGTTGATTCACCGTTTGGTGATTTGGAGATAACGACTAATGATATTCTAGATGCATTAAATGAAATTCAGCCTGTTAAGAAAGATGAAGAAATACCTGAAAATTATAATATTCATTGTGATATATTCAGAGAGCTTCTTAATTTAGGTTTTGATCTTAATATGGATTTTGAGAAATTCTGTGAAGAATTAGATATTCTTTTGAAGTATTTTAAAGATTTATTTGATGAAGATGGAAATATTATCGATGAAGAATAGTTTAATATAGTTAAAGAAGAGTATAAAGAAATATATAACAAATATTTCAATCACATATTCATTTTATACAACTTCCTTGATATATTAAAAATCCTTGAATTTTTAAGGGATTGCATGTTAAGGAGAAAAGAATTTTTAGGACCTTATTTTTGTTTAGAGGATTTAAATAGACAGATTCTTAGTGTTAAATATCCTAATGGTGCAATGAGAGGAATTGTTTTAATTCCAGATTGGCCTCCATATGATGAATATTCAGATTAGAGGGTTTTATTGGTTAACCATGTCGCAGATAAAATTGAGATTGCAGTTCCAGTCAATAAAGAAAAACTTAAGTTATATTTAGGTGTTGATCAGTTAAGCGGATTTACTGCACGATTATTTGAAAGAGCAATGGCAACTGTTAGAGTAAACGCACTAATACAAGAAGAACGTCAGAATTATTTAACAGATTACAGTAATTTACCTTTATACGATATTTCATCAAATGGAGGATTTACTCAAAGCGCTGATCCTTATGGTGAATCTGCATTCAATACAAGAGACTTTATTGATAACGATTTCCATAGAAATCCTTATGACGATTTTGATATGCCTACTGCTGATGACGATGATGTTTGGGATACAGGCGGAAACAGAAGGTCAAATATTCATTTCTTTGATACTTATGATATGTTATCACATAAAACTGTAGGATTATATAAATATATGGAATATTTAACTAAAAATGATATATGGTTAAGGGTTGGAGATGCTTATATGATATTTGGTAGACCAGATAATTTTGAATCAGATACAAAGAATTTATTATCAAGTGTCTTAATTTATAATCCGAACAGTATACCTATCAGAATAAAATACATGATTATGGCATAATAAAAAGGAGATATTTTAAATATCTCCTTTTTTAATCTTCATATAAGAACACTGGTTTGTACGTAAATACATATTCATGTATAAGTATTTTCTGGTCAGGATCCAATATAACCTTAAACATTTTATCTGGAAGGTTATAAGTAAAATATTCAATGAATTTGAACTCGCCGCTCCAATGCGCTATTTTTAACGGACGATCTTCAAATTTAGCGATCTCATTATAAACATTTTTTATTGACGAATCCATTAAATTATAATAACCTGTACCAGGATCTATTCTACTTATATTTTCAGTTTCTTCAAGAATAGGTTGTATATATTCAGGTACATGTTCGTTACCTATTTTTTCCGTTACTTCATCAATGAAATCATCAGCTATTTCTGGAGTGTTTAAATATGTATACTCGATGTTATATTTAAGCGGTATTTCAAGTTCATCGTTATTATTTACATTATATATAGTCAACTAAGAATCCTGTGCCATAACAAGTTTATAATCTGTTTACTGTATTTATTCTAAAATGTAAATAAATAAAGAAAACCGTATTTTACGTTTTTATGGCAGTATATTAGTATCAATAGATATTAAGCATGTATACATAGATGATTCCTTTTTCAAGATATGATGTTTTACTTTATGAGTTAGGTAGACTTATGCTTACTGACATTAAAGGTGAATCTCATGTATTGAATAAAGCGTATAGGTCTTATAATACATACAGAAAAAATATAACACCTGATTCCAGTAATTTAAAAATAAATGAAACTTATAATAATAGAGACGCTATTGAAGAGAATTATTATGACTTGAATTCGTTAGACGCGAGTTATGTGTTTGACGGCATTGTATTGTCTAAGAAATATGCTACGAATGGAAATGAAATGTCCCTTGAAGACTTATTTTCTGAATATTATTATGAATACTTAACAGCAGTTGATTCTAGCTATCTATACTCACCTGAATATGGAACAACATACTACTTTAACCAGTCGTATGTAAATCCAATCACACAAGAAGAAGTTGTCGGCGGAACATATGAAATTCTGCCATAGGGATCAACATACAGAGATGAAGACGGTATTGTTTCAACGGTTGAGTATGATGGGAAATACGTGCCGACAGTAGGCGAATTATTATCAGGATTGTTATATATCGTAATCCAAAGTGAAGGTAAACCTGCCAGAAAAATATTTTTTAATAATACATGTTTACCGACATTGTTTATCAATGACGATAAGTATTATACAATAGATGATTATATCTTAAACAATAATCAACTTATGCGTTTATGTGATGTCAAATTATTCTCAAGGTTAGGGGTTAGAATCGCTTGGAAAGATATTGCATACTTAGATGGTGAATCCGTCAAAAACATGTTATCTAATATAGGTAGCGATGCACATAATTTATGGTTTAATAACCAAATAGGTAAAGATTAGGTTTTCTTCAGGATTTATTATAAAGGATGGTATATGAATTCAGCAAGCAATGAAGATGTTATATTTATAAAGGGCCAAAAGAAAATTGATGTGGATTGGAATGGAACGACATTCAATAACCTTAATGAAGATTTTTCTGATGGTGTTGTTAATAATCCGGAAAATGGTTCTTGGATATGGAGAGATGATGAAGATGCTGAAGTTGAGTTTATGCCTTTGTATTTCTTAAAAGATCAGGATAGAACATTCCTTAATTATTCAACAGGTTATATTGCTGCAGCAAATGTGGATAATCATATTATTAAAGTCCATTTACAATTTGGTATTTCGCTTATTCTTAAAGGTTATACATTCAATGAATAGCCGGATGATAGTTATACATTACAATGGTATAAGTATACGGAAGACGATGAACCACCTCAACCTGAAGGAACTTTGCCATTAGCTTGGAGTGTAATAAACTATACAAATGGTGTATATAACGCTTGGGATATTGCATTTAACAACGGGCTTCACATTATAGAACCAGGTTTTGCAGGAATTAGTAAAGGTCAAACACGAAACGGAGTAACGTTAATAAATGATGCGTCTTCAAGCTTACCGTTTACATTACCAAGCAACGTATATAATTCTACAACATATATAGCAGTAGATAAATCGCCTTATGTATGGGATTCAAGCGGCAGATAGCCGTTAGGTATAGCGTTGTTCGATACCGACCAAATACCTGTTAAATATACTGCATATAATACAGGAACGTCTACTAAGTATAGATCAATACAATCTCTACACTTTATATTATATACTGCTGATAATTCTAGTGTTGGACAAGGAAACCATGGTGGTGGAATAACTTATGGGTCAAATCATACTGGTGTTAGTTTAAATATTGCTATTGAACATGCAAATAAGCCTTTAAATGTTTCGCTTATCTCATTAAACTTAGCAACTCCTGTTGTTGGAGATACTGATGTATCATATCATTATTATGAGTTATACACTTCTTCTGCTAGGGCAAACGAAAGAAGGGCTGAGCATCCTACCGCCAGCGGAGAAAATGTAAGTGTCGGCACTTTAGCTCCTTTGATATCAATACAAAATAGTAATAAATCTGCATTATATTATCTTAACGATACAAATGCATCATTAGGAATTTCTATCAATACCGGAATGGACGCATTCTATCAATAAAATAATAGGATAGTTAATCAAACTATCCTATTATTTTTTCTAATTCAGCTTTTTTCTTTTTACTTACAATCCATCCAGGCTATTTCTTACCATTATGCATAAGGAATTTATTATAATACGCACCCATATCTTTCAACTCTTGTCTTATATCATAAGTGTTTCCGAATAAAGCGTAAGATCTTTCCTTATAATCAACAACTTCTACATCACTTCTTCGCTCAATAGGTTTTTCTTCTACAGGCTTTGGTTTTATCTTAACTGTTTCTTTTTTAGGTTTTTCTTTTACAGGTTTTGGAGCTGTATACACTAAACCATTTTTTCTATCTTCTTTCTTACGTTCTTTTCTTAATTTTAATAAACGTTTATGACCATATTCTCCAAATAACTGTTTAGTTGTTTTATTGTTTACTATAAATTCTCTTCTCTAGATATAATTTAAAAACTCTTCATAAGTATAAGAAGCACCGCTACCTCTTACCCATGTATCATAGTAATAATTTTGTTTATAGTATGTCTGCCATTTTACTTCCTTATCTGTCATATCAGTTATGATTAAATATTCATCATAATCATCTTTACGTATATTATTTTTAGTATAATATTTTTCTCCTACTTTTAATGTACGTTTTAATTTGTTTATAAGGAATTTAATATTTGCTTTCTCCTCTTCTTCTCGTTTAGCTATATCATATTTTTTATATTCTGCTTTAGTCGTTAACTCATTATACTTTTCTGACTTTTTAGGAGGAATATATTCGCGATTAGGTTCTTTACCGTCAACCCAAAAATCTAAGAATAAGTCATCTGCTTCTATTGCTCTAATCAAATCAAGCTTATTAGGTTTCCAGTATGTTTGCTTTATATGGTATGTTTTGTATCCAAACCTGACTGTACCTTGCCTTGATGTACTTGCACCTATATAAACAGAAACATTTGATTTATCTTCATCTTTACCGTATAAACGTCGGTGTGTCAGATTATCTAATACTTTTACAGGAATGCCTTTAAATGAAAAATGCGGGAATAAGTATTTTGGATCAGTATGTGTTCTTATTATAATCTAAGAAACAGTGCTAGGCAAACCTTCGAATGTCCACATATCGTCTTCATTAAATTTTGGATCATAAGCCTCGTACTAAGCCGAAGCAAATGACATTGAAAACTGATAATTTCCTTTCGGTAAACCTTGTAAATTCATTGTACTCGGATAATCTGTCCTAAAAAATACATTTAAATATAAATACTGCTTAACTTTTTTTATGAATGAGTAATCCGTTATATTTTTACATTCTGCTACATGACATGATAATGTTGATTTAATAACTATATTATTTAAAATACATCTACTGAACTTTGCACAAACGTTAACAGGTATATCATATGACAAAACATCTTTCTTATTTCTATTTAATAAATATTTTTTATGCTAGGATCTTACCGGTTCATATATACTATCCTTAAACCATTCATAATCAATTACTAAATTTTTTACATTAACATTTTTTATATCTGCGCCTAAAAATATTAAATCTTTAAAATCAATAGTCTCTATAGGATCTCCATTTGTTTTTTGAACTGGACCAGAATATGAAATTTCTGTACCCACTTGAGAAACTTGTACTTGCCTTAAAACTTTTATTAACTTCTCTAAATTTTCTAAATGAATACAACTTAAATTCGTAATATACCATTTTGAACCATTCATAACAATATAGAAAAATAAAGAGTCATCTATAAGTTCGACTTTTAGGTTATCTGAACCGCTGTCAAATCTCATGTTATCTTCATGAATCTATATATAATAGCCTTTGGAACCGTTTACAACTTTCTCCACTGTTTTAACATAGTCACCTAAATAAGAGCCTACGACATCCTGCATAAGTCCGTCGCCAGTATCATCTAGATAATCACCAATATCAAAAACGTCTTCAATTAAATACTTTACATTTAAATTCATATAGACAAAAATGTTTTTTATATTTATTAAAAAGAAAATAGACTGTTACTGAATAACAGTCTATTTTTAAATTTATGAATTTTTCTTTTTTACCTTTAGTTTTACTTTAAATTCATTAATCTAATCCTAAATCTATTGTTTATTATCGCAGAATCTCTCATCAATTTTTTTAACATTATTCCATCTCTTTTTAATATGATCACATGCATATTTAAAATCATTATATGTCATACTATCTTGAATGTCCATAAGTTCATTTATATCGTTCTCTATATCTATGCATTCATTCGTATGTTTATATAATCTATTCAACTCTTTAATAAATTGTTTTGCTAATTCATATCTTGAATTGATATCGTTTTTTATTTCAGATTCAAATAATTTATACTCATTATTCTATAATGATTTCTGAATATACTTATAAGAGTCTTTGAATATATCATATGTTGTTTTGATATTCAATTTATTTAAGTTTTCTTGTTGTTCAATAATAGTCTATAAAATTAGAGATTTTATACGCATTGATTCGACCATAACTTCAAATTTAGTCAACAAGTGATTTTGTGCTGTATGGTATAAATCATAAGGTTCATTATTCTTAATGATATTATAATCTTGGACAGTATAACCTGTTAAATAAAGCATTAACCTGTTAAACAGAATATCCTGTTTTTCATATATACCATAAGGTGTAGATAATGATAAGTTTACATTGTTATTGACTGAATGTTCTCCCGCACTCTTGACTTTAAAGATTTTATCTGTTATTTCACCTGTTTTAGGTGAAATATCAAATTCCAAAGTCATTGGAAACCATAAAATATCCGTGTCAAAAAATACAAGGTTATGATTTTTGTTATCAGGATAATAATAAATGAAACAAGCAAGTGTACTGTAAATCTTTGTACGGTTTGAATTCTCACCAGTATTATTATCTCGATTCATAAACACATTTTTATCTTTAAATGTATCTAAATCATTGATAACTAAACCTTTGGAATTACTAGCATTGTTATAGTTTATTTCAAGCGTTTTATCTGGCTTTATAGAGCTTAGTACAGATTTAACTTCCAATAACGTGTTTAATTCGAACTGTTCATTATCATTCGTTGTCAATAAAAATTTCAAGAATAAATCTGGTGCTGTTTTTGGACCGCATGGCTCATATTTCCATTCAATTAACTAACAAGTAGATATGTTATTTGAGTTTGGGTCCATTACTACAGGTTTACTGTAAAATTCCTGTATCATCTCAGCACATGCCCGTTCAGCAGCACGGCTTGCTTTATCCTGCAAATCAGCTTCTGATAAAGTATCTGCTGGAATTGACTATTCACTGATTTTCTAGTTTTTGTTATACAGGATTACATTTTCCGCTTCAGGAACACGAATCTAAAACCTTTCGTTGTCTATGTCTATATACTACTTTATTGCGGACTAAATAATATTTCGCTTTAACTCTAACGTATCATCTAAAAAATTGTTATTAACCATAAATGACTCATAGCACTAATTAGATTTTTCAATTTGCTATTTTGATTGTTTATTACTAGTGATCTGCTTAACCACGTCATTCCATTCAATAAATGATGTTTCCTATACCTCTGGAAACTAATACTACGATGTTTTCACTTTAATCATCATAATCTTTATTTAATTATTTTTAATTTATCTATTATAAAATCGCTATCTAAAAAGTTTTGTTAAAAACATATTGATTTTTAAGCATTTATAATTAACCTATTGATTTTTAATAATTTAAGGAATAAAAATATTTTTAACTTTTTTAACATTTTTTAATACAAATAAAAACGTTATGGGTTTTAATGTGTTTGAAATATGGTTTCGGCATCTTCATTCGAATAGGTCTCTGGTGATAAGAGGTTTATTCATATCGTTTATTATATTCATACTAATGTTTCCGTTTTTTATAAAACACAAAGAAAATAAAAATAGCATTCAATACCCCATTGAGGTTATTGAATCAGTTGAGCAAAGTTCAAAGATTGGTAAAAAATATACAATTAAAATAAAACGTATAGAACTAAAAGAATCTACATATATTTTACATACAGACAGTTTATATAGTCTTAATGATACTATTCAAGCTGTATGGTGAAGACAAAATTATATTTTATTATTATAAAATATAAAATAATTTTTGAAAATATGCAATTAACAGATTTAATTGACAGACGAGTTGAATTTACAAAGGTTAGACCGGTTAAAACACCGAATAGAGCAAATTAGCATGACGCTGGAACTGATTTTTTTGTTCCTGATTACAGTCAAGAGTTTTTAGAGATTTTACTGATTAAAAACAACAATAATAATCTTCATTACGTTATCGATAAAGATAACAATAAAATGAGCATTACTATTCCTCCAGGCGAATAGGTTATGATTCCTTCCGGTATTAAAGTTTGGATCCATGATAAACACACATATCTTCAGGCAACTAACAAATCTGGTGTCGCATCAAAACTGCATTTAGATGTTATGGCTAATACGATTGATGCTGACTATCAAGGTGAAGTACATATCAATTTACAGAATAACGGCAATACACCCGTGACATTTGAAACTGGACAAAAGATGGTTTAGTTCATCCATCAAATCTATATTGATACCGATTGGGATGAGATAAGCGAGAACGAATATAATAAAATTAAAACAAGTGATAGAGGTGATGGAATGGCCGGATCAACCGGAACATTTTAAGAAAGAATAGCTATGAAAAATTTTCCTTTTTATAAAGACGGCGAAGAGTTATGGTACTCTCGTTCAATAGCAGTTGTGACGTTTATATACTGCAAAGATGAAAATGATAACTGGAATGTTTTATTGAATTTAAGAGGCAAAGGCTTGCCGAATGAAGTCGGCAAATGGAATTCTGTCTCTGGATATTTAGATTTTGATGAAGATTTAGCACAGTGCGCGGTCAGAGAAATCCACGAGGAAACTGGGTTGATACTTAACAGACATTTGATAAATTTCTTTGCCATTAACTCAATCCCTGATTCGCAGAATCAAGTTGTCAGTATTCTTCATTACGTAATCCTTCCAGGTAAGACATCAGATTATGAGGATCTGCTTTCAAATAAAGATTGTGAATCTGGCGAAGTTGAAGATATTGGATTTTTCCCAATATCTATGTTGTTGACATCTGATATAGAGCTTGCATTCAACCATAAAAAC
>Ga0247610_10007886_pt1 | contig 10882 bp, 11 predicted proteins | sample 174DNAGHGhighgp2_FD_193483 | JGI IMG/M metagenome (GOLD analysis project Ga0247610, IMG submission 193483) | Sheep rumen microbial communities from Palmerston North, Manawatu-Wanganui, New Zealand - 1742 DNA GHGhigh gp2 | ecosystem: Host-associated > Mammals > Digestive system > Stomach > Rumen... | reverse complement strand
GGTATAGAGGGCACCCTTGATCTCTTCCGAGTGGGTCATCGTGTCGCTCTTCTGCTCCAACTCCTCCAGTTCCTCTGGTTGCAGGTTGGCGCCTGTCAGTTCGTCGTACTGGAATTGCAGGAAATCGGCGTTCTGGCGGTTGCGCTCTATCTCCTCGCGCAGCGCCTCCAGTTCCTTGTTGGCGGTCTGGTAGTCGGCGTAGGTCTGCTGATACTGCGCCAATTCCTTCGCGTCGTTGGCGATGATGTCCACCACACTGAGTTGGAAGTCCTGCTTGTTCAGCAGCAGGTTCTGGTGCTGCGAGTGTACGTCAACCAGTCTGTCGCCGAGTTCCTTGAGCATCGTCAGCGGCACGGGACTGTCGTTGATGAAGGCGCGGCTCTTGCCGGCACTGGTCAGTTCGCGGCGGATGATGCAGTCGTCGGCATCGTATTCGATATCGTTCTCGCGGAAGAAGGGCTCCATCGCGTAGCGGGTCAGGTCGAAGTGAGCCTCGATGACGCACTTCTCAGCCCCGGTCTTGATGGCCTTCGAGTCGGCACGCTGGCCCAGCAGCAGTCCGATGGCTCCCAGTATGATGCTCTTGCCCGCACCCGTCTCACCCGTGATGACGGAAAAGCCGGCATACAGGTCAATGTCGAGGGTGTCGATCAGCGTAAAGTTCTTGATATAGAGGTGTTTCAGCATTATTGTTTGATTTGGTCCCAGGTGCTGCTCTGCGAGGCGTTGATGCTCATCAGCAGTTCGTGCAGGGCTTCCTTCTCCTTCTGTGTCCCCTTGCCCTTGTAGATGCTGGCCAACTCATCCTTCTTGTAGTCGAGCCATATCTGCGGCAACAGGCTCAGCGGCTTTTCCGAGTGGGCTTTCTTCAGGTTCTCCTGCAGGGTGGTGGATATCTCCGTACGTCCGCGCTCCGCATTGCTCGCCATCTCGTCGAGTCCCTTGCGGTAAAAGTCGTACTGCATCTGGCGGAAGGGTTTCATCGCTTCGTCCAGATAGTCGTTGATGATGGCAAAGCGGTTGCGGGAGTCCTCAAACGACTTCCATCCGGGGAAGCCGAGATTCTGTGCGTTGTTCACCAGATACATGCAGCGCTGCAGGATGTCGCTGCCGCCCATTGGCGAGAAACTGTCGAGGTCGAGGCCGATGATCAGGTAGGCATAGTAGGCGATGAGTGCCGTGAGTTGGTTGTCTACCGTCTCGTCGTTGTAGTTCAGTTGGTCGAACTCCGCAAACTCGAAGTGGAAGTCGTTGTCCTTATTATTATATAAGGTAGTGGTGTAGGTGGAGTTGAACACAGGGCGGTTGGCCTGTATGATGGCCGAGCACTCGAACTTGTTTTCCGCACGTACGTATTTGTTCACGGTGATGTTCAGGTTGCACTGGATGCGCTCGTTCCTCTGGAACTGCAAGTCCGTCCACTGCCGCTCGTTGATAAACTGTTCCAGCGTCTCTTGCAGGTTGTCGAACACCGAGTTGTTGCTGCCCGATATCTTGCTGTGGTTCACCGTCACTTTTATCTGCAACTCCTGGGCAGATAGAGAAGTGAGAAGTGAGAAGTGAAAAGTGAAAAGTAATCCCAGAATCCGGAACCACTTACATTGCTTCATATATCTCCTGTATCCACTCATCACTTCTCACTTCTTCACTTCTTCATTTCTGCATACTCCGCAGGCGGATGCGCGTCAGCACCTGCTTCGTGTTGTAGGTGAAGTCGCCGTTTAACATCCATCCGTAGTAGCCGGAATCTCTGTACAGCACATCGGCCACGGGCATTCCCTTGTATTTGCCGAAGTTGAAGGTCTCTATCATTACGGGCTTACCGTCCTTGTCGGTAACGGTCTTGCCATTAGCGTCCTTCTGTTCAGCCCAGACAATACGCCCGGCAAAGTCCACGTTGTTGTTCATCTTCGAGAACTCGTGCAGATAATCCATATTGTTCTCCAGCACTTTCTCCGGCTCGTCGGGATTGGCACCGGGGGCATACTTGTCCAGTTCACCCATCAGCACGCGGTAGGTGGCCTCGGTGTCCTGGTCGGCACGGTGGGCCTCGAAGTCCTCCTCCATCTTCCGACCGCAGTAGAACTTATAGGCGGCAGCGAGGTTTCGGCGCTCCATCTTGCGGAAGATATTCATCGCGTCAATCATGCGGCACTTCGAGAAGTCGAAGTCGATGCCTGCCCTCAGGAATTCCTCTGCCAGCAGGGGAATGTCGTAGCCGTTACTGTTGAAGCCACCGAGGTCGCTGCCCCCGAAGAGGGTAGCCAGTTGTGCCGCCACCTGCTTGAAGGTGGGCTTGTCTTTCACGTCCTCGTTGCTGATGCCCGTCAGTTCTGTGACGAACTGGGGGATGGGCATCTCGGGGTTCAGGAGCATGTTGCCACGCTCCTCACACCCGTCGGGATGTACCTTGATATAGGATAGTTGAATGATACGGGCCTTCACAATGTCGAGCCCCGTTGTCTCTAAGTCGAAGATGACCAGAGGCTTTGTCAGATTCAGTTTCATTTAGTCGTTGATTAACATGGGCATCATCAGCATCAGCACATCCTGGTTATCAGGCTGCTCGGAGGGCAGTACCAGACCAGCGCGACTGGGATCGGCCAACTGGATGATGACCTCCGGACTCTCGAAGTTGCTCAGGATTTCGATGAAGGCAGAGCCTTTGAAACCGATGCTCATCGGCATGCCGTTGTATTCGCAGGCGACACGCTCCGTAGCGGTCTTCGAGAAGTCGTAGTCCTCAGCATCGAGTTGCAGGGTAGTACCTTCTGCGTGGAACCGAATCAGGTTGCTTGCGCCATTGGCAAACGGCTGCACGCGGCGCAGGGCTGCCAACAGTCCCAGACGATCCGCACGGATCTCGTTGGGGTTGCCCTGTGGAATCACGCTGTTGTAATTGGGGTAGCGACCCTCGATGAGTCGGCACTGGAGGATGCCGTCGCCGTAGTTCACCTCGGCATTACGCTCGTCGAAGCGGATAGTCACATCGCCACCGTCCTTACCCAGCAGGTTGCGCAGCAGGTTGGCTGGTTTCTTCGGCAGGATGAAGGCGGCAGGCTCATCGCTCTTGATGGTAAACACCTTGTTGCGCACCAACTTGTGTCCGTCGCTGGCCACCACAGCCAGACAGTCGGGGGTCAGGTCGAAGTAGATGCCGTTCATCACGGGGCGCAACTCGTCCTGTGCAGTGGCGAAGATGGTGCGGCTGATATTCTCTGCTAGCAGGGCATTAGAAATGGTGATGCTGTTGGCAGTCTCACTCACGGGAGCCGGTATGGGGAACTCGTCGGCGTTCTCGATGGGCAGCGAGAAGAGTCCGTTCTGGTAACTGATCTTCGCGAGGTTCTGCTCTTGGTTCACGTCGAAGGTGATGGGCTGCTCGGAGAAACCCTTCACGGCCTCCAATACGTCGTGGTTGCCGATGGCAAAGCGTCCGTCGCCATCGCTCTCCGCCAGTTCGATGGTGGTGCGCATCGTGTTCTCGCTGTCCGAGGCGGTCAGCGTCAGGGTCTGCCCCTGAATGTCAAACACGAAGTCGCCCAGAATGGGGAGGGCGTTCTTACTGTTAATCACTTTTGAAAGGGCTGAGAGTTTGTTGCTCAGCGCGGTGCTTGATAATGTAAATCTCATAGATATTGTTGTCTTTTGTTTTTGATACCTTATTAATTATTGAGTACAAAAGTACAAAAAAACGTTGTTATCTACAAAAAAAACATTGGAAAATTCCATTTTTCAAACTATTTTTAGTAATTTCGCAACCTGAAAACAGAAAAAACAACAAATAAAAACATTTCAAGCAATGGAATTAACAGGTAGAATTATTGCCGTGCTTCCGGCAAACAGTGGCGTGTCAGCCCGCACTGGTAATCCTTGGATGTCGCAGGAGTATGTCATCGAGGTGCCAGGACAGTATCCCCGTAAGTGTCTCTTCCGTATTTTCGGCGAAGACCGCATCAAGCAGTTTAACATCCAGAGTGGAGAGGATCTCACCATTCAGTTCGATATCGACGCTCACGAGTATAATGGTCGTTGGTTTAACGAGATCCGTGCCTACAATGTATTGCGCGGACAGGTGCCTCCCGTAGCCAGTGCCCCCGTGGCTGGTGTCGCTCCCGGCGCCTCTCCTTTCCCACCGGCACCCGATGCTGCCACCTCTCCCTTCCCTCCGGCTCAGGAGCCAGCAGGCGAGGGTAGCGCCGACGATCTGCCCTTCTAATCAAAAACAAAAGCCGAGAGCATCACTGCCCTCGGTTTTTGTTTGTTTTTATGCACTACCCTATTTCATATAGGGGTTATAGCGGATTTCGTCGGCGATGGTGGTCTCGGGGCCGTGACCGGGATAGACTTTCGTGTCGGGGGGCAGGACAGCAAGGACCTTTTGGAGCGAATGGACAATCTGCTCGTAGGAGCCACCTTTGAAGTCGGTTCGTCCGATACTCATGCGGAAGAGAGTGTCGCCACTGAAAGCGATGCCCTCTTCTTTGCAATAGTAGGTGACGCCGCCCGGAGTGTGTCCCGGGGTGTGAAGGATGTGCAAGGTATGACTGCCGAAGGTGATGATGTCACTATCGGTGAGGTATCGGCCTACAGGCGGCACCTCCATCGGCAAGGCGACACCGAGGATGTCGGTGGTCTGCTGCTGCATGGTTTCCATCAGGAACTGGTCGCCGGTATGTGCCTCAGGTTTCAGACCGAACTCTCGGTAGATGAGTCCGTTGCCCATACAATGGTCGAAGTGGCCGTGGGTACAGAGCAGGTGGAGGGGGTGCAGGCCATTGTCACGGATATACTGGTTGATGGCAGTGCCTTCTTCCTGATGCATCACGCCGCAGTCGATGATGACAGCCTCATGGCTCTCGTCGCTCACCACATAGCAGTTCTCGGCGAGTATGTTACAGGTGAAACGTTTGACAATAATCATATCGGCAGGTAGATGACGTATTTCTGTTCCTTGAACCAGGGCTCAGCAAAGAAGTTGCTGATATCGGTGGTTTGTGCAATTTTATAAAAAGGTTGTATCTCACCTTGGAGATTGCCACCTTTTAGACAGAGGATACCGTTGGGAAGCGCATTATGTTGTGTCTTGGCTATGTTCTTGCGGACTATCTTGACGAGGTCGGGTAGGGGCATCACGGCCCGGCTCACCACGAAGTCGAACTTGTCCTTTTCGTCCTCGCCACGCAGGTGTTCAGGGTGGCAGTTGGTAAGACCGATGGCATTGCTCACCTCCTGTGCCACACGGATCTTTTTCCCAGTGCCGTCAATGAGTTTGAACTGCACCTCTGGAAAGAGGATGGCAAGTGGGATGCCAGGGAAACCGCCGCCAGTGCCGAAGTCGAGCACACGGGTACCAGGACGGAAGTTGATGACTTTGGCAATGGCGAGTGAGTGGAGCACGTGGTGCTCATAGAGGTTGTCGATGTCCTTGCGCGAAATAACATTGATTTTCGCGTTCCAGTCGCGATAGAGTCCATCGAGGCTCTGGAACTGTTGCCGTTGGATGTCGGTGAGTTGGGGGAAATATTTCTCTATGAGGGCTGTCATGGTTTCTGTTCTTTACGCAAGATCTGTTCGAGGTTACTCAGGGGGACGACAAGTTCTGTTTCACCCAGCGTGTGGGGGGCAATCTCGGAGGGATTGTAGATGAAGGTGATGGTTTCGTCTTCCAGAATAAAGTTCTCGGAGGGGAACATCTGTAACCCTACGAGGTAGCCCTTCTGGCGCAGGTTGGAGATGTCGGCTACGCCCACCTTCTCGCAGAGGGCTTTCTGGAGCACTGCGTTGAGCAGGTTCTCGTAGCCGGGCACGAAGATGTCGTTGAGTCCTATCAGGCGTCCCGTCTGCACGTCGAAGTTCATCGTGGTGCGCTGGTTCACACTGTGTGCACCGCCCTCGTAGTAGTCGGTTGTGGCGATGAAAGCCATCGTGCTCTTGCTACCCTGACGAGCCTCGCTGGTAATCACGTAGTGGTACTCGTACCACGTGCGCTTTGCGGTGTCGGCACGGTCCTGATTATAGAGGGGCAGAAGGTTGTGGATGTAGGACGAAGTATAGGTGTTGGCAAATGAGTCGACGGCCTGCTGCATGGTCAGTTCCTCCATGTTGAGCAGTCGCTTCTGGATGATGCGGTTGACGACCTCGCCCTTGTGTCCGTTCTCTTCGATGGCGGTGGCTATCTGCAAGTGTACGGCGCAGACGGGCGAGCCTTCGTCGTTGGACAGTTTGACTTCCTTGTCGGCAGTGGCGTTGTCAAAGACAATGGTGTCTTCGATCTCTGGGGAACAGGCCAGGACGATGCAGGCCAGAAGAGCGGTAAACGTGAATTTCTTCATGCGAAAAATGGTCTTGGTCAGAAAAATATGTGCAAAAATACACTTAAATTGGGAAATAGGCAAAGAAATCGTAAAAAAGTTGTATTTTTGCACCAAAATTTGTATGCAAATGAAGGAAAACGTTCTGAAAGCAGCCCTCTTTGACCTTGATGGTGTGGTGTTCGACACGGAGCCGCAGTACTCTGTGTTCTGGGGAAGTCAGTGTAGGCTGTACCATCCTGAGCATCCGGGATTAGAGAACGAGATCAAGGGTATGACCCTGACGGAGATCTATGACCATTGGTTCAGTGGTCCTCTGCTGTCAGAGCAGGCCGCCATCACTGAGCGTCTGAATGCCTACGAGCGGCAGATGCACTACGACTATATCGAGGGCTTTGAAGAATTGATAGCCGACCTGCACCGTCATGGGGTGCGTACGGCTGTGGTTACAAGCAGTAACATGCCGAAGATGGAGAGCGTGTACAAGTACCAGAAAAACTTCAAAGCACTCTTTGATGCCATCCTCACCTCAGAGGATTTCGAGCGGAGCAAACCCGATCCAGACTGCTATATCAAAGCGGCGCAACGACTTGAAGCCCAGTTTAATGAGTGTGTGGTATTCGAGGATAGTTTTAATGGCTTGCGGTCTGGGCGTGCTGCCCAGATGAAGGTTGTCGGTGTGGCTACCACCAATCCCATCGAACGCATTGCTCCGCTCTCGGACATGCAGATTACTGACTATCGGAAGATGGACTATGAAACTTTAAAAAGACTGTTATGAATTCACAGAATACACCCGTCCATATCCGTCTTTGGCATCATGACTTCTGGCGTATGGCTTTTGCCAACCTGTTGCTCACGATGTCGGTCTATATGCTGATTCCGACGATGCCCCTTTGGTTGGTGTCGTCGCAGCATCTGAGTCTGACGGAGACAGGTTGGGTGATGGGGGCCTTCGGCATAGGACTCTTCCTGTTTGGTGCCTTCACCTCGTATCTCGTACAGCGTTTCCGTAGGAATATGGTGTGCGTCTGGGCGGTGCTGCTAATGATGGTCTGTCTCGGCGGGTTCTATTATCTGGACGGTTCACAGGACGATGCAGGTAACCTGACGCTGTTGTTAGTGCTGCGGGTGCTCTTCGGGGCTGCCTTCGGATTGGCACAGATGGTTCTCGCGAGTACCTTAATTATAGATACCAGTGAGTCGTTCCAGCGTACAGAGGCGAATCATGCAGCCTCGTGGTTTGCACGTTTCTCCCTTTCGTTAGGACCTATGACGGCACTGATTATCGGACCGAAATTAGGTTTTCCCGTGGTGCTGTTGGTGGCAGTTGGGTGTGCCCTGTTGGCAGTCATCCTGATTCTACTGGTGCATTTCCCCTTCCGGGCACCTGAGGAGCATGTCCATAGTGTCAGTCTGGATCGTTTTCTTTTGCCGCAAGGGTTTGTGCTGTATGTCAATTTTTTGCTTGTGACCCTTGCCGCCGGATTGGTGCTGTCGCTGCCGCTCACGTTACAGTTCTATTCGATGATGATGGTGGGCTTCCTGATGGCTATCCTGGCCCAACGGTTTGTGTTCCGTGAGGCGGACTTGAAGAGTGAGGTGGTATCAGGACTGGTGCTGGGCATTGCCGCCCTATTGATGTCGCTGACGCGCAGTCAGGCGGTGGTAGGCTATGTGTCGCCCTTGTTCATGGGTTTTGCATTAGGCATCATCGGCTCGCGCTTTCTGTTGTTTTTCATCAAACTGAGTCGTCACTGTCAGCGTGGTACCTCGCAGTCGACGTATATGCTCGGCTGGGAGAGTGGCCTGGCTTTTGGCATCGGCCTTGGCTATGCTGTTTTCCAGATGGCCCGTGAACAGGTTTTGTATACGGCATTAGGTCTGGCGGTGGTTGCCCTGCTGTTCTATCAGTACACCCACCGCTGGTTTCTCAATCATAAGAATCGCTAACAATCAAAATATGAACGCTTATGAAATACGGATTTGTCAATGTGGCAGCAGCCGTGCCTACCGTTAAGGTGGCAGATGTGGACTACAACGTGTTGCAGATAGAGAGTCTGTTGGCCCAGGCCGAAGGCAAGGGCGTGGAGGTAATGGTCACCCCGGAACTCTGTCTGACGGGCTATTCCTGTCAGGATCTGTTCCGTGAACAGTTGTTGCTCGACAAGGCGGAAGGGGGTGTCATCCAACTGCTCGACTTCACTCGCAAACTCGACACGATACTTGTCGTGGGAGCCCCGATAGTCATCAACAGTCTGCTCTACAACTGTGCCGTCGTCATCCAGCGCGGACAGGTGCTGGGGGTGGTGCCGAAGACCTATCTGCCCAACTATGGCGAGTTCTACGAGAAACGTTGGTTTGCCTCGGCGCAGGACTTGAACCCCTGCGACATCTATCTGGCAGGCAGTAGGGTGCATGTGAGTGCTGAGCCGGTGATTTTCAAGACGAGCGACGATGTGATGTTTGGCGTGGAAATCTGCGAGGATGTGTGGGCGCCTATCCCACCCAGTAATAACCTCGCTCTGGCAGGTGCCGACATCATCCTGAACCTTTCTGCCAGCGACGAACTGATAGGTAAGCACCGTTACCTGCGCTCCCTGCTGGCCCAGCAGAGTGCTCGTACCATCAGTGGCTATGTCTATGCCGGTAGCGGCTTTGGAGAGTCGACCCAGGATGTGGTCTATGGTGGCAATGCGATGATATTCGAGAATGGCAAACTGTTGGCTGAGGGAGAACGCTTCTCTTTGCAGCCCCAGTTGCTGGTGAATCAGATTGATGTGGAGAAACTGCGCACGGAGCGCCGACAGAATACCACCTTCATCAATGCCCAGCGGGGTGCCACAGCCGTGCAGGTGGCGACGAAACCCGTGGTGCCGAAGAGTTTTGAACTCATCCGAACCATCGACCCACACCCCTTTATTCCACAAGAGGAAGATATGCAGTCGACCTGCGAGGAGGTGCTTAACATACAGGTGGGCGGACTTGCCAAGCGTCTCTATCATATCAATGCCCAGAAAGCAGTTGTCGGTATCAGTGGTGGACTCGATTCCACCTTGGCCCTGCTTGTCACTGTGAAGGCGTTTGATAAGTTAGGACTGGATCGCAAGGGTATCATCGGTATCACGATGCCAGGTTTCGGAACGACAGACCGTACCTATAATAACGCCATGAAACTGATGCAGACGCTGGGTGTCACCATCCGTGAGATCAGTATCGCCAAGGCGGTTACGCAGCATTTTGAGGATATAGGCCATGATATCAACGTGCGTGATGTCACCTATGAGAACAGTCAGGCCCGTGAACGGACGCAGATCCTGATGGATGTGGCGAATCAGGTGAACGGACTGGTGGTAGGTACAGGCGACCTCTCTGAACTGGCGTTGGGATGGGCTACCTATAATGGCGACCACATGTCGATGTACGGTGTGAATGCTGGTGTTCCCAAGACGCTCATCCGCTACCTGGTGAGTTATGTGGCTGGGGAGATGGCTACGGATACGCTCCTTGATATCATCGACACGCCGATTTCGCCGGAGTTGATTCCTGCCGACGAGCACGGACGTATCAAGCAGAAGACGGAAGACTTGGTTGGTCCATATGAGTTGCACGATTTCTTCATCTATTACTTTTTGCGCTACGGCTTCGGCCCGAAGAAGATCTTCGTGATGGCACAAAAGGCCTTTAAGAATATCTACGACGACGAGACCATCAAGAAATGGCTCATCACCTTCTGCCGCCGGTTCTTCACGCAGCAGTTCAAACGCTCCTGTCTGCCTGACGGTCCGAAGGTGGGTAGCGTGAGCCTTTCTCCCCGAGGCGACTGGCGTATGCCGAGCGATGCCTCCTATACCTTATGGGTCAAAGAGTGTGAAGGCCTTTAACTTCTTCAATAATGAAGTTACCGTTTCATATCATACAACTGTTGAAAGCAAAGTCTGGTAATGACTTACGACAGCCTTCTGATTGCGAATTCCTCTCACTCGATATTGAGAGCAAGACGGGTGTCCGTATTGGTGCCACAACACTGAAACGACTCGTGGGCTTTGCCCAGGATGAACGTACGCCCCATGCCAGTACCCTTGATGCCATTGCCCGTTATCTGGGCTATGCCCATTGGGAACAACTGGCACAGATTGAGGATAAGGGAAACTCTGACTTTGACGCCTCTGATGAGGAAGTCCGCTCCGCTGACTTGCAGCCAGATGCCATTGTCGAGATAACCTATCTGCCAGACAGAATGGTGAGGATGCAGTATCTTGGCAACAAACATTATCGGATTGTGGAGAGCCAGAACAGTAAACTCCAAGTGGGCGATGAGGTGGAGGTCCAGAATTTTGTACTGCATCATCCCCTCTTGGTGCTCAACGTATGGCGTCATGGTGAGTCATTGGGCCAGTTCACAGCAGGTCGTGTCTCTGGCCTCTCGTCTGTCAAAGTCCTGTAAATGATGGACACTTCGCGGTTTTCAGATCGTCAGTCCCGTTTTGAGGCTGTTGAACAGATGGAAACACAGGGAGCCACCTGCGACACCTTTCGTGTCAAACTCTATGGCAAACTGCATTTTC
>Ga0247610_10007885_pt1 | contig 10883 bp, 5 predicted proteins | sample 174DNAGHGhighgp2_FD_193483 | JGI IMG/M metagenome (GOLD analysis project Ga0247610, IMG submission 193483) | Sheep rumen microbial communities from Palmerston North, Manawatu-Wanganui, New Zealand - 1742 DNA GHGhigh gp2 | ecosystem: Host-associated > Mammals > Digestive system > Stomach > Rumen ... | reverse complement strand
TAGAGTAAATACAAGAAATTTAAATAAGACAGAAGTAAAGATACCAGTTGAAAATATTGTTTTTGTTGATTTTGCCAATCTTAAGGACGATGAAACAGAAGAAGCAATAGAGTATGACGGAAGAAACAAAGACAAATTAATGGTTATTTGCAAATGTAGTGATATTGATAAACTTATAAATGGCAGTTTTATCAATACAGTCAATACTTTATATCTTAACTATGGTGTCACTGATATGCTTTATCAAGATAAGTTTACTTTTGTTCAAGATTATCAGATAATCGGCGTTAATGAGGGGAACAAAAGTTTTTCTTTCTATATGGATAAAAGATTCCCGTTAACAGCGAACAGAATTACAAGTAGTAAAAACTATGGTCTTGAAATTGAAGATAATAAGGAAAATGTTTTCTTATATTTTGATGATTACCATTATTTTGACATTGTAGATAGTCTTGATTCTGAAAGTGAAACAGAAATAGGACAAAGGGAAGTACCGATTTTTTTTAAATATGTTAATGCACAAAGTCAGATAACAATCGTCCAAGTTAATTTCAAATACTACACACCAAGTGTATTGGTGACTTCTTATGATAATTTTGGTACTGACGAACAGAAAGGTTTATATGAACTTATTTTTAAAACAGAAATAGACGAAGAAACAGAAGAAGTCTTAGAGGGTGATTTAGGCGGAATTGAAATATACAGAGATAATTTCCTGTTTGGCGACAGAACTAATTATGAATTTAGTTTTGAAAGAGCAACAGTACATCTAAATGTACCGATTATTAATACTTTTGAAGCAAATTTATTACAAACTGAATTATTAAGCGAACATTTTGTTGAAAAAGAAAAGAAAAAGGCAATCAACAGGATAACCGACATTGAAAAGGATGTGTATTATCCCTGTATATCAAACCTTGCAAAAAGTAAATTCACTGACGTATATACAATCAAGTTCAACCTTCATTTCAGAGAACACAGGGAAGATGATTGGGTTGTTGAAAATGACAGTCTTTGGAATGGCATCAAACAGGAAATCGAATATGTTAAAAGCACTGATGAAAGTGTCAGAATAACAGAAGAAGCATATAAAGGCTTAACTGATGAACAAAAAGCGGAATATGTAAGAAGAGCAGTAGAGGGAACAGCAGAAATTGCAAAGGTTACAATTAATGACAATGGTACTAACGCCATAAAGGCTTTGACAAAAGATGATTCCTCTGATTTATTAACTTTCTTAAACTTTACAAACGATGATGTACATTATCAGAAAAACAAATTAAAAAAATCGTTTTTACGTTTGTTGTATTTTGACTCAACGAATCCCGGTAATCAGAATTTATTAGGCTATTCGACAATATTCTTTGATACGGGCGATATGTTTGCAAAATATGTAAGATACATAGAAGAGGATAATTGCTATTCTGTCGGTGCTGATAAAAACGGTTTTGGAAAATATAAGGAAACAGGAAAATACAAGACAGGAATTAGAGTTGACAGAGATATAGACGGTGATGACACGATAAGATTAGGCTCTCAGTTTGTCGTGCGTAGTAAAAATACTTCAAAGGCTTCAAGTGAAGGATTCTATATCTATATTTGGAAAGATAACAATTCACCATTGCCGCAAGACCTGTATATGAAAGTAGAGTTTAATCATGCTGGTTACGGAAGAACATTACCGTTTATGATGCCTTATTGGGATAACAAGAAATGGAACAACGCCAAAAAGGGTATTAAGACACTTCAAGAAATATTGGATGATTGGAATGCCGTTAAACAAGAGAATGGAACTTGGCCGAGTGGAAAAGACGGACATTATGGCATAAGACAATATGCCAAATTTTCATATATTCATTTAAAATATCAATATGATAGAGAAAATGACAAACATATATATTATCTTGACCCAGACACTTATGATACAAGCGTAACAAACCAAGATGAAAATGAAATAGTAATAAATTTGTATGAGGCAAAGGTAGAATAAAATGAAGACAATTGAATATAAAGTATCATTTGAAAAAATGATTTCAAGATTACCGGGATTATTTGCTTATTTGGACGGCGATGATTTTGGTGAAGTATCTTTGCATAAGGCAACTGACAGCATTGATGGCTGTTGGGGTAAGATTGTTGAAAATATTAAGTTACCCTCTGATGTTTCATTAACAATTAAAAAAACACACGTTATAACGTTTGAAGATGTTACAAATGAATATATCTGGTTAGATTCAAGTGAAGAAAAACACGTTGCACAAGAAACTGATATTGATAATGAGGTTGAAGAATATCACTTTTTCCTAAAAGGCGGTGAGGCTTATTCTTTTAGAACCATTATTGACTATTATTATCAATATAAAGATGAATTGGAAGAAGAAAACAAATTTCTTCAATTCATTGAGAAGGCAATAGGCAAGGAAGTTGTTCCCGATAATATAAAGGGAACTGCGACACCAAAATATGTGTATCTTTCTAATGTGAAAAGCCTTTATAATCAACTCGTAAAGATGGATAAGCAATGTGAATTTTATAATCATAATTTGGATGAAGGACTGACGGATAAAGATAAACATTTATGCTGTCTATGCGAAAGATATGATAATTTAGGCGGTGACGCTTTTAAAGACTATGTAGGCAGTTTGATACCGAAGGCAGAACAGATTGCAAATGAATATTTCAATTATGCAAAGGCGGCAGAAAGCGACAAATATGTAACATATGTACTAGAAGATGAGAATCTTGAGGCGTGTCCTCCACAATATAATATAAAAACAATAAAAATAACACAAGAAGAATACGACCAATTAAGTGAACAAGAAAAGAAAAAGTATATAGCAAATGATGATTCTTTGAATTTGGAATTTTTTGTTGATTTGGTTTCAACTTATCAAGATTTTGGCATAATGTCAATTTATGCGCCGCAATGGATTCCTTGCAAGAGATATTATGTCGGTGACAAGGTTATGTTTGACGGCGAATTATACATATGTGTTAAAGAGAACACAGGAAAGTGGGATGAAGATTTATTAACTGTTGTATTTGCAGAAATAAATGAAAATAATCAAAGAATTTGGGTGAAATATTCCGATTTTAACACACTTGTTGAGTATATGGATGACGATACGGTTGACAAATACAACAAGGAAAGAATTGTTGCATTTGATAAGTGTGGTTATATCAGGCCAAAAAGCATTAGTCAGAGTAATTTACCGTTTATGATTGAATCGACAACAAATTCAAAACTTCCGGATTTGCATAGGTTTGTGACATATTATAATGACGATGGCGTTGCGGAAAGACCATCAGAGGGATTTGATTGGCTTTTCTATTATAGGGTTGGTACGATACTCAATATAAGGACAATAAATGATGATTTGGGTAATATTATTAAACTTAGCAAAGCAATGCAAGGTATAAAAGAAACATGTGACGATGGAGACGATTTGGCAGCATACGGTGACATAATTGAAAGTATTAATTACTTGTATACAAATGGCGTAATTGATATAACTAATAAAGAGTATGATAATTTGAATGAAGATGAAAAGGCTGATTTTTATTTAAAATATTCAATTAGATTCACATACAGAGTTGGTATTCATTTGAAATCAACAGCAGCACCAATACAAACGACAGACGATGATGGTAATAAATTATATAATTGGAAAAAATTTGTTTGGGATGAAAATGATAAAATTGGTATAAAATATGAAGAAGAATATAATTATGAAGAAGAGGGTGATTTGGATAAATTGATTAAAGGTGAGTTTACCATACAAATGGAAAATGGTATTCAGTCATTCAGTTTCAATGAGTATATAAATGGAAAATATGATAAAATGCTAACGACATACAAGTTTGAATTTATTACCATTAATAATTCATTCAATTATGATAAGACAATAGCACATCAGAATGTAAACATAGTTTCTACATTAACTGATTTACAAATATATAGAAAAGATTATGACGAATTTTTCAATAGTCCGTTAATCAGAGAAGAATATCTCAATGGGATAACTTATAAACCAACAAAGGATATTGACGTACATATAGAAAGAGGTTCTACTTCAGCATTTGAGAAACATATTGCCTTTGGTGAGGTTAAAACTTTGGATGATATGATTGACTATAAGAATGGTTCATTTTTTATATTAACAGAGGGATAAAATCAAATTAAACAGAATACAATATGAAGTTAAAATTAACAGAAAATCAATTGAACAAGATAAATGAGGAAATGGGTATATTCCATACTTCCGCAACACCTTTGGGTCAGAGATGGCACAATGAGAGAGCAGCATTAAAAAAATATCTTGTAAATTACGGACGAACAATGATTTCAAAGGAGAATGGAAAGGAATATAAAACCATATTAGACACATTTGTTTCGAATTTGTTAGGTATAAATTATTGTATCTGTGTACAATGGGATTCAATGACAAATATCCCAGGGGAGATTATTTATGTAAGAGCATATGATAAATTTGCTCCAAAACCATAATATAGGTTGATTAAAACCTTTAAAATAGTTAATTTTATAATAAGATTATCAATAAGAATATCAATGAATAATACATATGGAAATGTAAAAACGGCTGTAATAAATCCACTTAAAGATGTGGAGATTTTTTATCATTACAGACCAACATTAAATAGTGATGACACAAATTATAGGGATTTTCAAAAAATCAAGGATGTTGCTTCTGTGTTTACAACGACAAACATATCAGAAGATGCCAAAAATTCCTTAAATGAGCCATTTCCTGACACAATATTGCCCGGAATGTATAATCTTTCATTACCTGTCAGTATCTTTGGCAGAAAGGGTTTCTATACTGTTTTTATAAGACCAAGAGAGATTTATTGTACAATAAAGGACGTTGGTGCTTTGGGTGCATATCCAGATATCAGTGGTATTATTCTTGATATGAATGACATTAATGAAGATAGAAGTTTATTTGGTAGTGATAATCTTACAGGATATAGGGTTGAATACTTGCAATATGAAGATAATGGCATAAGAAGACAAGACTATTACAGACTTATTACAAGTTGTAATTTTGCAGAACCAATTACACAGAATTTGACTTCTGCAAATACTAATTCAAACGCTTATAGATTCAATGAAAGCGGAACTTTGTCATTTATAACGCTTACACCAAGCATAGGCCCAAGTTTCAAGGCTAATGCCGTTCCGTATATAGGAAGTCCAAATCAACGTATAATAATTTCAAATACAAAGTTTGACCCTGTTTGTCTCAGAATAGAAATTTGTGAGAATGATTTTGATACGCTTGCGACATCAATAGACGGTAATCAAATCAGGGCATTGGATAACGGCTTGCTTACAACTTATAATAAGGAGTATGAAATCTATAAGCAATGGGAATTCTATACCCTTAAAGACAATTATAATAGGAATGTTAAATATGAGGTCAAGAGAGAAAGGGTTGACAATATTGACAATACAGCAGATGCTAATGATATTTTTACACAATAATGAATTGATTTAGGCTATTCGGAAATGGGAAAATTTATTAAACATAACAGTAACTACATAAGAACGACAAGGCATCAATTTCTGAAAGGTGGTTCAACTATCTTTGAAAGGGATTGGGTAACAGTCGGCAGTCAACTTAATTTTGGACCGGGCAAAATACCATATTACAACAATGGTAATTTTATCTTCACGACAAGCCCCATACCGAATTATCAAAAGAAATATAAAAGTGGTGTTACAGTTGGAACATGGACTTATGAAGACGTAATGGACACAAGTTCAAAGGTAAACCAAATACAGTTTGATGAATATACAGAAGATATACGTAGTTATGCATATTATGGTTCATGCGTTGAATTGTTACGTGCAACAATTGAGAAAATTATATATGAATTTCCGGGAAATATCACACTGTCGGAAGATAAGTTGGAAATTCCGCCAACGACAGAAGGCGGTGAATACACGTACATAGACGGACATATAGTGAATAACCCATTTCAGATAGATTTATGTACAAAGGACGTTTATTTGCAGCAATATGATAACGAGTTACGTTTTCTTTCATATTCGTGGCAACAATATGAGGTGAACGGTCAACCAATTACAACTTATGTAATAAGTGATTGGATGGGTGATTTAGATTGTCCGCAGAATGACCAATACTATATCAAAAAAGCACCGGTTGTTACCGTTACGATAAACGGTAACATAGTGTTAAAAGGATATATGTCAGATAGGGACATTGTTTTTTGCTATGAAGGACAGGATTTGGTGATACAACCAAAGGAAGAGGTAATCGAAGCATATTTTAATACATTAAGGGGCTTTGAAAAACAATTGCTTACAAGGAAAACCAAGCCTTTATATACGAATAAATTTATAACGCCGATAGAATATAATTTAGGTTATCTATATTATAACAGGACATATACTTGGCCGTCTGATGGTTATTGCATTGACATAACTTCAGCAAGATATATTGATTTCATCAATAGATTGAGTAGCATGGCTGAGTTGTATGATGAGTTATGGACTGATAACCTGTGGAGAAGAATGACCCATGAGGCAATCAAAAACTATGATTGGACTTATACAAGAGAATTTTCAGAGGGTGAAGAAGAAGATAATGTTAACGGTGGTGAAAGAATGCACAAAGTGCTTAACATTGTCGGACGTGTTTTTGATGATATAAAGTTGTCTATTGACACAATCAAAAGAAACAACACACTGACATATAACGGTGACAGAAACATACCAAATGCGTTAATCAGTGACAAGTTGGATTTGAAAGGCTGGGATATCTATTCAACAATTCCAACCTATAAGAACGAAGACGATGAAACCGTTTCTGCAAGTGAGGAAACCATAACACAAGAGGTACTTAATAAGGTCAAAAATGATGTGGAGGTCAATGATAGGAAAATTTATCCAGATAAATGGTATCCGACTTCTAATCCTGACAAGATTACGTTTGCCGATGTTGATATTGAATTTATGCGCAGGCTTTTACTGTCAACAAAGAGAATATGGCAGACAAAGGGTACAATACACTCAATTGATATGGTGATGGGTATGTTTGGCTATGGCAATATGGATGAAGAATGTTACACTATTACAGAAACATACAGGACTGTAACGCCAAAAGAATATGGTGAAGAGGAAACCGGTTTTGGTGATACCATTGTCAGGCTAAATGCTTCAAAGACCAATGATTTACTATATGATGAGGATGCAAGCGGCATTCCTGTCGGCTCATTTGCTGTATTTGAAAAAAATAGCAAAACAGGAAAACAAGACCCTATAACATATCTCATACCATTCTATGACCAAAGAAAAATATATGACGGCAATCTCTATTTCCAAACAAAAGGTGGATGGTGCTATCATAAAGACGGCGAAGAAACGGAGATTGATATGTCAAAATGGACTGAAACTTTGTCTTATTTACACGTTACATCACAAATCAGTGATTTATTAAGCGTTCACCCAAATAGTGTTAAGAATGGTGACATTTATTATGTCGTGAATGTTAATGACTATATAGAATATGCCGAAAATGCAGAAGATACGCTTTACAGCCATTTCTTTGTCTTGGAAGATGATTATAATCCAGAATCATTCTCATCATGGACAAATATCAATTTAGATGAAGAGTTCTATGAGGAAAGTGCTGATTTTTCAGAAGAAGAAGCTGCAAAATATACGGAATATTCAAAAAAGGCAAATTATCTTGACAGCATTGTACCATACAATATAGGAAATAATCCACACGTGGGTTATGGAAAATATGATATGGGTGAGGAATTTTTCGAATATATGAAATACCCATTCAAATACTCATTTGACGGGCATAACAATTTCGAGACAATTGAAGACTTACAAGAAGCGGAAGGAATAAGTTTTGAAGATTTAAGTGATAATATTTCAACTGAGGAAATATCTGACAAAATTCAAATTATTGCAGATTCAAGTGATTTGAAAGAAACAACTGTTTCTTCATATGGTGGGAAAAAAGACCTTAAATACAAGGAATACAAATTAGAAAAAATTAAGGATATAATTAAGACTAACTACTATCTTAATAGTAAGGTTATATACTTAGAAAATAAGATTGATAATAACGAATATAAGAAATATTTCTTGAATGTTATTATCAAGTACCTTATGCAGATAATCCCTTCAACAGCGATTTTTGTTTTGGAGAACTTTGCACCAAGTGATGGTGGTGGTGATGATACACCAAAGAAATATAGAGTTCACTTCTATGATACTAATGGTACAACACAAATACATTCTGAAAAAGTTGAAGAAGGACAAAGTGTTGCTTGCTATGGCGGTAATGATTATTATGTAAGAGGTGATGCAAGTAGAACAAAGGTAAGTTGTCCATATGGTCCAATTAATTCAGAAACATTCCTTGTTAAATGGAGTGAACCTATTGTATATTATAATGTCCATTTCCTTGATAGTAATGGAACAACAGAATTATATACACAATCTGTTGAAAAAGGTAAGAATGTTGCTTGCTATGGTGGTAATGATTATTATGTAAGGGGTGATTCAAGTAAGAGAAAAGTGTCTTGTCCATATGGTCCAATTAATTCAGAGACATGGCTTGTTAAATGGGTAGAAGAAATTATACGCTATAATGTCACATTCTATGATACAAATGGTACTTCTATAATAAATGCAACAACAGTTGAAGCAAACCACACAGTCAACAATTATGGTGGCTATGATTATTATCTTAAAGAAGATTCAACTAAGACAAAGATTACAACTTGGCCTTATACTATAACAAGAAATACTAATTTTGTTAGATGGACACCGCCAATAGTATATTATGATGTTACTTTCTATGACACAGATGGTACTTCTGTATTAAATAGAACAAGTGTTGAAGAGAACCATACAATAAACAAGTATGGTGGTTATGACTATTACCTTAAAGGCGATAGCACACAGACAAAGATTACGACTTGGCCTTACACCATAACAAGAAATACTGATTTTGTCAAGTGGGTAGAACCAACTGTTTATTATAATGTAGATTTCTATGAAAATGAAAATGACACAACACCAATACACACTGAACAAATTGAAGAAGGACAACCAGTTAATAGATATCAAGATAGTGATTGGTATTTAATGGGCGATGATAATAAACGTCCTGTTGATTTCCCATATATTATAAATGGTCCAACAAAATTCGTAAGGATTAAACAATTTACCGTTAGATGGGATAAGCAAGGCGAAATAATGGAAGCAATAGAACATAATGTTAATTTTTAAAATAGGCTGACATAAATGGAAATTTTTAGTGTTACTTGTAATGAATATGTTTTAAATGGAAATACTTCCACATTAGGTGATAATGGTCTTGTTGAAACTGATAACAAAGAAATTTATGCCACATTTAAAATTAAATGTGATGGTAAAGAGGATAATGTCAGTTTCAACTTGGACTACTATGGTGATGATGAAATGGTTGTAGAACAAAATCGTTCCAATATTGAAATATATATTAAGGAAAACAAAACACCTTATGATAAATATTTTACATTAATCTGTACACACGCTAATGATAAAACAATTTATTTACAGATAGACATTCAACAAAAAGCAGAAGTTTTCAAATTAGAGATTACAAGTGGTGCAAGTACATTAAGTGAAAACGTTTATACTGATGAATTAAATAGTATAATTCAGAATAAATTTGTTGGCAAACATGATGATGAAAATTATAACTATTATGAAGAACGTGAATATAAAGTGAATGTTGTTGGTGGTAGTAAAAAATATAGGGTTGAAACAATATTAAAATGTCACCCAGACACAGAAGATAATACACTTATATCATATTCTCCATTTGACAAAGGTTTCATTTTGAATAAGTTCAATGATAAATTTATTATTAGAAACTATGGAAGACCATTTTTGAATGATAGTGATTATTATCTTATCAGATTTTGTCATGAGGATTATAGAGAAGTGACAATAGAACTTAAATTGACTTATTCGCAAGTATTATCCACAAGACGTATGACAACAACAAGTACAAAAAAACGTGGTAGAAAAAAGGTTATCAAACCACAAATATCAGATGCTTATTTAACATATGAGAAATTGATGCAAAAATTAAATACACCAATTGAAAAAGAAAAGGAAAAAGAAAAGGTGATTGAGATTAAATTTGCAGAAGATATTGGTGAAATATACAATATTGTCGGCAAGCAAGTTGGTGTCACATTACCATTCGAAGTATATGAAGATGGTGAAGTCAGTGATTTATTGGTAAGAGTTCATGCTACATCGGATTGGTGTACTGCAAAAACCGACAACACCAATAGAAATTTAATTCTTAACATACATAATCAGCCAGTATTGGACAGAATGTGTTATGTTAAAGTTAGCGTTGTCGGTTATCCAGAAATCTTTGTTAAATTTATTTTGAAAAACACATTATAGATTTAGCAATTTTTCAGTGTCTTCTTTAACATCGTCATAAGAAGTTATTTTGAATCTATAAGTTTTATATTTGTTAGTTACTTCGTGTAACTTGTATTTGTTTTTTTCCAAATCCCAAATAAGGAAACCATGTCCTGTTGTATTTTCTCCACCATTTTGTTGGAAAAGGCTTCCCGCATATACAATTGGCACACCATTTTTCTTTATTTCTTGATGTTTGTGTATGTGTCCTGCCATTACACAATCACATTCTTTAAACACATTTGTATCAATGCCATTTTCTGACATTCTTCCTGCTTCTGTTACAGCACCAACAATTTCGCCATGATATAAACCGATTATTTTACAATCGGGATATTTTTCTTTTAATCCATCAATATTGGGTTTTGCAAATTTGTCATACATCGAA
>Ga0247610_10007884_pt1 | contig 10884 bp, 16 predicted proteins | sample 174DNAGHGhighgp2_FD_193483 | JGI IMG/M metagenome (GOLD analysis project Ga0247610, IMG submission 193483) | Sheep rumen microbial communities from Palmerston North, Manawatu-Wanganui, New Zealand - 1742 DNA GHGhigh gp2 | ecosystem: Host-associated > Mammals > Digestive system > Stomach > Rumen... | reverse complement strand
TAAGGAGGTATCGATATGGAACTGATATTGGAACGTATTGCAAAACGCAAGACCTACACGATAGGTAGGCTGTATATTCGGCGACGTGTAGATGACGAGTATCTGGCAGGCATAGCCGATGATTATTTCTGCGACACACTGGAACCCACTTGGCGCGACTATGCCAACGGTGCCTACAAGGTGAAAGGCCGCTCGGCCATCCCCGAAGGCCGATATGCTGTAGTGATCTCGTGGAGTCCGAAGTTCAAGCAGTGGCTGCCCATCCTGCTCGGCGTGCCGAAGTTCGAGGGTATCCGAATCCATGCGGGCAACACCTCGGAGGACACCGAAGGCTGCATCCTGGTGGGTAAGAACAAGCTGGTTGGTCAGGTTGTTGACAGCCGCATCTGGGTTCATCGGCTGAAGCAGAAGATCGTTGAGGCTAAGGGTAGGGGTGAGCCCGTGTGGATCACCATCAAGTAAAGAAACAGGCAGCATCCACGACGGGTGCTGCCTGCTGCTGTTGAATAATGTGATTTGCAAATCATAAATCCAGATTTACCAGCTCATACTTCTTTGAGCCAAGGCCAATCTGGGCTGCATGGTCGATGGTGTGTGTGCCATGCTGCTTGTCAATGCGCTTCAGCAAATCGGTAGGGTCGTTCTTGGCCGTCACCTTCTGTTGGTTGATGATGTCGATGCAGGCCTGGTCGAGCGCTACGGGGTCGGTAGAGGCGAGGATGCCATAGTCCTCCAGTTTAACAGGCTCAGGATGGTCCACGCAGTCGCAGTCTATTGACATGTTGTTCATTACGCTGATGTAGATGATGCCCTGCTTCTTGTTGAAGTAGTTCACGACGGCTTGAGCGGCAGCAGCCATGCTTTCGAGGAATCCGTCCTGATTACCGATGAATTCTGGTGTCCACAGCTTGCCCATATCCAGTTTCTCCATCTTGCCGGCCGAGTGGATGTAAGCCTTGCCGTTCTGACTGGCGCAACCGATGGAGAGGTTCTTCAATGCACCACCGTAGCCACCCATAGGATGCCCCTTGAAGTGATTGAGGGCAATCATGAAGTCGTAGTTGGCCATGTGTCCGCCTACGATGTCGTACTTGATGTGCGTCTGATCCTTTACGGGGATGCGTATCTCATCGTATTCATCCATGATATCGACAGGGAAATACTTTGTGAAGCCGTGACGCTCAATCACCTTCCAGTGGTTCTCCGACGTGTTTCGCTCGTCTTTCTTGTCGGAAGGTCCGTTGCCGTATGCGGTGTTACACTCCACGATGGTTCCGTCCACCTCCCATATCAGTTTCTTCACCAGTTCAGGTTTCAGGTAGTTGGGATTGCTGCCTTCTCCTGTTGACATCTTCACTGCCACACGCCCCTTGGCTTCAACGCCAAGTGCCTTGTAGATTTTTACCAACGATTCTGGTGAAATCTCCCTTGTGAGATACACCTTTGATGCCTGCTGAGCCATCACCGCAGCCGACACCATCAACATGGCTGCTGCCAAAAAAAAGTTTACTTTTCTCATAAATACAATTTAATATTGATGGCAAAGTTACCAATAAATGTCGAAATTTCGCTATTTTTACGGAATGATTTAACAAATGTTGAGTCTCGTCACGACTCAGCCCTGAGCCGCTGCCGCCATCGACTCCAGAAAACCGTCCTTGTCGTCGCTCATCCATCGGCTGGTGCTTCTCGTCAGTCTTACTTCCAAATACGGCATCTCCACCGAATGCGCCTGCGCCCCATGCCCAGGTTCCTAATGCGATCTTTGCCATAATTTTCTAATTGTTTTGTCGCCATTCGCTGAACAACTATCAGGTGTACGGTGTGTTCTTGTTGCAGGAAAGCCCTTACACCATTACATACGGGCAGGGTCACTATAGCCACAGTTCTGGCTCGTTGCTCTGCGTGGCTCCAGGGCAGACGGGAGGTGTGAACGACAATGGTGAGATTATACATATTAAAGGATGGGTACTACTGTTCTCGCCTGAACTGCTTCACGGCACAGACCTCGGACGACGCATAGATGACTATCATTTCTTCTCCTACTAATGCGAACACATGTTTGTTGTATCAATCGCCAGCATACTCAATCAAACAGTTTCTTCCAAATCCACAAAAATGTTACGGCACCAACAACGCAGAATACGAAATTGGTGAGATAACCTTTGCCAAGTAATTCTATGTTCAGTAGGTGGCTGATGAAGGTTCCTACATAACTGCCAACGATGCCTATGACGAAGTTCATGCAGCATCCTTTGCCCTCACCGCTCATAATGCGGTTGGCAATGTAGCCGATGAAAATACCTGTGAGTATTGGCCAAGCGGTAAAATCTGCAATATGTTCTAACATAACGTTCTATTTAATTCTATTTTTTGTTATTCTATTTCCAACTTTGGTTTCACGGGATCTGTAAGCCGGATGATGTCAGAGCAATGAGTGCTATTTGAGCCAATAGTATCAACGGAAGCCCATACTTGAACTTCTTGTGCATCGTCTTATGATGCCATGTTTTCATGCCAAGCCAGGCGCCGACGCTACCTCCGATAATGGCCAACAATAGCAACGTGGCCTCAGAAATGCGCCACTTGCCCTTCATGGCTTTGACTTTGTCAATACCATAAACAATTAAGGTCACAATGTTTATTGCTATCAGATAATATAACAACGTTTCTGCCATTGCCTTTTCTTTTGATTTTCACAATAGTCAGAGAGCAGATTCCAACTTCTTTATGACTTTGCAGGGATTGCCCACTGCAATGGAATTCGAGGGAATATCTTTTGCCACTACGCTTCCTGCGCCGATGGTTACGTTATCGCCAATGGTTACACCTGGTAGTATGGTGACACTGCCGCCAATCCATACGTTATTGCCGATGCTTACAGGTTCAGCCCATTCTCTGCGGCTGTTGCGTTCCACAGGATCGGTGCTGTGGCAGGCTGTGTAGATACTGACATTCGGACCTATAAAACAGTCGTCGCCAATGGTGACTGGTGCTTCGTCAAGTACTGTGAAGTTGAAGTTAGCAAAGAACCGTTTGCCCACACTAATCTGCTTGCCGTAATCGCAGTAGAAGGGCTGGATAATTAATATCTCATCGTCGGCGATGTGTCCCAATAGACCTCTCAGAATCTCCCTTGCTTTTTGTTTCTCCGATGGGCGCAGCAGATTATAGTCGTGAATTATCTCCTTCACTTCCGTCAGTTCTTCAATCAGTTGCGGGTCAATAGCGGAATACACCTCGCCTGCCAACATCTTTTCTTTCTCAGTCTTCATAAATACTCATATTTATTTTTCTACCTCACAATGCATGAATCCCATTTCTTTGGCCTTTTCCTCGTTCATCAGGAAGTAGATGGCCTCGCCCTCGTTGCAGAGTTCACCTTTTGAGTTGGTTATTTCTGCATTGATATAGGCCAGATTCCTCACCTGTTTCGTCACTTTCGCCCGTATGGTCAGCTCTGGTTCCGTTGTAGGAACTGCCTTACGGAACTTTACATTCAGCTGCACAGTATAGCCGCTGGTCTGGAGCTTTCGAGTTACTACCCATCCGCATACTTCGTCTATCAGCGTACTCAGAATACCACCGTGCATAGTATCTACCCAGCCCTGATAATTGTGCTCAGGATGCCAGGTGCTCACGATATAGTCACCATCCTCGTAGAACTCCATGTGGAGTCCGATAGGATTGTCTGGACTGCAACCGAAACAATTATACCCCTCATGGTTGCGCCAAGGGTTGATTATCTTCTTCATATAAAGAAGTCAATTTTACCAATTAATATCCGAAGTTTTCGCCTACCAGTACTACCACGTGGCGGCCTTGGGGTGAGTTACGCAGAAAGTGAACGTAATTACAGATACATTCGGGCGAGTTGCAGTTGTGGCATACACCATCCGTTTTGCAGGGCGTCTTGATATCGAATCGCGCTGCGTTGATAGGCGATGCCGTACTGCGTGCCCTTGCAAGAGCGGCCTCTACGGTCTGAGCCACTTTGTTCAGACCGATAACGAAGATTACCTTCTTAGGTCCCCAGGTGATGGCTGCCACGCGATTTCCGTTGCCATCGATATTCACGATAACACCGTCTTCCGAAATGGCATTGGCACTCGCCAGATACACGTCGGCTGCGAAAGCCTTGAGATAAACAGCTTGCTTCTCCTCAGGTGTTTCAGCCAGGTCGCGGTCGAGCACCTCAAGCGTTCCGCGATCTCTCAGGTATTGCGGAATACCCATATCGCGAACGGTCATCGTACCGCCCCATGTCACACTACTTCCGTCGGCGATAAGGTCCGAAACTTGCTTCACAGCCTCTTCTGCTGTCGCACAATAGAAACCCTCTATATGGCGACGCTTCAGATTCTTAATAATCGTCTGAGCCAGGTGGTCATTTCTTTGCTTTTGTGGTGTCATAACTTAACTCTTTATATCACAAAACATACTGATTTCGTGGCAAAGATACTCAAGAGCTCGTACAGCTCATCCGTGGTCAGTTCCTGAAACGTTTTCTTATGCAGTATCGGCTCTAATTGTATCATTGTATTTCCTCCAATGCTCCTGTTTCTGAGTCGATGATAAACCCACGAACCACAATATCCTTTGGCACAAGCGGATGAGTTTTGATTGTTTCCACTGTCTTACGGACAGAGGTAGGTGTGTCCTTGAAACCTTCCAACCATTGGTTGAGGTCGATGCCACACTTGCGGATGGTGTCGAGTGTCTCGTCCGTTACACCACGGGCAATCATCTCGTGGTGGAAGTGGTCATAGCTCATGTGGCAGGCTCCGCAATGCGAGTGGGCTACCACCATAATCTCCTGTACCCCCAGTTCATAGATGGCTACAATCAAGCTTCGCATAGCTGAGTCGAAAGCTGAGATAATCAAGCCTCCAGCATTCTTGATAATCTTGGCGTCACCATTCTTCAGACCGAGGGCTGCAGGCAGTAGTTCGGTCAGTCGGGTATCCATACACGAAAGTACGGCTAACTTCTTGTCGGGATACTTGTCGGTTATGTACTTTTCGTATCCCTTTTGTGCAACAAACGTCTTGTTGAATTCAATAATCTGGTCAATCATAATCACAAAACATATTATTTCTTGAGATAGTCAAATAAGTTGATGGTTCCTGCATCTTCCTCGACATTGAGAGACGGCACTTTCTCTACCATCCTTGTTGTGCCACTTGTCTTATCTACATAGAAATGCACAAAGGCGCCGGTATAACTGCGGAAAACCACTTGATACGCAGAATCCGTCTCTTTGCCTATTTCTACATACATAATGTCTGGATTGTCCTTTGCCACACTCCAGTCATATTCCTTATGGCAATAGTTGTTCACTCCCTCGAATGCCATATCTGCCGTAATGGTTCTTAACGTATCTTCCGTTTGCACATCAGACGACTGCGTGTCGTTTGCCCTGTTACTATTGCATGAGCATAAAAACAGCGCAATAAATATAAGTGTAAAGGCTATATTCTTCATATAAATTATTAGATAATTACTTGACTATCGTCGAGTTCCTCCTTACTCGGCAGAGTCGATGCGAGCATCACTCTGCTCTTGTTCGTTCGTCACTTCTATATAAAAACTGAACGGACGGAAGCCGTCGCCGCAGCTTATCATTGCGCTCATCGGATTCTTCATCCATCCGTCGTAAAAGTTTCCCTCACCTCGGGCCAGCGACTCCACAAACTCACGCATAGAGTACCATGCTGACGGACACATTCCTTCAGGCTGCTTCCCGTCGATGGAGATCCATTGTTGGCCCTCTCTTACATCGCAGGTGTGTTCGATGGGGTTTTCATATTTCGCCATCAAGTCCTTATAGACTGTTTGGCGAATGGCTGTGATTCTTACTTTATTCATTGTATTCTATAATCAGGTCTGTAATATCATGTCCAAAACTCTTTCTCGCCAGTCTGTTCCATCTCGCCTTGACATTTGGGACAGGTGTGTTTGTCCCATATCTTGATGTTATCGCTGCCACATTGCAGACACAGACGGCCCACCTCGCTTCTGTACGATGGAGCCACGTCGGCAATGATCCCACCCACCACAATGTTCTGGATGGTTTGGCAGTCAGGGCACAATACGGCCGTAATCTCCTGCCGAAAGAGACCACGGCCTTCGTACACCTCGGCCTCGTAGCCGCACTTCTTACAGCGAAACTTCAGTTTCCAGGCCATATCATTCCATTCGTCCCCAATGGACTATTCTATTACCGAAATTCTCATTTCAATATCATCTACAGGTCTGTCGGCACGTCCTGTGGCTGTGTTCTGAATCATTTCAACCACATCAAGCCCTTCTTCTACCTCGCCAAATACGGTATACTGGCCGTCGAGATGGGGAGTGCCACCTACAGTGGAGTAAACCTTCAGCTGTTCGTCTGTAAGTCCTGTTTTGCCTACTTTGCTCTCTGCTTCAGCAGCCAGTTTGTCTTGTAGTTCCTGCAGACCTGCGCGATTTCTGTCGCGACGCATCTGCAAGATTTCTGCACGATGCTCAGCTGCCAGCTTATTAAAGACATCCTGCACTTTTTGCATTCTCAGCTGCTTGGAGAACTGGCGGAGTTGTCCTTCGTTGTAGACGTCGCCCCAAACTATATAGAACTGCGAACCGCTACTGCGACGCTCGGGATTTACCTCGTCGCCCTGACGTGCTGCAGCTAAGACTCCACGCTTATGGAATATTCCATCCTTGATTTCTGCCTCAAGTGTATAGTCTGGACCACCCACGCCCAGCATCTTGCCAGCAGGCGCACCTTTAGAATCGGGGTCACCTCCCTGTATCATAAAGTTCTTAATAACTCGATGGAACAGTGTACCATCATAATATCCCTCCTTAGCCAACTTTACGAAGTTGTCGCGATGGATAGGAGTCTCGTCGTATAGGCGAACTACGATGTCGCCTAGCATGGTTCGAATCTTAACTTTTGTCATATTATCTTGTTTATTTAGTATTGTTCCTCGTGATCGTAGCGGGGCATGTGGCGTATTGTCATTCTGTGCACTGCTGCCTGAGCCATAGCCTCGTAGGCACGCTCGCTGGGGTGCAGATGGTCGCCGCTGTCGTAGCCCTCGGCAAAGGCCTTGGGGTTGGTATTGCTGCGTACGGCTGCGTCGAAGTCTATGCATCCGTCGAATATTGGCGATGTGCGTAGCCACTCGTTAAACTCCTGTCGCATGCGGTCGCGATCCTCATTATATGTACGCCATCCGTATATCGGTAGCAGTGTGCCGCTCCACACCTTCAGTCCCATAGCTTTGGCGGGTTTCACGTATATGTCCTCCACACCTCGCTCCATCTCCTCAACCGTAGGCAGGTCGCTCCACGGGCGGAATGGGTTAACATCCTCGCCCACAGGGTGGATTATGTCGTTGATGCCGTGCTGTATTATCACGTCTGTTGCACCAGCCACACGCATCTCGATGGGGAATCGTGTGGCACCTTTCAGTCCGTAGGCCTGATATGTTATGCAGTCGTACTGACGCAGTATTCGGGTTCCGCTCACGGCTCTGCGGATGATTGCTGCGTTTGAGCCGAATGCCAGCTGTGCCATATAGTCGGGCCACGACTGGGCTGTGATTGAGTCGCCATAACAAACTATCGCACGATTGTCGGCTGATGTCAGCACATCGATGGTGTTCAAGAAGTAGAACCAGTTGGTGTGGCGTGTAAGGTCCAGTGGCAACTCGTCGGCTTCGGCATAGTCGCCGTATGCGTAGAATCCCTTCGACAGTGGCCCCGTGATGAGTGTTCCGCTGTTCATCTGTGTGTAGTCGGCCATATACATGCTAACCTCTATCGTGTCGCCGCGATTCACTGCGTGGCTGATAGCGTCGCTCTCGGTCTCCTTGCCGGGCATCAGCGTCACGCTGGTTTCGCCGCCAAAGGTGATAGGCGTGTGGCCCACCAGCACCTTGTTGAGTGTCACAGGTTCTGTACCAGTAAGGTTTGAGAAACGGAATCTCAACTGACTGCCGGTGAAAGGCATCCTTATGGGATATCGCAGCGTAAGGTCCTTTGCATAGATAGCCTCACTGCGGTTTGTTATCGATGTGGCATTGCCCCAGCAAGCCACCCATTTCGTGTTATTGTTGCTCATTTTTATATATTTTTCGGCAAAGATAGCACTTTTTTGTTGTTTTTCGGTGATTCTCGTTGATTTTTAGTGTAAAATAACAGAGGCCCGCAAATCACTGCGAGCCCCGTTTCGTTTTATTTCGATCTGAATTCCAGTGGGGTTAGACCGAAATAGTCTTTTACGTACTTGCCGAAGAACGACGGGTTAGGGAAACCTAGTTCGTCGCATATCTGCTTGATGCTCAGGTCGGTATGCTTCAGATAGTAGCGTATGTCCTCAAGCACGTGTTCTGTAATCCACTCGTTGGCCGTTTTGCCAGAGTTCTTCTTGCATATAGCCGTGAGATACTTGGGTGATATACACAGGTCGTTGGCATAGGCCTCTACTGGGCGATGTTTTACTTTTGTGGTGTGCAGCAGGTCGAGGAACCGCTGGAAGTGACCGTCGGTCGAACTGATATCGTGGTCGACTGCAGGCAGCATTGTCTTCATAGCGCCGCACAGTCCCAATACTACAGAACGCAACAGGGCCTCGATTACATCAGTATAGTAGGGGTTGTCCTTTCCGCGATCGATAGATAGCGTCAGCATATCGTAGAAGTGGGTGTAGAACATCATTTCGTCTTCGTCCATCGTCACTATGTGCTGGCGCTGTATGTACATCATATCGTTCCAGATGTTGATTTTTTCGCGCAGGAAACTGCGCAGTATGCGATTGGTGAGAAACAGCCCCTTCAGGTCGAAGTCAGGACTCACCATCACGTCGGTCACCGTCACGTTTTGCGGCACCACAGCCACCTGGTTCTGGTGCAGTTCCATCTGTATGCCGTTCATCTGAGCCTGCACCTTGCCTCGCGTACATATCACGATAGCATTCATGGTTACGTGGGCCGAGTTTATCTGCGTAAACTGCTGTATGCTATCCACGATGGCTATCTCGTTGTCAAGATAACCCAGTTGAATATCATCATTGTTGGCCAATGTCTGAAAAGTAATCTCTTCCTGCTGTTTCATGTTGCAAATTTAGTTATAATTCTGCAAAAATGATGTCTAATTTGGTGCTTTTTATGTTTTATTTCACCTATTAATGTCAAAATGATAATATAATAGGTCAAAACGAACATCAATTATGTCTGATTTTGCACTACCTTTGCAAATAAATTTGCGAGAAATCAAAACATAGTTATACATGAACAAGAATATTTTGATGCTGCTGGGCGTGATGCTGATATGCAGCTGTACTGGTAAAAAGAAACAAGAAACTAAGGCTCCTATTAGAGTTAAAACAGAGGTAGCAACGACTGCTACAAGTTCCAACGGACAAACTTATGTAGGCATTGTCGAAGAGAGTGAGGCTACTGCAGTAAGCTTTACTGGCATGGGTGTGGTTAAGCGCATGCTGGTGAACGAAGGTCAGGCTGTGAGCCGCGGACAATTGATAGCCGAGATGGACGACACCCAGGCTCGCAACCTGCTTAGCGGTGCTGAGGCTCAGATGGCCCAGGCCAACGATGCTCTGGAGCGCTACAAGATGCTGCACGACAACGGATCGCTGCCCGAGGTGCAGTGGGTCGAGATACAGAGCAAGGTGGCTCAGGCTAAGTCGCAGTACGAAGTGGCTAAGAAGAATCTGGCCGACTGCCGACTCGTCGCCCCCGTTAGCGGCATCATCGGTCGCAAACTTGTGGGCACGGGCGAAACGGCTATGCCGTCGCAGGCTGTAGTAAGCATCCTCGACATCTCTACCGTAAAGGTTAAGGTCGCCATCCCCGAGGCCGAAATCAGCAGCCTGGGTGCTGGCACCTCTTCTATTATTAAGGTAGATGCCATCAACAGCAGTTTTACTGGCGGACGTATAGAGAAGGGCGTGCAGGCCGACGCGCTCACGCATACCTATGATATACGCATCAGTGTGGCCAATGCCGAGCGCAAGTTGCTGCCGGGTATGGTGGCATCTGTTGCCTTCGGCAGTGGAAAGGGGAATCACGGGGACAGGTCGCGTGATTCCGGCTTGCAGCCGAATCATGGACCTGTCCCCATGATTCCTGTTACGGCTGTTCAGCGCAAGGCCGATGGAAGCCTGTTTGTGTGGACCGTTAGTGGCGACAGCACAGCTCATCGCACTACCGTACGTACGGGCAAGATTATGGGCAACCGCATTGCTATCACCGATGGCGTCAGCGAGGGAGACCGCATAGTCGTAGAGGGATATCAGAAACTTAGTGAAAACACCAAAGTGGTTTACTAATTGACAATTGATAATTGATAATTATGAAGTATACGAACTGGCTCCGATGGCCGTTGGAGCATTACTCGATAACATTGCTCATCATCGGCATACTGTTTGTGATGGGCATCTACGGCATGTATATCATGCCTAAGGATGAGTTTCCGCACGCCACCATCCGTCAGGGTGTGGTTGTGGCTGTATATCCTGGCGCCACCAGCGAGGAGGTAGAACAGCAGGTGGCCCGTCCGCTTGAGCGATACCTCTTCACTTATGGCGAGGTGAATCGTAAGAAGACCACCACGCAGTCGCAAAACGGCATGTGTATCATGATGGTCAAGCTTAACGACGATGTGAACAATAAGGACGAAGTATGGTCGAAGATCAAACACGGTCTGAACGGGTTCAAGGCCCAACTGCCCAGCGGTGTGCTGGCCATAGTGGTGAATGATGACTTCGGCAACACTTCGGCGCTGCTTATCGCCATCGAGAGCGACCAGCGCAGCTATCGCGAACTTAAATCATATAGCGATGACCTCTCCGATCGCCTGCGCCGCATCCCAAGTGTA
>Ga0247610_10007882_pt1 | contig 10885 bp, 7 predicted proteins | sample 174DNAGHGhighgp2_FD_193483 | JGI IMG/M metagenome (GOLD analysis project Ga0247610, IMG submission 193483) | Sheep rumen microbial communities from Palmerston North, Manawatu-Wanganui, New Zealand - 1742 DNA GHGhigh gp2 | ecosystem: Host-associated > Mammals > Digestive system > Stomach > Rumen ... | reverse complement strand
ATATTTACTTCCAAGCGGAATTAAAGCAAAATTTTTAAATGATCAAACAACATATTTAGGAACACAACTTGAAAGTGATGAATTATGTTATGGTGTTGTTGCCAATGCTGATTATATCTTAGTATGTACATACGAAGAAGAAGGTAAAAATCCTAATTTGTTATTATTTAAAAAGAGATAAGAATTATTTTGATACAATTAGCTAGTTAAAAGCCATTAACGAACAACAGGTTTAATAGTGAAGAGTCCCCCCTAAAGTTGGACTAGAAAAATCTAGAAAGACTAAGGGGGACTTTTATTAAATATCTTGATATTTTTTAACTTTTAGATATAATGAAAGTCTATATGGAGGTGGAGGTACTATGAGCTTAAGAGATTATGAATTATATATATTAGATTATGATGGATCATTATTAGATTCTATGCCAATGTGGAGAAATAGTGCTTCTAGCTTTGTAAAATATTTAGGGTATGAACCTAAAGAAGACTTAGATGATAGAATACCTGTATTTACAGATAGAGAATGTGGTATTACTCTAAAGAATGAATATAATCTAGATTATGATGTTGATACAATCATGAAGATGATTGATGATTATGTAGATATTGAATACGCTAAGGTAAAATTAAAGGATGGTGCCTTAGAGCTTTTAAAAAAGCTAAAGGCATTAAATAAGAAAATAGTATTATTATCTGCCTCAGGAGATCATATATTAAATGTTTCTTTGAATGCTTTAGGTATTAAATCATATTTTAATGAGGTAATTTCTATATATAATCATGAAACTTTATCTAAGGTTAATGGTAGTGCAATTAGTCATTTATTAGAAAAATATCATTTAAAGAATAAGGATTGCCTTATTATAGATGATGCCATAACTACCATTTTGAGTGCGAAGCGATTAGGCGTGCCATCTATTGCAATTTATGATGATTTTACATCACTAAATCATGAGGATGAATTAAAGGAAAATTCATTACTTTATCTAAAAATGAGTGAATTAAACGACTTATTTTAAAAGGAAAAATATTTTCCTTTTTTTCTTGTATTTTCATAATGCTATTTTAGCTATTATCGATTATAATATACTTATAGTATATTTTTTAAGGAGGGCCATATGAGAATAATTCATACTGCGGATTTACATCTAGATTCGAGACTTGAAACAAACCTAGACCCTATCAAAGCGAAGGAAAGAAAAAGAGAATTGTTGTTAACCTTTGAAAATCTAATCACTTACGCAACTAACAACAAAGTAGATGCCATCATTATTTCTGGTGATTTGTTTGACAGACCAAAGGCTTCAACAAAGACAATGGAATATATTTTGGATTTAATTCATGAGGCAAGCCAAATCCAATTTTTAATTATCTATGGCAATCATGATGAAAATCTATTCTTAGAGCGTATTGTAAATATGCCATCTAACTTGCATATCTTTAAAAATAGATGGGAGACTATTCATTTTGCTGATGTTGATATTACTGGTATTTCTGGATCAAATTTATCTACAGCTGAATATGATAATTTAGTTTTAGATAAGGATAAGAAAAATATTGTAATGCTTCATGGAGATATCAATCAAATATCATCCATACCACTATCTATGCTAAAGGGAAGATATATCGATTATCTAGCTTTAGGACATATTCATAAATATTCTAAGGGTAGATTGGATGATAGAGGTATTTGGGTATACCCAGGATGTCTAGAGGGTAGAGGATTTGATGAAGAGGGTATTAAAGGCTTTGTATTAATTACTGTTTCAGATGGTAATTTAGAAAGTAAATTCGTGCCTTTTTCAAAAAGAGTATTACATGATATTTTTGTAGATATTACAGAATGTGATTCTTGGTCAGATATTAGAAAGAATATTACTTTAAAACTTCAAGATATTAATCAAACAGATATGGTTAGAATTCGACTAGTTGGTTCTTACGATTTGGATTTGATTAAACAATGTGATATTTTAGAGGCTTCATTGAATCAGCAATATTTCTTTGCTAGAGTTGATGATGAATCAAGATTACGTATTAATCCTATGGATTATGAAAATGATATTTCCTTAAAGGGTGAATTTATTCGCAATGTATTACAATCTAAGCTACCTGATGAGGATAAATATAAGATAATTGAATATGGAATTAAAGCCTTGATGAAGGAGGAAATCTAGTATGAAGTTAATTAGTTTATATATAGATAACTTCGGAAAGCTATCTGATTTTTCCTTCGATTTTCAAAAGGATATTAACTCAATTTATGAGGAAAATGGTTGGGGTAAAACTACCCTTACTGTATTTATTAAGGCTATGTTATATGGTTTATCTAAGCAGGATAGAAGTCTATATACACCATGGAAGAATTTATCAAGCTTTGGTGGGTATTTAATCTTAGAGGCTAACGGTAAAGAATATCGTATTGAAAGACAATTCTCACCATCGAAGTCATCTGCAGATACCTTTAAGGCATATAATTTAAAAACCAATCAGTTGGTCAATATTAACCCAAATATTGGTGAAACCCTATTAAATTTAAATGAGAATTCCTTTGAAAGAAGTGTATTTATTCCACAAAAGGATTTAAATGATGGATTTGGTTCTGATATTGAAGCAAAGCTTGCTAATTTAATTGGTGGTACAAATGATTCTCAAACATTTGATAGCGCAATTGAAATATTAAAGGATAAGGCAAAGGAATTAAAGCTAAATTCTAAGAAAGGTCTTATTATTGATAAGAGATTAGAGCTATCTCAAATTGAAGATGAAATTGAACAATGTAATAGAAGAATGGAAGGCATCCCTTTAATTCAAGCTAACATTGACAAGATCAATGAAGAAATTGATAAGCTAAATTTAGAAAAGAAAGAATTTAATAATAAAATTCTAGATTTTACGAAGGTCCAAGATAGAAGAGCGAAGCTTGAGGTTGTATCGAAATATGAAGAAGATATTGCCTTGCAAAAAAAACTATTAGATTTAAATGATTATGTATTTAATGGTCATGATGTATCTCAAGAAGAGGTTTTGAATTACAGAAGTAAAAATAAGGACTTACAAAATCTAAAACTTCAATATGAAGTTAAAAAATCGAATAATCGTGCAACATTAAAGAAAGAAAAGCTTGAAAAAGAAATTAATCTAGCTGAGATGCCAGATGAAGAAACTTTAGAGCATATTACAGATCAGGTAGTTAAATACAATAACATCAAGAGTGTTATTGCCTCTAAATCAGAGGTAAAAGAGAAAGTAAAACCTAAGATGGGTATTACATTTACCATTATCTCTACAGTCTTAATTATTGTGGGTGTTGCCCTATTTATTGTAGGCTTCTTGATGAATCATGTGATGGGACTATATATTGCAGGTATTGCAGTATCTATTTTAGCCATTTTAGGATATCTTGCTGCCCTAGCAGGATTTATTTCAAATAACGCAAAGAATAACGCACTACAAGTTGGTGGCCAGGTTAAGGCATACGACTATGAAAAGATTCACCTAGAAGAAGAGATTAGAGAATTCTTTGGTAAATACCATCTGTATTCATCTAATTTTACAAATAACCTATTAACTATTCGTACCAATATTCAGCGCTATAAGGACTTACAATTAGATGAGGAAGATATCACTAAGGAAAATGAAGCCTTAGAAAATCAAATTCATCTATTAGAAGAGGAAATTAAGAATTTCTTAAGCCAATTCAATTCAAGCCCATCCTGTATTTCTAATGAGGAAAAGATTGGTGAGCTTAATAGCCATTTAAGAAAACATAAGGAATTAGAAGAATTATTAGCTGAAAAGAATGATTTATTACAAACCTTCATTTCAATGAATCAATTAAGTGCTATTCCTGATAGTGGTGAATCTATTGAGGAATTAAATGCTAGAATTGCAGATGTAGATGCCAAAATTGATACATTAAATGCTAACAAGAATACATATTTAAATAAATATAGTGAATATGAAAATGAGATTGCAATGTATGATGAATACATTGGCCAAAAGGAAGATGTTGAAATTGAGATTCGTCGTTTAGAAGATGAATACCGTTTACTAACATTATCGATGGATTATTTAGCAAAATCTCAAACATCTCTATTAGAAAAATATGTAGCCCCTATGAAGGAATCTGTAAATAAATATATTTCCTTATTATTAAAGGATACAGATGATTACAGTATTGATGTAAACTTCAAATTCCAATTTGTAACTAACAATGGATTAAAGAGCTTAGAATCCTATTCAAGAGGATATCAAACAATTGTCGCATTATGTATGCGTCTAGCTTTAGTTGATTGTTTGTATCCAAATGAAAAGCCATTTGTTATTTTAGATGATCCATTTGTTAACTTTGATGATGAAAAGCTAGATTTATGTAAAGCACTAATTAAAGCAATTTCTAAGCAATATCAAATTGTATATTTTACTTGTCATAAATCTAGAGAAATCGCACAAACAAAGGCTCCAGATGCCCTAAAGGAAGAGGTCGTTCGTCAAGCCCCAATTCTTCCAAAGTCAATCTCTTCATCAGTATCTGAGGTACTTGGAAGAGGACAAACTGTTGAACTAAAGCCTAAGGCATATCACATTGATGGTACATCTGCAACTCCAGTGAAGCCTGTGGTAAAACCAATAAAAAAATCTAAGGAGGATGAGCTAATTGATGACTTGACTAGAATTGATGTTCAAGATGTCAAGCCAGCTCCAATTCGTCCTGTAACTAAAACTAATACATTATCAGGAACTTTAAAGCCTACATCAGGAAGAACAATTGTTATCAATAGGACTAAGGATAAGAAATGATATTAGATGGTGATATTTTAGCTTATTTTGATTCAATTCATAAGGATGTTAGATACACTGATGGTCAAACCTCCTCCTTTGAATTTAATCTAGATTATCTTTCCTTGCATCTTTGGAGTAGCATATTATTAAATCATACGAATGATATGGTAAGCTTTGTTATTAAGATTAATAATGTATTAGTTTGTGATGAGGTATATCGATTATTAAACGAATTTAATAATAAATCTATATTATTGAAGGCATATTATGATAAGACATCATATCAAATTATCGTTAAGGGAAATCAATATGCAAAGGAAGAAAATTTGATTTATATAATCGAAGGCTATACATCATCCATTAAAGGCGATGAATACGATATTTTAGAAGAACTTTATAAGTATAAAGGTACTTTAAAAGACTCTTCTAAAGACGATTCATTAGATACACTTATGGGACTACTTTCAAAATCATAGAATAAGACCTTTTTAGGTCTTTTCTTTTTATAAAAAGAAATATATAATTATAACACGAGGTGTATTATGGAAAAGTATACGATTATTGAAGAAAAATATATTGAAGAGATTCAATCAAAGGTTACAATCTATAAGCATAAAAAAAGTCATGCGAGAGTTTGTACAATTGAAAATGATGATGATAACAAGGTGTTCTCCATTGGATTTAGAACTCCACCTATTAATGATTGTGGATTAACTCATATTCTTGAGCATTCCGTATTATGTGGTTCTAAAAACTTCCCAGTAAAGGATCCATTTGTTGAACTATTAAAAAGCTCATTAAATACATTTTTAAATGCGATGACTTACCCAGATAAAACTGTTTATCCAGTGGCAAGCCAAAATTTACAGGATTTTAAAAATTTAATGCATGTATATATGGATGCAGTATTCTATCCTCAAATCTATTCTCATGAAGAGATTTTCAAGCAAGAGGGATGGCATTATCATCTTGAGAAGATAGAAGATCCTATTACAATTAATGGTGTAGTATATAATGAAATGAAGGGTGCATTCTCAAACCCATTCCAGTTATTATTCTCAAAGCTTGAGGAATCCTTATTCCCAGATACTGCATACCACTATGAATCAGGTGGAGATCCAGTTTATATTCCAGAACTTGATTATGATACATTTAAAAACTTCCACCAAAAGTTCTATCATCCATCTAATTCCTATATTCATATTTATGGAAATTGTGATATGAAAGAAAGATTAGAGTGGCTAGATAAGGAATATTTATCTAACTTTGATCCAATTGACTTTGACACAAGATTAGAGTATCAAAAGCCATTTGATAAGCCAAGATTTAAAACAGAATTTTACCCAATTCAAAAGGGTGATTCAAAGAAAGATAAAACATTATTAACTTATAATGTGGCACTTCCAACAACTCTAGATCAAAAACTTGTTATGGCATTTAGTATATTAATGAAGGCATTATTTGATGTACCTGGTGCCCCACTTAAGCAAGCTTTAATTGATGCGAAGATTGGTCAAGATATTGAATCTGTATTCGAAGATGGTATCTTACAACCAATTGTTGCAGTAGTAGCTGTTAATGCAAATGAAAGTGATGAAGAAAAGTTTATTGATATTATCAACAAAGAACTTTCAAAGTTTGTTAAGAATGGCCTAGATAAAGATGCATTACTTGCATTAATTAATCGTGGTGAATTTAAAGCAAGAGAAAGATCTTTCTCAGCACGTTCTCCACAAGGCTTAACTACATGCTTAACTATGTATGATTCTTGGTTATATGATGATAAGCTACCATTTACAAAACTAGAATGCTTAAAATACTATTCTGAATTAAAGAAAGAGTTAAATAATGGTTATTTTGAAGCATTAATTGATAAATATATTTTAAATAATAATCACAAGACTTTTGTAAAACTAGTTCCTGATTATGATGTTGCAAGCAAGAAGGAAGAGGCTTTAGCTTTAAAGCTTGCTGAATATAAGAAGAGTTTATCTAATAAAGAATTAGAAGAATTAGTAGATTTAACTAAGAAGCTAAAGGAATATCAAAGTGAGGGTGATACTAAAGAAGCATTAGATACATTACCTAAGCTTGAAATTAAAGATATTTCTATAGATCCAGAAGATTATAAGCTTGAGGTTATCAGTGGCTATCCTAAGGTGTTATTATCTGAATATTCTACTAATAGCATTGTCTATGTAAGAGAATACTTCGATATTTCTAAATTAAATTATCATGATTTAAAATATGCATCCTTATTCGCTTCATTATTTACTCAAATGTCAACTAAAAAGCATAGCTATAAAGAGATTAACCAAATGATTCAAAATGACTTTGGTGTAATGTCTTTAGACTTAGATTGCCAAAAGCATTATCTAACTAAAGAGGCTAAGGTTTATTTAAAGACTGGATTCTCATGTGTAGTTAATAATGTCAAAAAGGGATATGAATTATTATTTGAGTTATTAGAGGAAACAGACTTTACTGATGAAAAGCGTCTATATGAATGTCTTTGTGAAATGAAGACTGGATTTGATTATTCATTATCTTCAAGAGGTAATAGTGTTGCATTAAGAAGAGCAGCATCCTACATTGATTTATCAAGCTTCCAGGCAGATTTGACAAGTGGCATTGGTTTTTCTGATTTTGTAACTGATATTGTTTCAAACTTTGAAGAAAAGAAATCATTAGTTATTTCTAAGCTATCAAGCATTTATAAGATGCTATTTAGCCAAAGAAATCTAGTTGTAGGCTTCACTGGTACAAAGGCTGAATATGAGGCTTCTAAGCCTATTATTGATGCATATTACAATAAACTACAGGAATCTGTAGATTATATTGAAGCTACTCCATTTGCAGCACGTATTAAAAATGAAGCATTCACTGCTCCAATTGATGTAAACTATGTTGCAAGAATTGGTAAATTTGAAAATGAATTCCACGGTGGTTTATATGTATTACAAAATGCAATGAGTATGGATTATTTATGGATGCAAGTACGTGTTCATGGTGGTGCATATGGTTGTAGTATGGTAATTAATCCATCTGGTTCAATTGGATTTACATCTTATAGAGATCCAAACATTAGGAAGACTAACGATGTTTACCAAAATGCAACTGAATTTGTTAAGAGCTTTAATCCAACTGATGAGCAATTCGATAAGTTTAAGATTGGAGCTATTGGTAATTTACAATCTGTATTGCATAACAGCAATAAAGCAGAAACTGCAAGAAACAATTATTTACTTGGCCTATCTTATGAAAGAAGAAAACAAATTCGTAAGGAAGTATTATCTGTAACTAAAGAAGAAATTAAGGGGTTTGCTACAATCTTTGAAGAGGTATTAAAGGGATATCAAATAGCTTGTATCGGTAATACAAATAAGATTGAAGAAGCAAAGGATATGTTTAGCGATATCCGTCCATTAATAAAACAATAAAAAATATAAAGGAGAACTCATGATTAATAACTTTGTTTATCAAACGCCAACAAAGCTAATCTTTGGAAAGGGAGTCATAAAAGATTTAGCTAAAGAATTATCAAAATATGGAAAGAATGTTTTGCTTACTTATGGCTTTAGCTCTATTAAAAAAATGGGGTTATATGATGAGGTTTATCGTTTATTAAAAGATTTCAATATTGTAGAATTATCTAATATTGAACCAAATCCAAAGTATGATCCATCTGTCATTACAGGTGTTAAACTATGCAAGGAACATCATATCGATGTAATCTTAGCTGTTGGCGGTGGTTCTGTACTTGACTGTTCTAAGGCAATTGCTGCTTGTGCAATGTATGATAAAGAGGGCTGGGATTTAATATCAGGTAAGGTTCCAACTAAAGCGGCATTACCAATTGTAGACATTATTACTTTAGCTGCAACAGGATCAGAATATGATTCGGGCTGTGTAATTTCTAATACAGCTATTCATGATAAAAGAGGTTATATCTCAAGCCATTTATTCCCAAAGGCATCATTTTTAGATCCAGTTTATACCTATACAGTATCTAAATGGCAAACTGCTTGTGGTAGTGCAGATGCAATGAACCATGTAATGGAACAATATTTTTCATCAGGAAATTCGATTATTAATGATGGTATGATGATAGCTGCATTAAAATCATTAATGACAAATGTAAAAAAAGCCCTAGCTAATCCAGAGGATTATGAGGCTAGAGCTGAATTAATGTATACAAGTACATTAGCTTGTAATGGAATTTTTTCTAATGGCAATGGTAGATCTGGTTGGCCAATGCATTCAATTGAGCATGCTCTAAGTGCATACTTTGATATCACTCATGGTGCAGGTCTTGCAATTATTACACCAAGATGGATGGAAGAAATATTATCAGAAGATACTGTTGAAAGATTTGTCACATTAGGTAAGAATCTATTTGGCTTTGAAGATATGCCAGATTTTGAAATGGCAAATAAGGTAATTAAGACTTTCTATGATTTCTTTGAATCTATTGGTATTTCAATGCATTTAGCACCACTAGGTGTAAAAGAAGAGGCTATTGATGAAATGGCAGATCATATTTTAGCTAATGATAACACAGACAACGAATGGATGTTTGTAAGGCTAAATAAAGAAGCAATTGTTAGAATCTTAAAAAAGAGTATGTAAAAAAGGCACCCAAGGTGCCTTTTCAATTTACTTAACTTCTAATGTCCAGCCTCTAGTATCTTCAAGCTTTCCAGATTGAATACCTGTAATTTCATCATATAGCATTTGAGATACCTTGCCAATTTGTTGATTGTTTACGATATATTCCTTATCGTTGACAACAAACTTACCAATAGGTGAAATAACAGCAGCAGTACCAGTACCCCAAGCTTCCTCTAAAGTGCCATTTTCTAATGCTTCCATTAACTCATCTACAGAGATACGCTTTTCATTAACTGTATAGCCCTTATCCTTTAAAATTTGGATACAGGATTTTCTTGTAATACCTGGTAAAATTGAACCAACTAATGCAGGAGTGACAATCTCTCCGTTGATTTTGAACATTACGTTCATAGAACCAACCTCTTCGATATACTTTCTTTCAACTGCATCTAGCCATAATACTTGAGAGTATCCCTTTTGTTCAGCTTTCTTACCAGCACGAGTAGAAGCAGCGTAGTTACCACCGCACTTAGTGTAGCCTGTACCACCCTTACCTGCAACTCTAACATCGTCTTTTTCAATTACAATAGAAACAGGGTTTAATCCTTCCTTGTAGTATGATCCTACTGGAGATAGAATAACCATGAAGATTGCGTGATGAACACCGTGTACACCAAGTGTATGGTCATCACCAATCATAAATGGACGAACATATAAGCTTGTTCCTGCATCTGTTGGAACCCAATCTCTATCTAAATTGATTAATGTAGTAACTGCTTGAACGAAATCATCCTCATTTAATTGTGGTAAGCATAATCTTTCTGCAGAGGAATTCATTCTCTTTGCGTTTTCGTATGGACGGAATAATTGAATCTTCCCATCCTTTGTATGATATGCCTTCATACCCTCAAATATTTCAGCACCATAGTGTAGGGCACTAGATGCAGGAGACATAGGGATAGGTCCATATGGAATAATTCTTGCATTATACCAACCCTTACCTTCTTCATAGTCCATCATAAACATATGATCTGTGAAGTATTGTCCAAATCCTAAAGGTCCTAATGGCTTGTCTTTTTTCTTCTCAATCTTAGTAATTTTAATATCTAACATAAATAACCACTCCTTAATTTATGAAATTTATATTAATTATACCCCTATTTGATTTCTTTTTAAATATAATATTTCTAAAAATGTGAATTTTGATATATAATATTAGCGAGGTATTTTATAAATGGAAATTATATTTTATAACATCTTAAGTATAACAATAGGAACTATTTTAATATATTTTGGTATTGCAACTATTCTAAAAAAGAAAAAGTTATTGTTTGGAATACTAACTTTAATACATTCAGTTTTGTTTATTGGCTTTGGTATTTTTGGCTTTTTACTTCCAGAAGAATATAAGAATTATTCATTCATTGTAATTCTTGCGATGCTTGCATTCTCTTTAACTGAGATTATTTGCTTCTTATTGTTATATAAGAAA
>Ga0247610_10007880_pt1 | contig 10886 bp, 6 predicted proteins | sample 174DNAGHGhighgp2_FD_193483 | JGI IMG/M metagenome (GOLD analysis project Ga0247610, IMG submission 193483) | Sheep rumen microbial communities from Palmerston North, Manawatu-Wanganui, New Zealand - 1742 DNA GHGhigh gp2 | ecosystem: Host-associated > Mammals > Digestive system > Stomach > Rumen ... | reverse complement strand
AATATAGAGTTTAATTCCGGTCATTGTACAGTATAATTTTCTACTGCAACACTGCGTCACTGCAACAGATAGATCACAAATTTTGACCTTGGTACCGCTTTTATTTGGATTGTGCAAGTTTTACGTGTAAGTTTAACAATATTTTTAGAAAAGCAAAAATTATCTTGCAAAGGGTTTGGCTATTCCATATATTATCACTACTTTTGCAGTCGATTTGAAAAATATGGGGATGCCTCTAACCGCAAGGCGAGGACGAAAGGACCACGTCCCCATCAATATATAAGAGGATGCCCTAAACCGTAAGGAGGGGAGTTTGATCATTTTCTATGCCAATCGAAAGATTGTTCCCGAGAATTCACCTGGCCCATCCTCTTACAATATAGGGAAGGATGCTCATTATCGAAAGAGTGGGTGATTTTCTGGGCACCGAAAGGTGTTCTTTCTCAAACCGCTACATCCTAACCCTAACTTTGAGGGATGCCTCCAACCGAAAGGCGAGGACGTAAGACGCCAACATCCCTCAACCATATAATGAGGATGCCCTAAACCGTAAGGAAGGGGTGGATATGTACAAACCGATAGGTTAGTCTCTCAAATTAGCAACCATCCTCTTAATTTATCAAGGGCTTGAAGTGCTAAATGCATGGAGAGCCCTTTTTTAGTTAACAACTTAGGATAAGGAAATGGATGATCATATAGACTCAGAGGTGGTTTTCTAAAGAAAATCACCTTTTTATTTGTTGATTTCAATAAAAACCATTAACTTTGCACTTATAATAACAGTAAGAACCTAAAGACATGAAACGAATCTTCTCGATTGCATTGATGCTCTTCTGCACCATGATGATGATGGCGCAGATTGATGTTGATAATAATATCGCTATTAATGACCAAAAGGATCCCAATACATTTGTTTTGATTATCTCGAATGAGAATTATAAATACGAACAGCCTGTTCCTTATGCTCTGAATGATGGTAGGATATTCAAACTCTATTGTGAAAGGACTCTTGGTATTCCTACAAAGAATATCAGGTATTCATCAGATGCTACTCTCAACGATATGCGTATGCAGCTCATGTGGCTGGAGGATGTAATGAATGCCTACCAAGGAGAGGCTCGCGCTATCGTTTATTATAGTGGTCATGGCATGCCAAGTGAAGATGCTAAGCATGCATATTTGTTGCCTGTGGATGGTAATAGCCGTTTGGCTGGTAGTGGTTTGAGTACCGAGCTCCTATATAATCAGTTGGGAAAACTACCCTCAAAGGGTACAATCGTACTGCTTGATGCCTGTTTCAGTGGAGCGCGTCGTGATGGAAAAATGCTGGCATCAAATCGAGGTGTCGCTATTAAGGTTAAAGATGAGTTAGTTACAGGTAATATGGTTGTGTTTTCTGCAGCTCAAGGCGATGAGACAGCTTACCCATATGAGGAAATGAAACATGGACTTTTTACATATTTCCTGCTTTCCACAATAAAAGAAAAGGGTGGCGCAATATCTTTAGGAGATTTAAGTGATCAGGTTACTAAAATGGTTACACGTACTTCTATCGTGGAGAACGATAAGCGTCAAACACCAACTATCCATCCTTCTTCTGCCTCACCCAACTGGCGTAACTGGATGTTAGCCGCAAAATCCGCAAAGCCGAATGGGGCTCGATCCATTCCAGAGAAATCTGTGAATTCATCAGAAAAAAAAGTATCTAATACCCCAACCATCACTAATGATCCTGCTGTAGATAATGAAAGTCACATTGCAAAAGAGGCTCCCAAAAAAGTAGAAAAGAATAAAGATTCTAATAAGATTGCAGAACTAGAAGCGGTAAAATTAACTTTTGAAACGGACCGAATTTTTTCTCCGGGTTCAGCTAAATTAAGTGATGAAGGTAAAACAAGTATATCTCAATTATCTGAAGTGATTAAAGCTAATCCGGATTTATGCGTCACTATTTGCGGCTATACAGATAATTCATTATGGAGAGGTTCTTCAGAGGAACAGAGTGAACTTAAAAACAAGGAACTTTCAGAAAAAAGAGCGAAAGCAGTTTCATCATACCTTATATCTCAGGGAATCTCTTCTTCGAGAATTAAGAGTGTTGAAGGATACGGCAGTGATAATCCTATTGCTAGCAATTCAACTGCTGAGGGGAAAGCGCAGAACAGAAGAATAGAGGTGTATTTGACTCTCGATCCTAATTATATTGATATAAGCCCCAATTCCAATGATGCCACCTCTCAGACAGTATTTGATCTGCTTGGTGCAGAGTTTAGTCCCATCAACGATTCTCAAAAAACACAGTTGTCAATTACTCATGGTTTACAAGTAACGAAGGTAAATAAAGGTAAAATGAAAGATGTGGGCGTTCCAAAAGGATTTTTTATCCTCCGTGCTAACGATAAGAGTATTTACACAATTGATGATCTCAGGAGCATAATTATTAATGCCTCAAAAAGTAACGATCCCATTCTCTATATTCAGGGAATTTTTCCAACGGGAAAGAGGGGCAACTTTGCTATAAGATTCTGAGATAAATATAATATATAGTAATTATTCAGCATATGCATTCAGAGAAACAACAGGCTGCTGCGGCTGCGGAGTTTGCCAAAAGGTGGCAGGGTAGAGGATATGAAAAAGGCGATTCACAGGTGTTCTGGACTGAATTGCTCACTGAGGTGTATGGTGTTGAGAATCCCAGTACCTTCATCCGCTTCGAGGAGCAGGTGAAAATTGATAATACCAACTTTATTGATGTGCATATCCCCAGCACCAAAGTCATTATTGAGCAGAAATCAATAGGTAAGGATTTGCGTAAGGGAATTCCTCAGAGCGATGGCTCAGTACTGAACCCCTTCCAACAAGCCAAGCGCTATTCTGCTGAGTTGGCTTACTCTGATCGTCCGCGCTGGATAGTTACCAGCAACTTCGAGCAGTTCCTGGTTTACGATATGGAGCAACCCAATGGCGAGCCAGCGGAAATACTCCTGAAAGACTTTGGTAAGGAATACTATCGACTGCAATTCCTGGTTGATGCCAAGAGTGAACATCTGAGTAAGGAGATGCAAGTGTCCATACAAGCAGGCGAGATAGTTAGTAGAATCTATGATGCTTTACGTAAGCAATACGATGACGATTCCCCCGAGGCTTTGCGATGGCTCAATATTCTTTGTGTACGACTTGTTTTCTGCCTCTATGCCGAGGATGCCGGTATCTTCAGCAGAAGAGACCAATTCCATGATTTCCTTGTTATCTACGAGGCAAAAGACTTGCGAAGAGCTTTGCGTGATTTATTCGAGGTACTGAATACGCCACAAGAGAAACGAAGCAAATATCTGCAAGAAGAATTAGCTGCATTCCCCTATACCAATGGTGGCCTGTTTGAGGAGGAGATTGAGATTCCGCAATTCACTGAAGAGCTGAAACAGACGCTGCTGCAGAATGCTAGTCTTGATTTCGATTGGAGCGAGATATCGCCAACCATCTTCGGAGCCGTTTTCGAGAGTACGTTGAATCCTGAGACACGTCGTAGCGGAGGTATGCACTACACATCGATAGAGAATATCCACAAGGTAATCGATCCTTTGTTCCTGAATGATCTGCGAGGCGAACTCGATGAGATACTGGAGGAAAAGGTGGAGAAGCAGCGTAAAAAGAAACTCGATGCGTATCAAGACAAGTTGGCTTCATTGACTTTCTTTGACCCTGCTTGTGGTTCTGGTAACTTCCTCACAGAGACTTATCTCTCGCTTCGGCGATTGGAAAATGAGGTGATTCGTGAGCGCTATCACGGACAAATGATGATGGGAGAATTTCTGAATCCCATCAAGGTAAACATCAACCAATTCTATGGCATCGAGATCAACGACTTTGCTGTAACAGTTGCCACCACAGCCCTTTGGATCAGTGAGGCACAGATGTTGGCAGAAACGGAGCGAATTATCCATCAGGACATAGATTTTCTACCTCTGAAATCATATACCAACATCCACGAGGGCAATGCCCTCCGAATGGATTGGGAAACGGTGGTACCCAAAGATCGCCTTAATTATATTATTGGTAACCCGCCGTTTGTGGGATTCACATTTATGACCCCCGAGCAAAAGAAAGACGTGGATAATCTTTATCCAGGTATTAAAAACGTGGACTATGTTAGTTGCTGGTTTAAGAAGGCTTGTGATTTTACACGGCTATCCAACATAGAGTGCGCTTTTGTATCTACTAATAGCATTACTCAAGGAGAAACTGTAGGAAGAATGTGGAGTGAACTCGATGTTATTATTAATTTCGCATGGCCAACATTTATCTGGGACAATGAGGCTAACGAGAAAGCCCATGTACATTGTGTAATTATAGGTTTCTCCCACAATGAACGAGCACACAAACATCTCTGTTACGAAAGTGGTGTAAAAGAATGTCGAAATATAAACGCTTATTTGGTTGATGCTCCAAATGTGATAGTAAATAGTCGTAATAAAACACTCTGTGATGTGCCGCAAATGATTTACGGCAACAAACCTGCTGATGGAGGAAACCTTATTTTTACAAAAGACGAAATGACTTCTTTCATAAGACGAGAACCTAAATCAAAAAAGTGGTTTTATACCTTAATAGGAGGTACAGAACTAATTAATAATAAACCTAAAATTAATGATAAGTTGCGCTATACTCTTTGGCTTAATAATATCAGTCCTTCTGAACTTAGAAGTATGCCTGCTGTTATAGAGCAAATTACAAAATGTAAAGCCGCAAGGTTGAATAGTCCTGCATCAGCAATTAGAAAATTCGCAGAAACTCCCCACTTGTTTGCGCAGCGAACTCAACCAGGAATTCCAAAACTGAATGAAAACGGCGAACCTATCTATATTGAAAGGGAGAATTTGTACAACCTTCTTGTCCCTAGGGTATCTTCTGAAAGACGAAGATATGTTCCTATGGGGTATGTTGAGAAATCTGTAGTTACCAACGATCAGGTACAAATAATTCCTGACGCAATGCTTTACCATTTTGGAGTTCTTGAAAGCAATGTTCACATGGCATGGATGCGAGTAGTTTGTGGTAGACTAAAGAGCGATTATCGTTACTCAAAGGATGTTGTCTACAACAATTTCCCATGGCCAAAACCAACAGATGATCAAAAGGCAAAGATCGAGCAAACAGCTCAAGCAATTCTCGATGCCAGAGCCCTGTATCCTGATTCCTCATTGGCAGACCTCTACGACGAACTAACAATGCCTGTAGAACTCCGCAGAGCCCATCAGAATAATGATCGTGCAGTGATGCAGGCATATGGCTTCGATGTCAAGACAATGACTGAATCCCAATGCGTCGCCGAACTCTTCAAACTTTATCAAGTAATAACAAATAAGAATTCCTAAATAAAATATATATGGCATATACATGGATTCCATTTTATAAAGAGTTAGCGCAGAAGCTCTTAAAGTTTAGAAACGACAGACAGCCGTTGATAGATTGGATATACTCAAATATAAAGAGTGAATATATAAAACATCTTAAGGATGCTCCTGATGGGAGGCGTGTTGCTGACATAGATCCCTTTACTGTTTATGCAATCTTTAATCGTGGCATTTCTCATGATAAGCGTGTAGAAATATGCCAATTTTTTAAGGAGTATTTGAACGTTTCTGCGTCAGTTCCTAAAGATTTTGATGGTATCCCTGTAATGAATACACAACAATCAAACTTCATGGCTTTTGCTAAGGATAGAGAAGATGGTGATATTGAAAGGCTATGGAATGTGTTTGATGCTGCGGTTCAAGGGAAAGATATAGAGAACTCATATAATGCTCTTGAACACCAATATTTGGTTAAGTTTAACCTTACTTTTGGGCTATTCTGGATAAGACCTGATTTGTATTTGCCATTGGATTCCAGAAGTCAAAATATGCTTAACTCGATTGGAATCACATTTGATAATAAAAAGTTCCTGAGATATAAGGATTATAGGGAGGTGATGAATAGGCTTGATGAGAAGATGCAAACAGGGTCTTTAGGCTTTACTAATTATGCAGAGTTCTCGTATGTGGCATTCTTGAATACATCGAAAAAGCAAGAAAAAGAAGAGAAGAATGATAGTAAGGGAATAGCTTATTGGATATACTCTCCAGGCGAACAAGCTGTATTCTGGGATGAGTATTATCAAGATGGTATTATGGGCCTAGGTTGGAACAAGATAGGTGACTTAAGAGAATACAGAAAACAGCAAGACCTTATAGCTCCATTAAAGCAGAACTATGGCTCAGATACTAGCCAGAAAAATAGTGCAGACATGCTATATAGCTTTGCCTATGAGATGAAACCTGGCGATATAGTTTTTGCTAAGAAAGGCAGATCAATGATAGTTGGTAAAGGTGTGGTGACTTCTGATTATTATTATGATGCTAATCACGAAATCCAGCCCCATTTGCGCAAAGTGAATTGGACGCATAAAGGAGAATGGAAATCAGATAATATGCTGGCAATGAAGACGCTAACAAACATTACTCGTTATACAGATGATGTAAAACAACTGAATAGTTTGTTTGCAGGTAAAGTAGAAGAGCCTTTTGAGGCCCCTTCTCCTGATACCAATTATTGGTGGTTGGTAGGTAATCCCAAGATTTGGAGCCTTTCAAACATGGAGGTTGGAGAAGAGCAAGAATATACCCTTTATAATGAGAATGGGCATGCTCGAAGAGTGTTCCAAAATTTCTTAAATGCAAAAAAAGGTGATAAGGTTTTAGGTTATGAGGCCAGACCAACTCAGAAAGTTGTAAGCCTTTTGGAAATATCCAAAGAAAATGATGGTAATACTATAGGATTTAAGAAAATAGAAACTTTGCCCGAGCCTATTTCTTTTTCTACTCTTAAAGAAACATCCGGCTTGAAGAACATGGATTATATGAAAAACCAGCAGGGCTCGTTTTTCAAACTGACACCTCGGGAATTCAATATCATTATGAATATCGCCCGTGGTGATAAAACAACTCTTTCCCAAAAAGATATCGAGAAATATAGTAAGGCCGATTTTCTAGACGAAGTATTTGTAAGCGATTTTGAATACGAGGAATTGAAGACTTTACTACTAAGGAAGAAGAATCTGATTCTACAAGGAGCTCCTGGTGTTGGTAAGACCTTTGCCGCTAAGCGATTAGCTTATGCTATCATGGGTGAGAAAGATGAGAGTAGGGTGATGCAAGTGCAGTTCCATCAGAACTACAGTTATGAAGACTTTGTGATGGGATATAAGCCTAATGAAAACGGAGGCTTCAAATTGACAGAAGGTAAATTCTACAAATTCTGCAAAACAGCAGCAGAAGATAAAGACCAGAAATACTTCTTCATTATCGACGAGATTAATCGTGGAAATCTGAGTAAGATATTTGGCGAGTTGCTGATGTTGATAGAGAATGACTATCGCGATAAACCAATAGAACTTTCATATAGAGACGAGATGTTTGCTGTACCATCAAACGTTTTTATAATTGGTATGATGAATACGGCAGACCGCTCGCTGGCGATGATTGATTACGCATTGCGTCGCAGATTCTCATTCTATGAAATGAAACCAGGTTATGATTCACCAAGTTTCGTGAAGTATCTTCATGAGATTAATGATCCTAAATTGGTGAATCTTGTTAATGCCATTATTAAACTGAATGAGGTCATTATTGACGATGATTCATTAGGTTCTGGTTTCTGTATTGGACATAGCTATCTCTGCAACTTAGGAGATAATTACGATTTAAGTAGCATTGTGGAATATGATATCATCCCGATGCTTAGGGAATATTGGTTTGATAATGATGAAAGGTTTAACCAAGAGGCAGACAATCTAAGGAACGTTCTGTAATGACGGAAGATAAAGGCATACTGATTCGTAACATCTATTACATGCTGGCCTATGCTTTCCAGGAGCTTAGGCAGAATAACTATGCAGAAATAGAAGGTGAGACCTTTGACGGCATTTACGATCTGTTTGCTGAAATCATAGCCAGAGGAATATCATATCAGTTGAAACAAGGCCTTTATCGTGAGTATGTTGCAAAGAATGAATCGATGCAGACTGTTAGGGGAAAGATTGATATTAATGGAACCATCAGCAACAGAGTGCGCCATAATCAACAAGTAGCTTGTGATTATGACGAATTATCAGAGAATAATATCTATAATCGGATTCTTGTTACAACTGTAGCTACACTTATCAGACATTCGGATGTGAAGAAAGAGAAAAAGGCGAAGTTAAAACAACTAATACTTTTCTTTCAGAATGTGCAGCCTATAGATGTACATACGATAAGATGGAATGCACTCCGTTTTGATAGGAATAACAGGAACTATCGAATGCTTCTTTATCTCTGCTATTTCATTATTAGCGAATGGCTGATGTCTACAGATGAAGGTAAGTACAAGATGCGTGAATTCTCTGATGATCATATGTGTAGACTCTTTGAGAAATTTGTGTTGGAGTATTATAAGAAGCATCATCCTGAGTTGAAGCCGTGTGCTGCGCAAATAGAGTGGAATATCGATAAGGAATTATCTACTACGAATATCTTGCCAATCATGCAGACCGATATACTGTTGACGCTAGAAGATAGAACGCTTATTATCGATACGAAATATTATACACGCTCTATGCAGAGGCAATTTGACAAGTCTACTATTCACTCGAATAATCTATATCAGATACATACTTATGTAACGGAATATGATGAAGATCATAAGGGTAATGTTGACGGCATGTTGCTTTATGCAAAAACCCAAGAGGATATCATTCCTGACGGCCAAATGAAGCGTAAAGATGGTAATACTATTTTTTTCAGGACACTCGATCTGAATATGGATTTCGATTCTATCAAGAAACGTTTGGATAGTTTTGTGATATTATAACCTCGGGTTATCGCTCGCCAGAAGTGAATAAATTGGCTGGTGGATCACCAAGTAGTAATCACTTAACAGGTTGCGCCGTGGATATCCGATGCATCGGGGTGGAGCAGGCCTTGCGCTATGCCAACATCCTCTTAGATATCGCAGATGGCACCAAGCGGGATTTCGATGAGCTCTTCATCGAACGGAATAAGCAAGGGCGCTATTGGATTCACTTCGCTGTAAGGCCAAAAGAGAATCGGCGTAAGATTAAATTCTTGCAAGGGTAATTTTTCAATCCTCAGTCATTAAAATGACTGAGGATTTTTGGATCGGGGAGACGGTTCTCTGATCCGCTCAATTGGGCTGGATCGGAAAACCGTCCCCTGATCCAGGAAACGTTAAATTTATCGAAAAACGATAAAGTTTTTGGGGAAAAGTTTGGAGGGAATGGGGAAAGTTTATACTTTTGCATATCGAAAATCGATAAATGATTGTGAGAAAACGATAAATTTCTCACGAAAATCAATAAATGGCGGTTTCGAGAATAGACATTCAAGCGAAAGTAATAACATAAAAATATATAAGGTGTATGAAAAAGAAAATGAATTTCTTCTGTTTGCTGATGTTCGTGGTGCTGATAGCAAATTTTGTGGTGGGTGTTGTGCTGGGCTTTAGCGATGGGGCTCAGGCCTTTATGCAGGGTTGGGAAGAAGGTCGTACTCACCCCTATACGTATCACCACGGCTTCTGGGGCGATGCGTCGCTGATACTACTAATATTCGTGATCATCTTTGTGGGCCTCTACGCGCTGGCATGCTTCATACGATTTATCAGAAACGTGAACCGCGACCAGGTGTTCACTTGGGAGAACGTGAGTCTGCTGCGCTGGTCGGGCTGGGGATTGCTCGGGATAGAGGTGGCTATGATTTTATTTGATGCCATCGAAGGTTTTTCGTTCTCCTACATCTATCAAGAGGATACGAACGACTTGATTTTCGGCGTGTTTATACTGATTGTGGCCGAGGCGTTTGCCATCGGACTGAAACTGAAGGAGGAGCAGGATTTAACCATCTAGGCGTATGGGACAGATTATTGTGAACCTGGATGTGGAACTGGCTAAGCGCAAGATGTCGCTGAGCGAGTTGGCCGAACGAGTGGGGCTGACGCTGGCCAACCTGTCGATACTGAAGACGGGGAAGGCGAAGGCGATTCGCTTCACGACGCTCGAGGCGATATGTAGGGAACTGGGGTGTCAACCGGGAGATATTCTTGAATATCAAGAAATTGACCATTGAAAATTGAAAATTGAAAATTAATATATTATCAATTATAAAACTTTACAATTATGGTTATTACGGTATTGGTTATTGCAGCGATTACGTTCGTAATGGGAGTATTTAGCTTTTAAGCTTTTTGAGGCGGCGGCGGGCGTCGCCGGCGTCGGGGTAGAGCTCGAGGGCTTTCTCGTAGTTGCGGATGGCGGCATCGATCATGTGCTCGTGCTCACACTCACGGCCCATGATGGTGTATTCGGCGGCGAGGCGCTTGAGCATATCGTCCTTGGTTTTGAGTTCATCCTTAAGTTGCTTGTTTTCAGCGGCATACTTATTTCGGATGGACTCTAACTTTGTGGCGTATTCGGCCTTGAGGCGTTCGATTTCGTAACGCTGGCGGCGGATGATTTCGAGCTTGGAACGGATGAAGCGACGGATGTGGGGCTTCTCGATATCGTAGCGCAAATGGATGGCGGTGAAGAAATGATCGAGGAAGCCAGAGAAGTCGAGGGCATCGAAAGCGCGCACGGCTTCATGGTATTCGCGGTCGGCGCGGCCCTCCTGCATGGCTTGGTCGATGAGGTGCTGATCGTTGTAGCGATTGGCAAACTGAACGACCTCAGCACGTACGAAAATATCTGACTGACGGAGCGGGGCTTTGAGGGTGAGTCCTTCGAGCGAAGTGCATCGCGAAAGGGCTACGTAAGTCTGTCCGCCAGCGAAGGCGCCGCCTCCGGCAAAGTC
>Ga0247610_10007879_pt1 | contig 10886 bp, 8 predicted proteins | sample 174DNAGHGhighgp2_FD_193483 | JGI IMG/M metagenome (GOLD analysis project Ga0247610, IMG submission 193483) | Sheep rumen microbial communities from Palmerston North, Manawatu-Wanganui, New Zealand - 1742 DNA GHGhigh gp2 | ecosystem: Host-associated > Mammals > Digestive system > Stomach > Rumen ... | reverse complement strand
ATGAAAAAAAGAATTTAAAAAAAAAAATATATATTTACCATATCATACTTTAGGGGTAGAATAGTAATAAGAATAAAGATAATATTAATATAATGACATATATAATAGTGATAAAATAATTGAAATAAAAAAAATAATTTTTTAAAAAGAAAAAAGAATATTTATAACAATGGAGTTTAAACATGCATGAATTAGCTATGGCAAGCAGTATAGTAGATGCTATACTTAATACTGCTAAAAAGAATGATGCAATAAAGGTAACAGAAGCTGTCTTGGAAATAGGGGATATGACTATGCTCAACCCCGAACAACTTAGATTTATGATGAGTATTCTAAGCGAAGACACAATGCTAGAAGATGCTGAAATAATCATTAACATGATTCCAATAGAAATAGAATGTGAATCATGTGGATTCCAGGGAGAATCAAAATCTGATGAAAATCAGGACCATTTGATGGCTGTAGCAAGATGTCCAGAATGTGAAAATACACAAGTACATGTAATAAAAGGACAAGAATGTAATGTTAAAACGATAAAAATAGAAAAAGAGGATGAATAATATGCATATTGTAGCAAGTGTTGAAGTGGAACAGGATATTATACAAGCAAATGATAAGTTAGCTTATAAAAATCGTAAAGCATTGGATGAAAAAGGAATTTTTGCAGTAGATTTAGTAGGTGCTGTAGGTTCTGGTAAAACATCACTGCTTGAAGTACTTGTAGAAAAGATGGATGAAGATATTGCAGTTATTGCAGGAGACATATTGAGTAAATTTGATACAAAAAGAATAGAGGCAAAAAATGTACCTGTAAAAGGATTAAATACAGGTAAAGAATGCCACCTTGATGCACACCTTGTAGGACATGCACTAGAAGACCTACCCCTTGATGATGCAGAGGTCTTATTCATTGAAAATGTTGGAAATCTCATATGTCCTGCAGACTTTAACCTAGGAGTACATGTAAGATGTGTAATAATTAGTGTAACCGAAGGAGATGACACTGCAGAGAAACATCCAATGATCTTTAAGACAGCTGACATGGCAATAGTAAATAAGGTAGACTTGGCAGAAGCTGTAGGAGCAGATGCTGATAAAATGGTAGATGACATAAACACAATCAACCCCGACATTCCAGTAGTAAAATGCAGCCTTAAAACTGGTGAAGGAGTAGATGAAATCATAGACCTATTCAGAAAATTCAAAGATGAAAAATAAGATTATCTAACTTAACCTCCCACATCTTTAACTTTTTTTAAATAAAAAGGCGATAAAAATGAAAGTATGGATAGATATTGTAAACGCACCCCATGTACGATTCTTTAATGGAATAATAAAAAGACTGAAAGCAGATGGACATGAAGTACTGATAACTGCACGTGACTTCTCAAACATACATGACTTGCTTGAGATTTTTAATCAGGAATACATATCCATTGGGGATCATGGAGTAACACTTGAAGAAAAACTACTATCCAGTACAAAACGTGCATATGAACTATCCCAATTCATAAAAGACCAAGACGTTGATATTGCAATATCCAAGCATTCAATAGAAATGCCAAGAGTAGCATTCGGACTTGGAATACCTAATATTTTCATATTAGATAATGAACATGCAATAGCTGCAAACAAACTTACACTCCCATTAACTAGTAAACTGATAATACCAGAAATATTTGATGTATGGAATACCATAAAATTTGGAGCAGATGCAAATAATATCATTAGATACAATGGTACCTGTGAGGTTACACATCTTGAAGACTTTGAGTATAATCCAAACATACTAGAAGATTTGGGATTGGAATTGAAAAATGATAAGATAATACTTATGAGGCCAGAACCTTCACTTGCATCATATCTGGATGCTGATTGTACAAAATCAGTATTAACACCAATAGTTGAAGAACTTAAAGAGACAGCAGACATATTAATCATTCCAAGATTCAGAACACAGGGAGAAATATTTGATGATATTGAGAATGTACATATAATAAAGACACCTGTAGACACATTTAGTCTTATGAAAAAGGCAGATCTGGTAATAGGAGCTGGAGGAACAATGAACAGAGAAGCAGCACTACTTGGAACACCAGTAATATCTTGCTATCCCGGAAGACAATTATCTGTAGATACTTATTATATCAACAAGGGATTAATGAATCGTTCAACAAGCCTTGATGAAATAATTACACTAAGTAAAACATTGCTTGAAAAGCCACACAACAATAATCCATTAAAAACAGATAATCTTATTGATTTAATTGTAGATGAAATATATAAGACATATCAAGAAAAAAAGATAGTGGACTAATCGGGAGTTGAACCCGAGGCCTCCGCCATGCCAAGGCGACACTCTACCAAGCTGAGCTATTAGCCCATAATATATTTGTATCATTAAATGATACAATTAATATTTATAACAATAGCACTATTTAAAATTACTCATTAAAATAAACACCCAAACTAATTTTATATAGAATACAATTCTGAAGTGAATAATTATGAAATAGAAATTAGATTAAACCCACAACTAGAAACAATAATACCAACAACATTCCTAGAAAAATACAACCTAGAAGAAGGAGACATAATTGAATGGAATGAAAATGAGAATGGAGAAATCACAATCAAATTCAGGAAGTTGAACTTGTAGATTCCTATTTAATTCAAGTAATAATAATGAAATTCGGATAACTAATGTAATAACACAACAGCTAATCCCGGATTAAACATAGAATTAATTAAATGTTTTACAGATTTCCATTGCATCTTCATAATCTCTATTTACAATCTTAGCAAATAATTCATTATATGAATCAGGACATAGATTTCTATTAAGCAATACTTTAAATAATGGATATCCCTCATCAAATATTTCAACATATTCATCAAAGGGTATTTTTTGATTAAATACATTTAAACTTAGCATATACATAATTTTACCATATAATACATTTTCTATGAAAATATTTTCAATATTCTTTTGCTTGCTAATTTTGTACATCATATTATATGATTTTAATCTGCCCATTCTTGTTGAATGATTTGAAATGTATGATACTGATGGATTCTTATCATTGTTTCTTCTTAAATTGTGGTTGTAGATACAGTTTGGTATGAATACTGTTTTTTTAGAATTGACCATTGCATCAAATAGGAAATAACTGTCTTCTGCCGGAATATATTCAGGAAATGTTATTTTATTTTCTTTGATAAAATGTACATTGAATAGTTTATTGGTAATGGAATATTCTTTCAGGATAAATGGATAATCCCTAACATCATTTATTATTAATTCTTCAGATGCTTCATAGTATTTCATTAATTCAGGTATTATCGCATGTTTTAGTTCATATTTTTCTTTGTCTTGCGTTGAATCTCTTTCAATCAAATGTGTTCCAAATACCATGTCGGCTTCATGTTCTATTATTTTATTGAGTAATATTTCACAGGCATCTTGCATCAAGACATCATCTGAATCTAAAAACAATACATAATCGCCAGATACATAATTAAGAGCTTTATTTCTAGGTCTTCCAGCAAACAAGCTATTTTTATCAGTACTGAGTATTTTTATATTATCATAGTTATTTTTTAATTCTATGAGTATATTTAAACTATTATCCGTTGAACAGTCATCCACGAATATTATTTCTATCTTGTTAAATATGCTTTGATTCAATATGGACAGGAAACATTTTTCAATATAATTTTGAGTATTATATACAGGTATTATTATAGTCATTAAGTATTGTTTACTGTTGAATTGAATTTTCTCTAACAATTGAGCGTTATTATTTGTTAACAGGTATTCATATTTATTATAGTTACTGTCTAATTTTATATTGTTATATTGTGCTTGTTTTTGTAAGTAATGAATTTTTTCTAAATTAACCTCATTGTCCTTTAACAAGGTATCATTTTGTTTATTTATCACAGCTACTGTATCTGTTAACTGTTTATTCTGATTCTCCAAGTTACTTATTTTTTCTATTATATTATCATATTCGTTTATCTTGGACTTTAAATCGGCATTTTCAGATTCAAGGTGTTTAATGGTATCATTCAACTGTTTATTCTGAATCTCCACAGAATTAACCATATCACCTATCTTATCATATTCCTTTATTCTGGAATTTAGATTTGCATTTTCAGTTTTTAGATAAGTGAGTTTATCATTTTGTTTCTTTAGTTTATTTATTTCCTGATTTTTATGGTATATTTGAAATCTATTATTTCTCAGTGATAAAGTGTTTTTTCTATTAGTTTCTACCAATTCTTCATATGAATTTTTATAAAATACATATGCTTTACTTCTATTTAATATTATTTCCTTAATACGATCAATCATCTAAAACACCTTATTTCTTTTGGTAATTATTTTTAAATGTCTGATAATCCTCTGATAGCATTATTGATTCATAAAATTTTTTATGTAATCCCGTTAGATAATTATTTAAATCTTCATCCATTTTATATTCATTTCTAAATTTATTTATCATTTTCTTTGATTTGATGAAATATTCTTCCTTGAATTCTTCATTGATAAAATTATATTTAGAACAAAAAATTTCAAATAGCTTTTTTAATAATTTCTTTTTATAAATGGAATATATTGAATTTTTTATAAATACCAATAACATGTATTCGATTATTTGAATTGTGCCCAGTTCTACTTTATTTGCAAGCTGTGTTATGGAAGTGTCTCTTTTACGATAGTTATAATAATATTCATCAATGAAATAAATTCTATCTGCATGTACCATGGTTTCATAAAAAAATGGTTCATCTTGATGAATTAAATTTTCCACAAATTTTACATGAATATTATCTAAAAATGATTTTAGATATAGCTTGTTCCATGGAACTACATTAAATCTAAATAGATCATTTCGTTTAATATCATCTATACTGAATAATCTGTTAAGATAATATGTAAGATGTTCCATGACAAAATAATTCCCTTTATCAAATTCATGATGCTCACTCATATAATTAAGATTTTTAAACATTAGAATTTGTGTCTTATTTGTTTGAGCCATTTCATAGATGTTTTTTAAAGAATTTGGATCTATCCAATCATCAGAATCCATAAAGTAGATATATTTCCCTTTTGCCTGTTTTAATCCATAATTTCGACATCCTCCCGAACCATGTTTTTCTTTCATATGAAAGCAGCGTATGTTGGAATGTTTTTGTGAATAATAATTTAATACATCTCTTGTTGAATCAGTTGAGAGATCATCCACACATATTATTTCTATATCATCCATTTCTTGGTTTAATATGCTGTTTATACAATCATGAATGTAGTTTTCAACATTATATGTGGGAATGATTATGGATATTGAAATGTCAAATTCATGAATATTATTATATAAAACATCAATAATGCATCTGAAATACTTATTAAAATAATAATATGCCAAAGCATTGTCTTCTTTACTTATTAACCTATTAATATTTGTCATGTTCTCTTTTATAGGAATTAATTCATCTTCAGCAGTTATTTTTATCTTGTTAAAATTAATTTCCTGTAGATTCTGTGATAATAAGTCTATGTATTCGGTTTTATTATTTTCCAATAGTTTCTTAGTAATTTGTGATATTACTGTTAGATATTCAGTGATGTCAGTTATTTCTTCAATTTTTTCTTCAGTATCGGTTGACGTGATTTTTTTATTGGTGAAGATATAGTTTTCTATATTTAATGTGATGTCTGTCAATAAGATTAATTCATAGTAGGGAATATTTTTTATCTGTTCAAAATCAAGAGAATTTATTAAATAATCCCTTAGGAATACACTTTCATAGAACATACTTGCATTATGAATATTTATCAGGTCTTCTCTGTAATTTTTTGGATAGTCCTCTTTGTTATTTGTCTTTTTATATTGAATAAGTTGAGAATTATTTTTTTCTAATTGTTTGATTAAATTTGATAAAATGGTCGTATTTGAAAATTCATCACCTATTCTCATAAAATAAATATATTTTCCATTTGATTGTTTTAATGACCTAGTTAGATATATATTTGAATCATCTTCAAGAGTAGTGATGAATTTAATCTTGTTATTACATAACATTTTTTCAATATTAACATAATCCATCACAGATTCTGAACATAATATTTCAAAATCCTGAAAAGTTTGGTTTTTTATCGAATAAATTGTACTGTTTATATTATTTTTATCCATATTATTCATAGCCACTAATACAATCGATAATTTAACCATCAAATCACTATATCTAATATATTTAATTTATAATATAAGTATTTTCTTTAAAATGAAGATTGTTAAAAAATATCATCATATAAATAGTATTTTAAAGAACATTACATTATTAAAAGAAATTTATTGAATTCAAGCCAATATTAAAAAAATAGAATAAAAATATGAAAAATCATATGATATTACTTAATCATATAATGCATATTTAATTAGTTGTTTGTATGTTTTATTGGAGGATAATGTGTTTTTATTTCCTATTATTATTAGTTTTCTTTGGACTCATAGTATCAGAATAGTTAATAATTAAAAAAATGAGATATAACTCTTTTTCCCATACCAACTATTTACTGTTAATATGATAATCAAATTCCATTATTTATTTTTTTTACATATTCATATTTAATTATTATAAGTTTATTGAGAATTTAAGCCAATAAAAACACAATATTATAAAATAAATTCCATTTTCTTATCATTCAAGCAATTAAACAAAAAAAATATTAACAAAATATATTAACTATTTACAATAAAATATACTGTATGATAAAATTAGTATAAAGTATTACAAATTGTAGGTTTATACTAAAAAAAGTAATACAGGAGGTGTTACTATGTTAGAAATGTTATGGCAATTAGGAGTATTCTCAGCCGTACTAATCTTTGGAATAAAAATTGGAATGGCTATGGGCTTTGCTGGTCTGACAAAAAAACAGGTACTTCTAATATCTTCAATTAATGCAATTAGTATTATAATTTTATCAAAACTATGTGAACCATACACAGATTCATTATATCAAATTATAAACCAATATAGTTATGTACTCTTTGGATTAATGGCCATAATAATTTTCATTACAGGTGTTAAAACAGTAAAAGATTGGAAATCAAATCAAAAAAATCATGCAACAGCAACTTGCTTAGCGTTAATAGTACCATGCCCTTGTTGCATAGCAGCAATACTTGGTTCAATAATTATAATTGCTCCTATAGTAAGTATATCTACTTTATTATTAGGTAGTCTATCAGCATTTTTATTGATGTTAGTGATTGTAATATTTTATTTCTTATCTGAAAAAATCGTGCAAAAAATAAATAAACCATACCCTGTGGTACTTGGAAATTTTATGATTTTTGTAGGTTTATATTTTTTAATTGCAATGAGTATTTTACCAAATTTAAGCAGGGCATTATTAGATAATTATGATTCATTTTCATTTAATATACCTTATGAATTGTTGGGTATTTTTGGAGTGCTGGCTCTAGTAATTATACTAGTATACTACATTGAATCAAAAACAAATTATTTAAATTAATGGTGATAATATGGCAGCAATAACTGCAAGTGGAATATTAACTACTATAATAAATGTTATAGCAGAAAGTCTAATTATTCCAGTGTTAATATTATTAGTAATATTCATATTATTAGTTTTAATTCAATTGGGTGGTGTTTTAGCAGAATATTCACATCGTGTTAAACTATCAGACAAAGAATTAGATAATATTATTAATAGTATTAATGATTCAGAAAATTCAGAACAGATTATTAAAATAATTAATGAAAGTAAATTAAACAACAATATTAAAAAAATATTAATAAAAATTACTAATATTGATAATTTAAAACCAAATACAAAAGAGGCATATATTCGCAAAATTATTGAAAATGAAGAATATAAATATGCACAGACTTTAAGAAAAACAGAAATTATAACAAGAGTTAGTTCTGGTTGTGGATTACTAGGTACTTTAATTCCATTAGGTCCTGGACTTGCTTCTTTAGGAACTGGTGATATAGCAACATTATCATCACAATTAATAATTGCATTTAACACTACAACAGTAGGATTAACATGTTCATTAGTATCTTATGTTATTTCTAAAATTAGAAAAATGTGGTATAATAATGACATTAGCTTAATTTATACTATTAGTGAAGCAATATTGGAGGCTAAAAATGATTAGAAAAGGTACCACATCATTTCTTAATGATGAAGAGGAAGACCCTACAGCTAGTTTAGTTAATATGGTTGATATCATGTTGGTATTAGCCGTGGGATTTCTAATACTTGCTATCACATCAACAGGTATTATGGATGTGCCCACTCAAAACCAACAATCACAACCACAAAGTCAAATGGTGAACGTTGAAGAAGGACAAGAACTTCCAAACAATATCGCCGAAAGTGATAGTTCAGGTTCTGGATATTCACAAGTAGGTGTAGTTTATAAAGATCCAAAAACTAATCAATTAGTTATGGTAGATACTTAATATGCGAGCAGATATGATGAATATAAAATTATTAAATAATAAAAAATATTTGTTTATTATTTGTATGTGTATAGTCATCCTCGCATGTACAACCAGTGTTTATGCAGATCCTCAATATAATAGTAAAGAATTAGAAACTATTGATAATGGAACTATTAGTGGAGGACTTTATTCTGACTCATATCTAGGATATGATGAAAATAATGTGAATAAAAATTATTCAAGTACATTCAAACAGGATAAAAGTTCATCCTCTGAAAATACTATAGCTACAACAACTATGGATGATTCTACAATATCACAAACAAATAATAACGATAAACAGGATAAAGATATTGAAACAAAATTTGATGATAGAAATGTTACTTACATTTACAAGCCATTACCATCAAATGCTAAGATAAAATCTGCACATTTAATGGTAGCCGTTTATATGGCCAATATGAATAGAAATTATCCAGTTCCTATTGAATTAACATTTAATGGAAAAACTTTAGTAAATGAAACATTAAGTTCTACATATGATAATTCAGAAGGTACCGTGATAATTAATGATAATATAAACAGAGTTACCAGTGATTATCTTATATATTTTAACGTGACAGATGAAGTTAATCTGAATGGTAATTACGTTCATATTGACTTAACCAAATCACAAACTGGTAATGTTAAAATGGCAACATTATTTGTAGCTTATGATGACGATGATTATGATTTATATTATTATACTATCAATTATGGTCATGATGTTGTAAATATTGACGATTATACATCATCCACAAGATTTCAGGGAGTCTATTCAGGTTCAAGAGTATATGATGCACAACTTTCATCATATTATTTGGCAAGCGTAAATGCAGCGTATAAATTTAATGGACGTATATTGGAAAATATTATACCACAAGGCGGATATGACGGATATTGTACATGGAACATTACTAGAAGCTACCATGTAGGTAGTAATAATAATGTTTTGGAATATTCACGGTTAGGTTCATATTTTAAAATATTTGCATCAACTATGCTTGTAAAATTCTATAATGCAAATATGTTACCTGATTTAACAGTTGAAAATATTAGAATAAATCCTAACAACTATGAATACAACAATTCAATATTCCTTGATAATGAAAATGAGATAATTGTTGATTTACAGAATATTGGTGCAACAAAGGCAAAGAAATTTAATGTGACATTGACAGTAGATGATAAGAATTATACTGAAACTGTTCAATCATTAGATTCATTTGAACATGCATCAATAGTATTTAATGTAGATTATCATAAGAACGTAAGTAATGTTGATTTAATAGTCAATATTGATAATGAAAAAATAGTCTCAGAAGTCTCACGTGTTAATAACAGATACAATACGACAGTAGATGCTATTTATACGAGATTTCCAGATTTAACTATTGCAAATATCATATTAGATGATAATATTGTGTTGAAAAATAGGACCAACATTAAAATAAATATTACAAACAATGGACTTGCTAAATCTGATAATTTTACAATAGATGTGTATATGTCTGATGATATATCTAGAAAGCTGATTAAACAAAGCACAATAGATAAACTTGATATAAATCAATCAAAATTAATAAATGTTGATTGGATTCCTTATGATTATGGATTATTCACTATGGAAGTAGTTATCACATATAACAATCAGGAAATGAATTATACCAATAATCAGCTAAATTATACAATTATAGTCAATAATCCTAATAAATTGTCAATCTTTATCATAAGTGATAATGCAGGTACTAATTCATTCAATCAGGCAAGTAAAAGCATACTTGAAGATTATGCTGGATTGATTGATATACAGATTCGTACAAATAACCAGGCAGTTACAATGTCAAATCAAGAATTGACATCATATATGGAATCTGCAGATATTGTAATAGCCGAATGGATAAGTTCAGGAGTTTATGAAAAATTAAATAGTATTCTAAAAGATAATCCTACTATCATAAACAATAAGTTAAATAAGATTTTCTTAATATTAGAACCGCCTGTATCTACTACAGCCACTTCTGTTAATATTATTAAGAATTCAACTTTTAATGTTAGAGGAGTAAATAAAATTGCTTCAATAAGTAATGTTAGTAGTGAATTATTATATGATTATTATTTTAATACAACAAGAGGCCTTGATTATTCAGATGTACATGATTATATCAATAATATAAGCCAAATACCAGCATTGTACAATCAAGCAACATTATACAAAGACCTAAGTAGTGTTGATGGATATAGAAACATGCTTTTATGGCTACTTAATTCAATCAATTCCAGATTATACAATAAAACCTATACATTACCACCAGATAAACTAAATACCCCAACATATGGTATTTATCGTGAGA